>BNJU01004193.1_pt1 | contig 105094 bp, 116 predicted proteins | sample 8539281 | NCBI WGS metagenome assembly BNJU01 (sample SAMD00202456, study PRJDB9452) | human saliva metagenome | isolation source: human saliva | place: Japan | reverse complement strand
GGCATAGTCGTAACCATCGGCTATGCCGTTTTTAAGTTACTTTGGATATGCACTTCTCCTATGAAGTTTCTGATTCTTTCTGCATTTAGTTCCTTGATATCTGTGTAGGTCTTAATCAATCGCAGAAAACTGTCTGCATTGGAAGATTTCTCTCTGGCTGCATCAATGATATGTTCCGGCTACACCACACGCTTCATACTTACCACCGGAGGGTAGAAAAGTTCATAAAATTATGCTATAATTTTGCTATATTTTTCGAAAGCAATAAAGGAGATGCGAATGATGCTTCCAGAAGAAATAAAAAAAGACTCAGAACACGTTGTTTTCTGACGCAGGAAGACTTTTGCCAAGAAATTAGGCGTGGCATTTTCCACTGTAAATCGTTGGGAACAAGGTAAATCCAAACCGAACCTTGTTGCGATGAAGAATATAAAAGCCTTTTGCGAGGAGAACGATATCCCATATGCAGATATTGAGAACGCATGGCTGGACTATAAAGTTGGAGGAAAAAAGAATGGTTGATACAAAGAAAGAACAGGAACGTGACGAACTCCACCGTGCAATATGGGCAATCGCAGATGAACTGCGTGGTGCTGTCGATGGTTGGGACTTTAAAAACTATGTACTCGGAACCATGTTCTATCGCTATATATCAGAAAATCTGACAAGTTATATTAATAATGGAGAAATCGAAGCCGGAAACACAGACTTTGACTTTTGCTCAGATGTCGGATGAAGAGGCTGAAGAAGCAAGAGAAGGACTTGTAGAAGAAAAAGGATTCTTCATTCTCCCAAGTGAACTCTTCTCTAATATAAAGAAAAAAAGTAATGCAGATATGGAATGGGCAAAGGCTCATCTGAATGAAAAGCTGAAGGCAGTATTTCGTCATATCGAGGAATCCTCACAAGGCAGTGAGGCAGAAAGTGACTTTGCCGGACTGTTTGCTGATTTTGATGTCAATAGCAATAAACTGGGTTCTACTGTAGCCAAGAGAAATGAGAAACTTGTAAAGCTTCTCAATGGTGTAGCTGATATGAATCTTGGTTCTGTACAAGACCATGATATCGATGCCTTTGGCGATGCCTACGAGTATCTGATGACCATGTATGCATCTAATGCAGGCAAGTCCGGCGGTGAGTTCTTCACTCCTGCCGATGTGTCAGAACTTCTTACTCGCCTTGGTACTGTTGGAAAAACAGAAGTCAATAAGGTATACGACCCTGCCTGTGGCAGCGGTTCTCTATTATTGAAATCTCTGAAAATTCTTGGTAAGGAAGGTGTACGTAATGGTTTCTATGGACAGGAAATCAATATCACGACTTACAATCTTTGCCGTATTAATATGTTCCTGCATGATGTAGGATTTGATAAATTCGATGTTGCCTGTGAAGATACACTGACGTCTCCACAGCACTGGGATGATGAACCATTCGAACTGATTGTTTCAAATCCTCCTTATTCCATCAAATGGGCAGGCTCTGACGATGCAACTCTTATCAATGATCCGAGATTTGCTCCGGCTGGTGTACTTGCACCAAAGAGCAAGGCAGACCTTGCATTCATCATGCATAGCCTTTCTTGGCTTGCAAGTAATGGTACTGCTGCAATCGTATGTTTCCCCGGTATTATGTACCGTGGTGGAGCAGAAATGAAAATCCGTCAGTATTTGGTAGATAACAACTTTATCGACTGTGTTATTCAGCTTCCGAGCAATCTGTTCTTTGGAACATCTATCGCAACCTGCATTATGGTAATGAAGAAGAATAAGACAGATAACCGTACTCTCTTTATTGATGCAAGCAATGAATGTATTAAGGTCACAAACAACAATAAGCTGACTCCTGAGAACATCGATAGAATCGTTGATATTTTTACGAAGCGTGAGGAAGTAAAGCACATCGCACATCTTGCTTCTTATGAGGAAATAAAAGAAAATGATTTCAATCTTTCTGTATCTACATATGTAGAGACTGAGGATACAAGAGAGAAAATTGACATTGTAAAACTGAATGCAGAAATCAAAGAAATTGTTGCTCGTGAGCAGGTTCTTCGTGATGAGATTGACAGGATCATTGCAGAAATCGAGGTGTAATCAATGAAGAATTTGTTTATAGATAGTAATATTTGGTTGTCACTTTATCATTTTACAAACGATGACTTATCTCAATTTGAAAAATTGAGGAAAATGCTAGATGATGATATCAAGTTATGGATTCCTGTACAGGTTAGAGATGAAGTAGTTAGGAATAGAGAAGCAAAGCTTCAAGATACATTTAAGTCTTTTGTGTTTCCAGATATGAAGTATCCTGCTTTTTGTAAACAGTATCTGGAATATAAAACGATTAGTGAGCAATATATATCCTTAAAAAAGGATTTTGAATCATGGAAAAAACAGATTGATGAAGATGTTCGTGACGAAAGTCTGCCTGCTGATAGAACAATAAACTTATTCTTTGAGGCTGTTTCATTACTAAAGTGTGATTCTTTTTATAGAAAGTGCATATTCAAGATATAAAGTTGGTAATCCGCCAGGCAAAGATAACAAATATGGCGATGCCATTAATTGGGAATGCTTGCTGGACAATATTCCAGAAGGTGAAGACCTATTTTTTATCAGCGCTGATAAGGATTACCGTTCTACATTGTTTAAAGATGAATTTCATCCGTTCTTAAGAAAAGAATGGGAATTGAGAAAAAAGTCAAAGATACATTTTTATACAGCATTAGTACCGTTTTTTTAAATGAGCATATCGAATCTATTAAATTAGATACCGAAAACAAGAAAATGAATTTAATACAGCAATTAAGTGAAAGTGGTAATTTTGTTACCACACATGGAATCATTAAAATGATGACCCGATATTCGGATTGGACTGATACACAAGTAGAAGAATTGTGTGAAATAGCAAATAAAAATTCACAAGTTCAATGGATATTAGGTGATCCTGATGTGTTGGATTTTTATTCTGATTTAATCGCTAACTATAACTTAAATAGCAATGAATACGGAAGTGTGAGTCAGCTAAAAGAAAACTTAGAAGCAATTACACATCTGATGAACTCTCATTCTCAAGAAGATTTTGAAGCTGATATGGCTGACACACTTGAAGAATACTATAAACACTAACGGAGGGACATAAATGAGCAGATTAGATGAATTGATTCAGGAATTATGTCCTGAAGGTGTTGAATATAAAAATGTAGGCGATCTGGCTAATATCTCCAGAGGACGTGTTATGTCTAAGGATTATATCGCAGAAAACGCTGGGGAGTATCCTGTATATTCATCTCAGACTGAAAACGATGGTGAGTTAGGGAAAATATCCACATATGATTTTGAAGGTGAGTATTTAACTTGGACAACTGACGGAGCAAATGCAGGTTCTGTATTCTATCGAAACGGGAAATTTAGTGTTACAAATGTCTGTGGATTAATTGATTGTAACAATGATGAAATTCTCACTCGATATATGTACCATTACCTTTCGAAGAATTCAAAATCCTATGTCAGTAGTGGAATGGGCAACCCTAAATTGATGAGTAACGTAATGGCGAGGATTAAGGTCGCCGTACCTCCGTTGGAGGTACAACGTGAAATAGTCCGTATATTGGACTCTTTCATGTTGCTTACTTACAGCCGAGCTTACAGCCGAGCTTACAGCTCGGAAGAGCCAGTATGAATTTTATAGAAATGAACTTCTTAAAGTTGATGGTTCTATAAAAACCGTTGCGTTAGAAGAAATTGCAGACATCGGAACCGGTAGCAGTAATACTAACGAGGGATTAGAAGAAGGTCTATATCCGTTTTACGTCCGTTCACAAGAACCCCTGCGTAAAAACGAATATGAATATGACGAAACTGCAATTATCACTGCCGGAGATGGTGTTGGTGTTGGTAAGGTATATCACTATGTTGAGGGTAAATATGCACTGCATCAGAGAGCATATAGAATTCATATAAATACACCGGAAGTACTTCCTAAGTACTACTTCCACTATATGAAGTCAACATTTTTGCCTTATATACAAAAAACGATGTTCCAAGGATCTGTTGCATCAATCAGAAGACCTATGCTGAATAAGTTTCCTGTGCCTGTGCCTTCTCTTGAAGTTCAGAAGAAAATCATTGATGTGCTTGAAAATTTTGAATCTATCTGTAACGACCTCAATATCGGTCTTCCGGCTGAGATTGAAGCACGTCAAAAACAATACGAATATTATCGTGATGCACTGTTGACATATGCATCAACAGGCAAGATAATCGCTCAGACAGACAGACAGACAGACAGACAGACAAGTATAATTAAGCTTATTCAGTTTGTCTATGGTTCTGTAAAAATTTCTTTGAAAAACATCAGTAAACATAGTAGTTCCGGATCTACTCCTAAGAAAGGAAATAGTGCTTACTATGAAGGGGGTACTATCCCTTGGTTAAGAACACAGGATGTTAGATTTAATGAGATTTATGATACAACTGCTTTTATTACAGAACTTGCGGTGAAAGAAACATCTGCTAAATGGATACCGGAGAATTGTGTTATTGTTGCCATTTCAGGAGCGTCTGCCGGAAGATGTGCGATAAACAAAATATCACTTACCACCAATCAACACTGTCTGAATATTGAAATAGATCCTAATATGGCACTATATAAATATGTTTTCTACTGTGTATGCAGTCAACATGAAGAATTGCTTTCGAGAAAAGAGGGTGCTCGTGGTGATCTCAACGCATCAAGAATACTAAGTTTGGAAATCCCGCTTCCATCTTTATCCGAACAGAAACGCATTGTAGGTATCCTTGATAGATTCGATACTCTCTGCAATGACTTAAAGCAGTGGTCTTCCTGCCGAGATTGAAGCAAGGCAGAAACAATACGAATACTACAGAGACAGACTGCTCAATTTTGAGCCGCTAACAGAATAAATACGAAAGAGGTGATGCGTGTGCCTTATTTTAATATCGTAGCCGAAACAAATGAGAATACGGTTGTAACAGAATATGAACCTGTGAAGGTTCATGCTGACCAATATCAGAGTGAGGCTGCATTGGAGAAAGAATTTATCCGTATGCTTTGTGATCAAGGTTATGAATATCTTTCCATTCATGCCGAAAAAGATTTGATTGCAAATCTTAGAACTAAACTGGAGGAACTGAATAACTATAAGTTCACAGATACCGAATGGCATCAGTTTTTCCATTCTGCTGTGGCAAATCCGAATGAGCATATCTTAGAAAAGACTCACAAAATCCAAGAGGACAATGTACAGGTCTTAAAGCGTGACGACGGCTCATCCAAGAATATCACTCTGATTGACAAGCAAAATATCCATAATAATCGTCTGCAGGTCATCAACCAGTATGTGATAGGAAAGGAAGATGGTGCAAGCTATGACAATCGATATGATGTAACTGTGCTTGTCAATGGTCTGCCACTCGTGCATATCGAGTTAAAACGCAGAGGTGTTGCCATCCGTGAGGCTTTCAATCAGATAAACAGATATCAGCGTGACAGTTTCTGGGCAGGCTGTGGACTCTATGAGTATGTACAGATATTTGTTATTTCCAATGGAACAAACACAAAATACTACTCTAACAGCACACGCTTTAATGCCATCAAGGATTCAAATACATCTAAGGGCAAGAAAGGTAAAACAAGCAACAGCTTTGAATTTACTTCATTCTGGGCAGATGCCAATAACAGAGTGATTCCTGACTTGATTGATTTTACAAAGACCTTCTTTGCCAAGCATTCCATCCTAAATATCCTCACTAAGTACTGTATCTTTACTTCTGAGAATATGCTGATGGTCATGCGTCCATATCAGATTACAGCCACAGAGCGTATTATCAATCGTATTGAGATTGCAAATAATTATAAAAAATACGGTTCTATTGAAGGTGGCGGATATATTTGGCACACTACAGGTTCCGGTAAGACACTGACTTCCTTTAAGACTGCGAGACGGGCTTCTTACCTGCCCTTCATTGATAAGGTATTATTCGTTGTAGACCGTAAGGACTTGGACTACCAGACCATGAAGGAGTATGACCGATTTGAAAAAGGTGCTGCCAACAGCAATACCTCAACGGCTATATTAAAGAAACAGCTGGAGAACCCAAATGCTCGAATCATTATTACTACGATTCAAAAGCTTGCCACTTTCATCAAGAAGAATCCGGGGCATGAAGTATATCAGAAACATGTGGTTATTATCTTCGATGAATGTCACAGAAGCCAGTTTGGCGATATGCACACTGCTATCGTAAAGAACTTCAAGAAATATCATCTGTTTGGCTTTAGGGTACACCGATCTTCTCTGTAAATGCAGGTCGTGCTAAGAACCCTGAGTTCTTTACCACAGCGCAGACTTTCGGTGACCAGCTCCATACATATACTATTGTAGATGCTATCAACGATAAAAATGTACTTCCGTTCCGTGTAGATTACATCAAAACAATGGATGTGGATGAAGATATCGATGACGAGATGGTATGGGATATCAATAGAGAAAAGGCTATGATGGCTCCACAGAGAATCAGCCTTGTAACAAAGTATATCCTTGACCATTTTGATCAAAAGACCTATCGTGGCGATAAGACCTATGACTACAGCACTCTTATGAATGTTGCAGAGGTTGCTTCTGCCGACAGAGGTGCCGTGGAAGAAATTAAGAAAAAACAGCGTGTAAGCGGCTTTAACTCTATATTTGCCGTAGCCTCTGTGCCAATGGCAAAGTTGTACTATGAAGAATTCAAAAAGCAGATGTCAGCAGATCCTACCAAGAAATTGCGTATTGCGACGATCTTCAGTTATGGTGCTAATGAGGAAGAATCTGATGGTATCCTTGATGAGGAGAACTCTGAGGATACATCAGCACTGGATAAGCCTTCTCGTGATTTCTTGGAAGATGCCATAAAAGATTATAATGAAATGTTTCATACGAACTACGATACTTCAAGTGATAAGTTCCAAAATTATTATAAAGATGTATCCCTTCGTATGAAGAATAAGGAATTAGATTTGCTTATCGTAGTCAATATGTTCCTGACAGGCTTTGATGCTACGACACTGAACACGCTGTGGGTGGATAAGAACCTTAAGATGCATGGACTGATTCAGGCTTTTTCAAGAACAAACCGAATCCTTAACTCCATCAAGACATTCGGTAATATCGTCTGCTTTAGAAATCTGCAAAAGCGAGTCGATAGTGCTATATCCTTATTTGGAGATAAGAACGCCGGAGGTATTGTTCTACTGAATAGCTTTAATGATTACTATTATGGCTATGAGTCTGTAGACGGAAAGCAAATGCCAGGTTATGCAGATATGATGGAGGAACTGAAAGAAAGTTTCCACTGTCAGAACCACAGATTATTGGAGAACAGAATCAGAAAGATTTTATTTCTCTGTTCGGTGCAATTCTTCGTATGCGTAATCTGTTATCCTCATTTGATGAATTTATCGGCAAAGAACTTATTACAGAGCGTGACCTGCAGGATTATCTTGGTAGATACCAAGACCTTCGTGATGAGTGGAAACGCAGACATGAACAAGGTGAAAGCACAGATATTATAGATGATATCGTCTTTGAGATAGAACTCATCAAACAGATAGAAATAAATATCGACCACATCCTTATGCTCGTGAAGAAGTATCATGATACGCACTGTGAGGATAAGGATGTGCTTATTACCATCAATAAGGCTATTGATGCCAGTCCTGAACTCCGCAGCAAGAAATCACTCATTAAAACCTTTATTGCGGGAATCAATGAAGTGGTTGACATCATGGCTGAATGGCATGATTATGTTGTTGCCAAACGTGAAGAGGACTTGGAAAATATTATAAAAGAAGAAAAGTTAAAACCGGAAGAAACAAGAAAGTTCTTGGAGAACGCATTCCATGACGGAGAAATCAAGACTGCCGGAACGGACATTGATAAGCTGATGCCACCTGTCTCACGATTTGGTGGTGGCAAACGTGCAGAGAAGAAGCAAGGCGTTATCAGTAAGCTCAAAAATTTCTTTGAGAAGTATTTTGGTATTGGTGGCTCTTCATCATTCACAGAAGAACAGAAGCCATTTACTTATAACACCTTATCTGAACCTACCTTAATGGTAGCCGAGGATAAAGCACCTTATAATAAAAAATGACCACACCAAAAACTGGGCTTTTCGAAGTCTGGTTTTTGTGTTGTGGAAAAGTTTTTAAACCGCCTAGTTCTGGGCGTGGAAAAGGGCTGTGCACCAATTTTAGTGCGACAGCCCTTTTCTCTTTGTTATTTACTTAGTTTCTACATTCTTTACTGTGGCAATATCAATTAAGGTGAGTTCCTTTGCCCGATTTTCCAAAGAAAGAGCTAAAGCTTTTGCTGTATCCAGTGAAGTCAATACATTGACTCCTGTCTCAATGGCATTTCTTCGAATCACAAAGCCATCCTTGCTGTGTTCAGCGCCCTGTGCTGGTGTATCAATCACCAAATCAATCTCATGGGCAAGTAAGAGATCCAAAATATTTGGGCTTTCCTGCTCAAGCTTCTTCACACGGTAGGCCTTGACGCCATTTTCATTGAGTACCTTTGCTGTACCTGTTGTGGCAAAAATCTTGTAGCCAACGGCCTCAAATCTTCGAGCAATTTCCACTGCCTCTTCCTTGTCCTCATCCCTTACCGTCATAATCATCTTCTTGTGCTTTGGTAATTTCACCCCTGCACCCTCAAAGGCCTTATAAAGGGCCTCATTAAATGTCTTTGCAATACCTAAACACTCCCCTGTTGACTTCATTTCTGGTCCAAGAGAAATATCTGCACCTCGAATCTTCTCAAATGAGAAGACTGGCATCTTCACTGCAATGTACTCCCCTGCTGGCTGTAATCCTGGTGTATAGCCAAGTTCTTTTAAAGTGTGTCCACAAATTACTCTTGCTGCCAATGAGACAATTGGAATACCTGTGACCTTACTAATATATGGCACAGTTCTTGAAGATCTAGGGTTGACCTCAATGACATAGACATCTTCTCCACTGGCAATAAATTGAATATTAATCATTCCCTTGACATGAAGGGCAAGGGCAAGTTTCCTTGTGTAGTCCACAATTTTCTCTCGCACGGTATCACTAATGGTCTGTGCTGGATAGACACTGATCGAGTCTCCTGAATGAACACCTGCTCGCTCAATATGCTCCATAATTCCAGGAATGACAATATCAGTTCCATCACACACCGCATCGACCTCAAGCTCCTTGCCGACAACATATTTATCAACAAGAATTGGGTGATCCTGTGCAATTCGATTGATAATGCCAATAAACTCATCAATATCATTGTCAGAAATTGCAATCTGCATTCCCTGACCGCCAAGCACATAAGATGGGCGAACAAGTACAGGATAGCCCAAACGATGGGCAACAGCCTTTGCCTCCTCAGCTGTATATACCGTGCCACCTGTTGGTCTTGGAATATGACAAGTCTCTAAAATGTGGTCAAAGAGTTCTCTATCCTCTGCTGCATCCACATCTTCTGCCTTAGTTCCAAAGATAGGCACGCCCATCTCAATTAAGGCCTCCGTCAACTTAATGGCTGTCTGTCCACCAAATTGAACAACCGCACCATCTGGCTTTTCTACATCAACAATGGAAGCTACATCCTCTGGTGTCAACGGCTCAAAATAGAGCTTATCTGCAATGTCAAAGTCTGTACTTACTGTCTCTGGGTTATTATTGACAATAATTGTCTCATAGCCTTCCTTTTCAAATGTCCATGTACAATGTACAGAGCAATAGTCAAACTCAATACCCTGACCAATACGAATTGGTCCTGAACCAAGAACCAAAACCTTCTTTCTGTCATTGGTCTCTGGTGCCTCATTGACACCATCAAAGCAAGAATAATAGTACGGTGTCTCCGATGCAAATTCTCCCGCACAGGTATCTACCATCTTAAATGCAGCAACAATGCCCGCATCTTTTCTCATCTTGCAGATTTCTTTTTCTGATTTTTTTGTTAAATCTGCAATGATTTTGTCTGGAAATTCCATTCGCTTTGCTTCTCTCAAAGAGTTCAATGGATAGTTCCTCTGTCTTTAATCTATTTTCAATGTTGACAAGGCGAGCAATCTTATGAATAAACCACTTATCAATCTTTGTGATATGATGAATGGTATCATAGTCAATTCCTTTTTCTTACTGCCTCAGCAATCACCCAAATTCTTCGATCATCGACCTTTTTCAATTCCTTCTTTAAGGCCTCCACATCCAGTGCTGTGTAGTCATAGCTCATGAGGGAATCCACATGTTGCTCCAAGGAACGAATGGCCTTCATTAAAGCGCCCTCAAAATTGGTACAGATACTCATGACCTCGCCTGTTGCCTTCATCTGTGTTCCGAGCTCTCTTCTTGCAGAAATAAACTTATCAAATGGAAGCCTTGGCATTTTTACAACGCAATAGTCAAGCATTGGTTCAAATGATGCATAGGTTTTTTTCCTGTAACTGCATTCTTGATTTCATCCAGTGTATAGCCAAGAGCAATTTTCGCAGCAACTTTTGCAATTGGATAACCTGTCGCCTTACTAGCAAGTGCAGAAGATCGGCTCACTCGAGGATTTACCTCAATTACACAATACTCAAATGACTCAGGATGAAGAGCATACTGCACATTACATCCACCGGTAATGCCAAGTTCGGTAATAATATTGAGTGCCGAAGTTCTTAGCATCTGATATTCCTTGTCTCCCAAGGTCTGGCTAGGAGCTACTACGATGGAGTCTCCGGTATGCACACCCACTGGATCAAGGTTTTCCATATTGCAAACAGTAATGACATTTCCAATGGAATCTCGCATAACCTCATACTCAATTTCCTTCCATCCAGAAATACATCTTTCTACCAATACCTGATGCACACGAGAAAGTCGAAGACCATTTTCTAGTGTCTCCTCTAATTCCTCCCTATTGTTGACAATTCCGCCACCAGAGCCACCAAGGGTATAGGCTGGACGAAGGACAACAGGATATCCAATTTCCTCGGCATAGACGATACCGTCTTCAATATTTTCAACAACTTTGGAAGCAGCAATTGGTTCACCAATCTTTTCCATGGTCTCCTTAAAGGTCTCTCTGTCCTCAGCCTTTTTAATTGTCAATGCCGTCGTACCAATCAGCTTCACATCATATCGGTCAAGAAATCCTGCCTCTTCAAGCTCCATTGCCAAATTCAGACCTGCCTGACCACCAAGGGTTGGAAGTATCGAATCTGGCTTTTCCTTTTTAATAATCTGCTCCACAACTTGTACTGTCAATGGCTCAATATAGACCTTATCGGCAATATCCTTATCGGTCATAATTGTCGCAGGGTTTGAATTGACAAGAACAACCTCTATTCCCTCTTCCTTCAATGAACGACAAGCCTGTGTGCCCGCATAGTCAAACTCTGCTGCCTGACCAATGACAATCGGTCCAGATCCCAAAACGAGGACTTTTTTAATATTTTTATTCTTAGGCATTTTTCTTTCCTCCATCATTTGAATAAAGCGGTCAAATAAATATCCATTATCCTGTGGTCCAGGACAAGCCTCTGGGTGATATTGTACCGTAAAAATATCCTTGCCCACATAGCGAAGCCCCTCATTTGTTCCATCATTGACATTGGTAAATGCTGGTATGGCTACCTCTGGATTTAAGGTCTCTGTATTTACCGCATAACCATGATTTTGAGAACTCATATAGGTCCTGCCTGTCTCGTGATCTTTCACTGGATGATTTCCACCACGATGTCCATACTTTAATTTGTAAGTATCTGCCCCTGTAGCCAGAGCCATCAATTGATGTCCTAGACAAATGCCAAAAATCGGCACTGAAGAATCATAGAGTTTTTTGATTTCCTTGATAATTTCTACATTTTCCTTTGGATCTCCTGGTCCATTGCTCAACATAATTCCATCAGGATTTGATGCCAAAATTTCTTCTGCGGATGTGTTTGCTGGCCACACAGTCACTTCACATCCTCTCTTTTGGAGAGATATGGCAATATTATCCTTTGCCCCAAGATCTAAAAGTGCGACTTTCTTTCCCTGCCCCTTAAGAACATACTTTTCCTTGCAGGTCGATGCTAACACTACTCCCTTTACAGAGTATTCCTTAATCCTTGCTAACGCCTCTTCCTTGTTGAAGTTTGCATTGGTTGTCAACATTCCATTCATTGTGCCATGTTCTCTGAGACGCTTTGTCAAATCTCTCGTGTCCACCCCACAAATTGCTGGAATATCATTTTCCTCCAAAAACTCTTGAATCGATCCCTCGCTTCTAAAGTTGCTCGCAAGATCAGATACTTCTCTTACAACCCAAGCATCCGCCCATGGTCTAACAGACTCCATATCCTCATAACATACTCCATAGTTGCCAATCAGTGGATATGTCATTACCACTGCTTGGCCCGCATAGGAAGGATCTGTCAAAACCTCCAAATAGCCCGTCATTGAGGTGTTAAATACAATCTCACTGATGACTTCTTTGGTCGAGCCAAAGCTCTCTCCCTCGTACACGCTACCATCTTCTAAAATCAGATACGCTTTCATTCAGACCTGCCTTTCTATACTGTTATCAATTTTTGCTTAATCTTATGAATTATATCAGACAGCACACTTTTTTTCAAGTAAATAATACTTTTCCTCAACTGTCATATAAACTAATTATCATTTGTGCAACTTCAATGAGATTGCAACCATTTTCCATACTGCTTTTTTGCAAATAGTGATGCGCCTGCTCCTCGCTCATGCCATTTCGCTCCATCAAAAGCAATTTCGCTTGATTTAGGATTTCCTCATCTTTCTCACTTCGCTCTATCCTCTTATTCTTCTTTTTCTTTTCCCTGCGCATTCGATCCCCAATCATATAGACGGTATCAATAAAATCATGCACTTTTAAGGGCATCGGAAGGAAAAATACATTATCGGGTAAGTTTTCATTCAACCTTGCTTTTGAACAAAGTAAAATCATCTGAAAATTAGGATTTAGATTTTCTCGAACCTCCTCAAACATCATATCAGCAAATTGATAGGCACAAATTAATATCCCACTGCCATAGCTATCACATAGTTGAATTGCCCCGGCAGCCGATTGCGAGAGCCCTGCCACTCGAAAGCCATTTTTTGCCAAAATATTTTTAATGGCTTTTGCATCCTCCATTTTTGGAAAAGCGACGACAAGCTCCGACATTCTTCTCCTCCGATACTACTTAAAATCTTTCCAAATATTGGGCAATTTCCCAATCTGAAATTATCTCTAAATACTCCTCCCACTCTCGCTTTTTTGCATTTAAATAGCGCTGATATGCATATTCTCCAAGAATCTCCCTAGCAAATACCGATTTTTCAAATAAATGAATGGACTGCCCAAGGGTTCTTGGAAGACTTTCTATGTTTTCTCTCTCTTCATTTGCTAACACAAACATATTTTTATTCACTGGCTCTGGTGGCAGTAATTTTTCTTCAATTCCTCTCAAGCCCGCCCAAAGACAGGCAGCAATTGCAAAATATGGATTTGCTGCAGAATCTGGTGAACGAAGTTCAATCTTTGTGTGCTCACCCCGAATGGAGGGAACTCGTATTAAAGAAGAACGGTTCGATGACAAACTCCAGCTAATATAGACGGGTGCATCAAAACCTGGCACCAATCTCTTATAGGAATTGACAATGGGATTAGTCAATAGCGAAAGCTCTCCAATATATTTTAATAATCCCGCAATAAAATAATTGGCCAACTCGCTCAATTTTTTCCCCTGTGCCTCAAAGACATTTCTTCCCTCACCGTCTCGCAAAATCATTCCAATGTGCATTCCACTGCCACTGTCCTTTGCCTTTGGCTTTGGCATAAAGGTTGCATGAAATCCATGGCGTCTGGCAATCACCTTGACCGCCATCTTTAAAGTCATAATTTCATCTGCTGCACTCACTGCATCGGTATACTTAAAATCAATTTCATGCTGTGCTGGTGCAGTTTCATGATGAGAAGCGTCAATGACATAGCCCATATCTTCTAAGTTGAGTACAATATCTCTTCTCACATTTTCTGCCATATCTAATGGTCCAACATCAAAGTAGCCCGCCTTTTCTGAAGTTGTCGTCGTTGGATTTCCATTTTCATCCATATCAAACAAAAAAAATTCACACTCTGGACCAACTTCTAGGAAAAATCCCATTTCTTTTGCCCTTGTAATGGCTTTTTTTAGGATAAATCGAGGATCCGCTGTAAATGGATTTCCATCAGGCAAATACACATCACAAATCAGCCTCGCCACCTTTCCCTGTTGTGGTCGCCAAGGAAATACTTCAAATGTATCTAAATCTGGATGTAAGTACATATCAGACTCCTCAATTCCAACAAAGCCCTCCACGCTCGAACCGTCAAACATCAAGCGGTTATCCAGTGCAGCCTCCAATTGATTGCTCGTAATGGCAATGTTTTTAAACATTCCAAACATATCCGTAAATTGTAATCGAATAAACTCTACATCTTCATCCTCTACAATCTGAATAATTTCCTCTTTTGTCATATTTCCTCCACTTTTTTCAAAAATCAATTATACTATCAGTGTACATTACTTTTTATCTAAAAACAAGGAGACAAAACTATGATCATCACAGCAACATCTTTAACGCCAAATCAATGTAAAGACATTCAATCCATCCTTCAAGGCATCGACCCTCTTTTCCTCCATGGACTAGACTACCCCTTTTTTGATGAAGATGCTTTGCACTTTATCTATTATCAAGACCTTCTTCCTGCAGCTGTCCTTGTTTTATTGCACATTAAAAATCAATCCTTTGAAGTTCTTGCCTTTACCCACAAAAGCTTTGAAAATAGGGGATATTTTCAAGCCCTTCTTTCCCATGCCAAAAAAAAGCATCCCATTGATCAACTCACTTGGATACTCGCAAAGATTTCACCAAAGACCAAACATCTGCTCAAAAAATTTTCTGCCCAATATCTAGATACAGAATATACAATGGAGCGTTCACTTTCTTCTCTACCCAATCGACCTTCCACCTATCACCTTTTGCCATTTGACGATCAAAAAGATAAACTCTATGAAGTTTGGGATAAGGAGAAATTCATTGCCCGATATGGACTTTTTCCTCTCTCCCAGAGCCATTGTTTTCTCTATGATTTTTTTGTATTCCCAGAATATCGACACCGTGGCATTGGTCAAAATATTCTTGCACAAATTTTAAAAAAAATGCAAGAGGCCGGTTTTACCCACATCCTCTTGCATGTCAGTCAGAGCAATGAAATTGCCTGCCATCTCTATCTAAAACAACATTTTGTAATCTCTACCTCTTTGTATTACTATGCGAGCAAGATTGAGCGAACCGCAGACCAAACCAGTACAATCACGCCCAATACAATTCGATAATAGCCAAAGAAGGTGAAGTCATGTTTTTTTACCCAATTGAGCAAAAGGCGAATGACATAGACAGAAACTACAAAGGCCACAATCATACCCAATAACAAATACACAACCTCTTGTGCACTGTAGTGAAAGCCAAACTTCACTAGCTTTAAAAAACTTGCTCCAAACATTGTCGGAATACCTAGAAAGAAAGAAAACTCCGAAGCCAATGTTCTTGATGCCCCCAAAATAATTCCGCCCAAAATAGTTGAGCCAGATCTTGAAGTTCCTGGAATCAATGAAAGTACCTGAAATGCTCCAATAGAAAAAGCTGTCACATAATCAATATCTTCAACTTTCTTGATTCTTGGCTCAACATTTTGATGACGCTTTTCAATGACAATAAACAAAATACCATAAATAATCAATGTCGCTGCAATCACTGGTGTTTTGTAAAGATGCTCATCGAGCCAATCATCAAAGGCTAAACCAATGATGGCCGCTGGTAGGCAGGCAATAATAATCTTACTCCACATAATCCAAGTTTCTTTTCTCTGCTGAGAACTCTTCTTTGGAGAAAATGGATTTAATTTTCCAAAGAACATCACAACCACAGCCAAAATGGCACCCAATTGAATGACCACCATAAACATGGTCTTAAATTCAGGACTGACGTTGAGATGAAGAATATCATCCACTAGTAGCATATGTCCCGTAGAGCTAATGGGAAGCCACTCTGTAAAGCCCTCCACAATTCCTAAAATAATGACCTTAATAATCTCTATAATATTCATTTTTGCACTCCTTATCTATTCTCTATTTGCCAATCAATCTCACTCTCTCCATTTTCAATCAAAAACGCATTGGCCCTACTAAAATGCTTACATCCAAAAAAACCCCCGATAGGCCGACAATGGACTTGGATGTGGTGCCATAAGAACCAAATGCTTTGGATTGTCTAACATCACCGCCTTACTCTGTGCGGGTTTTCCCCAAAGCATAAATACCACAGGGGCATCTTTTTTATTGACTGCTTGAATAATTGCATCTGTAAACCTTTCCCATCCATGATTTTGATGAGAATAAGCCTGATGTGCCCGCACCGTCAATACTGTGTTTAAAAGTAACACACCCTGATCCGCCCACTTTTTTAAATATCCCTGATTTGGAATAAAACATCCCAAATCATCCTGCAATTCCTTGTAAATATTGCCAAGCGATGGCGGAATTTCTTGCCCTGGCAAGACTGAAAAACTCAACCCATGAGCTTGCAAAAAATTGTGATAGGGATCCTGCCCCAAAATCACCACCTTAACTTTTTCATAAGGTGTAAAATGTAAGGCATTAAAGATATCATCTGCTGGTGGAAAAATCGTTTTTGTTGCATACTCATTTTTCACAAACTGATAGAGCTCCCTATAGTATGGCTTTGAAAATTCTGGCTTTAAAATTTCTAACCACTTTCCCTGTATCATTCCCATTTTACAACCTCACACTCAGACCTTGACTAGCCAAATATTGCTTTAAATCTTGAATTTCTAGCTCCTTAAAGTGAAAAAGACTGGCCGCCAAAGCTGCATCCGCCCCTCCCCCTTGTCAGAGCATCCAAAAAGTGTTCCCTTGTCCCTGCCCCCCCAGAGGCAATCACAGGAATGGAAACACTATCTGCAATCAATCTTGTCAATTCACAATCATATCCCGCCTTTGTGCCATCGCAGTCCATACTGGTCAATAAAATTTCTCCTGCTCCAAGCTTATTTGCCTTCTTTGCCCATTCAATGGCATCTAGACCAGTGTCCACTCGCCCACCATTTTTATAGACATTCCAGCCACTTTGATCTTCTCTTCTTCTTGCATCAATCGCCACCACTACACATTGACTTCCAAACTTATCTGCTGCCTCAGAAATCAATTCCGGTCGATCAATTGCTGAAGAATTAATGGAAATCTTATCTGCTCCTTCTCGAAGAAGCATTTTAAAGTCCTCCACCGTGCGAATTCCACCCCCAACTGTAAAAGGAATAAAGACATTCTCTGCCACTTTTCGCACCATATCCACCACTGTAGCTCTTGCATCTGAAGAAGCGGTAATATCTAAAAATACCAACTCATCAGCACCTGATCGATCGTAAAATTTGGCAATCTCCACAGGATCTCCCGCATCCTTTAAATTGACAAATTGTGTGCCCTTGACCACTCGACCATCCTTGACATCTAAACACGGAATAATTCTCTTTGTCAGCATTCTACACCTCCAAAAAGTTCTTTAAAATTTTTAATCCAATTTCAGAGCTTTTCTCTGGATGAAATTGACAACCAAACACATTGCCATATTCCACCGCTGCATCAATGTGCACCACATAGTCTGTAGTTGCAGCAACAACAGCCTTGTCCTTTGCATCCAGGTAATAGGAATGCACAAAATATACATATGGATTTTTCTCGATCCCCTTAAACAGACGAGTATTTGGTGCGATGGTCAAATTATTCCATCCCATATGTGGAATCTTGTAGCCTAGTTTGTGTGGAATTTTCAAAACTCTTCCCTCTAGTATATGTAGCCCTTCCACAGGCTCATTTCCTTCCATCCCTTCTTCACTTGAATCAAACAAAAGTTGCATTCCCAAGCAAATACCAAGTAATGGGATTTTTTTCTTGACCACCTCATGCAAAACATCAACCAATTGATACTTTTTTAGCTTTTTCATACAATCTGCATAGGCTCCCACTCCCGGCAAAATCACCTTATCTGCACTCAAAATGATCTTTGGATCTCTTGTGATCACAGGGCTTTCCCCACTACTGACCAGTGCTTTTTCTACACTCTTTAAATTTCCTGCGTCATAATCAATTAGTGCGACCATATCCTCCTCCTCTCCATATCCTTTCTCTACTATAGCACATTCCATTGATATCTTGCCACAAAATTCATAAAAATATTTAATTTTTTTAATTGACAACATTTTTTTAAATTATGCTATCATATACAAGTGCCAATGAAGGGAATAGTTCAATGGTAGAGCAACGGTCTCCAAAACCGTAAATGGGGGTTCGAGCCCTCTTCCCCTGTTTAATATTTTTAAAGAGAGAGTTTATAAGCCAAAAAAACTTATGAACTCTCTCTTTTTACCCTTTTATCATCTCAAAAATGACCAAAAAATTAAGAAGGCAGGACTCATTTGAGTCCTGCCTTCTCTGAAGCTGCCCATTTCGATCCGACAGCTTCAATCTATAAAACTGCTTTTTCACACTTAATGCAAGGAATAACCATTAGGTGATTAGTTTGCATTCTGTCTCTGAAGAATGTTTGTAGCTTTTACTTCTTTACCAGCATTGAACTGATCCCAGAGGAAGTTGATTGTAACCTTAGCATTCTTGTCCTGTGACAATGAATCGTCGTTCTCCTTCATGTTGTCAACGCTACCTGTTGTGTAAACACCCTCAGCATCTGGATCCATAGCTACGCCAACAAAGATGTCCAATCTGTTTGTTGTTGCTGGGCTTGTCAAAACTTCGCCATTTGTGATTGCGTTCTTGATCACATTCTGGTCAATGTTCTTCAATGCTGACAATCTTACGAAGTCAACACCACCAACTGTGAAGTACTGGCTAGGGTCAAGGTTAAGGCTCTTTACAAGCTTAAATACATCTGATCCATCAGCAACCTTTGGTGAATCCTCCTGCCATGAGTATACAGCAATACCGATCATGTTCTCTGCTGTATCATTGTCAGCTGAAACATCAAATGTAACATTGCTAAGCTTTGCAGCAAGTGTACCTACATTAAGAACATCTGTACGGAATGTCTGAGCATATCCTGGGTACATATTCTGGATATCAAGCTGAATCTCATCACTACCCTGAGTTGTTCCCTTAATATATGGTCCAACAGTCTTCTTGATACCTGAAGGATCAGCATACTTTGCATCAAACTTTACATTGTTGTACTTCTGTGCATCTCTGTAGTATCTGTCAACTGAACCGTCAATAGCGATTGTATTGTAGCTGATGTTTGCTCTTCTAAAGAACTCACTTGATGCCCAACCTCTGTTGCCTGCACCACTAACGCCATCAACGATTGACCATGTTCCTGAAGGACCCTCATCTCTGTACTGAGCATAAAGACCCATATCAGCGAAAGTCATATCAAGATCACCTGTTGTTGCTGTTGCAGTTACCTTTAATGTGTCTGTCCAGTAAGCGTAACCTGTTCCACCAAGAATCATTGTTGCGGCAAGAATACCACCAAGAATCATCTTTCTGTTTGTTTTTCTCATTTTGCATTGCCTCCTATAAACTTATAAACTTTACAAACTTTGTTTTCGCAAACACCTATACTCTATCATAATAATTTCTTAATTTCTAGTACTACTTGGTGTATCTTTACTACCTTTTTCGTTTACTAATTCTTAAGAAAGTATGCTGTAGTATCAGATAAAATTAAGAATTTACCATCTTTGGGAACATCATTCTCATCTAGAGCACAAAGAATTGGTGAGCCCATCTCCTCAGACAATGAAATCATATCTTCAATGTCATTGATTTGAACCAACATGCGACCAGAAAAATCAGGTAGCTCTCTAACATTCACTAAATGACTTCTCTGCTTGCGTACAACTTCTTTTTGTGCTAGGCCAATGGCCTCTCTCTCATCTGGTGCCTTGGTCAAGACAAGGACACTCACTCCCATGCCAAGTCCAATAACCAAAAGAACGACACCCACTGGAGTCAGCTTCTGGTTTGGTCTCTCCTTGACCAATGTAGAATTCGTAATACTTCCACTATCTGCTGCTGCATCTGGCTTATCGACAGTATACAATTTGTTGGCACCACGAATTGGCATTGGCAGAGTATAGGTAAAATCCTTTGTCTGCTGTTGCCCATTGACATCAATATAATACTTGCCACTAAGCACAAGGCTCATGCTCTTGCTTGTCGTAGAGCCCAACTCCTTTTCTGCCTCTGTGACAAACCAGCAAATAAATCGGGACTGACATCCACGCTTTCTTCTACCGTTACCCTGCCATCCTGTGTTGGCTCTGTAGAAACATGCTTTAAATTTTGCACCTTTGAATAGACTTTCTTTGTTGGATCATTGTTAAAAAATCCATCCAATTCTGCATTGATATCATAATCCACATGCAATGTGGCCGCCTGATCGCCCACAAGTTCTGACTTTAATTGAACTGCAATGTGATCTGTCAGTGCATCTGAGTACACTCTTCCCTCTTCAAGCGTTGGTGTATCATAGATGCTATTATTCTTTAGCACAACCTGATAGGATGATGTCGTGTTCACTTGATAAGTAAATACATTCGATTCTTGTTTTACTTTCTTTGTCTTCATTCCAACACCAGCCACGATCAGTCCGCCAATCACTGCCACTAGACTGACAAGTAACAGGGCAACGCGTGACCGATTGCCCATTGGCCTTTTTTGCGTTGTTTTCTTTTGTGCTGGCTCTTTCTTTACTACTTTATTCCCCTTTTCAGTATCACTTTTGTTCATCAACAACTCCCTCTGGTACATCATTTTTTGCTTTTAACATAAGCATTGGCAATCCAATTTTGGGTATCCAATGGTGGACAATTCCCCTAATATCATTTGGATCCACTTCCTGAGAATCCTCTGATTTATTATTATCTCCCTTGGTTATAAATGTGCGATTGCCATTTTCATCAATTTTTACCTTCTTAATTCGATGTGTAATGTTAATCTTATCATCTCGGTCAAAATTGATAATATCTCCCTCAGACAGTTTCTGAATATCTTCTTCTTTTTGCATCTTCTCAATGAGAACAACATCACCTGGCATAATCTTTGGCTCCATACTTCCTGTCAAAATAACCAGCGGTCGAACAGGAAAGACACCAATCCAAAACCACGCCATCAAGACAATAAGTCCCAGTCCCACAAAATCTTTCCACGAAATGTCCACAACTTCTTGGAGTTTCTTTTTTCCACTGTTCTCCCCACGCCCATACATAAATGTCGCACATATACATGGGAAGGCCACACCAATGACGGCATAGGCAAACCAAGAGATATCTGGCAAAAATGGAAAAAATCGCCAAAATGCTGCCACAAGGGCAGCATAAAAAATTCCAGCCCATTTTCCACCCCAAAGTACAAGCACACAACAAAGTGCATTGTCCGCAATAATGGGCAAAACATCCTTGGCCACATAGATAAAAATATCCTTGTTACTTGTCAATTGCTTTGAGCTTTGGAAAATTTGCCATTCCAATCGCAAGGATAAGCAAAAAAATAATGGTGAAAAATTGGCGTTTCTTCTTCGCATACTTCCATATGGTCGCCATTCCATAGGCACGGATACTCTCCCTGGCAACAATTGGGGGAAATAGAGTCAACACATTCCTCAAAAATCCCACGGGCGAATTGTCATAGGGAGAACCTTTTAATTGTTTGAATATTACACCAACCAGATAGTAAAGTGCAACGATAATAAATGCTCCCGCAAATCCTGCCTCACACATCTCCGTTCGTGTGCGGACATTGCCAGGAGATAAAATCCCTGGCAACACTCGCCAAACAATCACTGTCAATGCCACCCAATAGAGTGACAAAAACAACTCCAATCCAACAAAATATGCCTTAACTGGCGGAATAGCTGGAAGAAGATAGGCAATTAAAAGAAGCACTGTATATAGACGATATCGTGGATATTTCGCCTTACTCATTGACCTCTTGAGCACTCTCGGCTCCACTGTCTACTTCTGCCTTGGCCTCTGTCTTTACTTCTGATTTTTCTGTAGCACCATCCTCAGATCCACTTTCAATGGAAGCCTCTGCTGTGACAGCACTCTCACCACTTGAATCACCAGTTTGTGCACCTTCTGTAGTTGCTGAACTCTCCACTGTAGCTGTATTTTCTGTTGCCTCTGTACTTTCCTCAGCTGTTGTTTCTTCTGTTGCCTTAATACTAATATCAGCCTGATAAAAGATTGGTACATCGACATTTACTTTTAAGTGATCCGTCCAATAAGCGAAACTCACTCCACTTGCCAAAACACTCAATCCCAAACCTGCAACTAATCCTAATACTTTCTTGCGCATAATATGCCCCCTACTCCTATTTATTGTCTGCCTTATTTTGATCAACCATCAAGTCAAATGTTGTCTGATACTGGACCATAATGCCATCTCCATCTGCTGTCACATTGTCAACAGTCTGAAGGCCATCTAAATCCGCCTGACTAATCTCAAATGTTGTTGGAACCGCATTCATTGCATCCAATGTCTCCTGTGTAGGTGCCACATAGATCACACCAATCAACTGGTCCTTATCATTTCTTTCCACTGCGGAGTAGGTATTAAACTCAACAGGAACAACAAACTCCTCTGCCTTATCTGCAAGCTCATACACCGATCCATTGTAGCTCAACAATGAGCGATAGGACTCAGCCTTTGCCACTGCTGTTGGCTTTGTAAAATCTGCAGCCTTTTCCTTTGCAATCAACTTCTTGTCTGTGTCCTTTGAATCGATTGGATAAGAAATCTTTAAGTACTTTCCAGAAGTCAAAATCTCCTTTGGCAATCCCTTTTCAAATGTCAAAGACAATGTCTTATCATCTGTAAAGTTTGCCTTAATTGAAGTCTCCAATCCCTCTACATCCGTGCCATCGGAAAGTTCAACCTTATAGTCCTCTTCACTTCCCTTAAAGATAGCATCAAAAACATCGGTTCCCATTCCCATGGCGATATGCTGCTCGCTCAACCAGCCAGCATAAGTTGCACCTGAAAATCCAAGTGCAGCCACCATCAGTCCTGCAATCACTAATTTTTTATAACCTCTTTTTCTTCTTCTCACTTCTATACACCCCTCAATTATTGTATTCTGACCCTTTTTTGGGGTCCTATTTTGAGTTTATCTGCAATTCTTTGTTGATTTCGATAAGCAAAAATCACAAGTTGACGTCTTCCACAATCAACTTTGTTGCTGATATTACTCATATGCTTTTTTACTGTCCCATCGCTAATATGACAATTTTTAGCTACAGCTTCATTTTCATCACCAGCTCCAATTCGATATAGTACCTCCAGCTCACGCCTTGTAAACCGACTGAGAATCACCTCTTCTTCTTCCATCCCACTAATTTCTCCGACAAGATCACTTGAATAATACTTCTGCCCATTTTCTATCTTTTGCCAAGCAAGCTTCATTTCTTCCAGAAAATCATCCTTTAGAATATAGGCATCAATATTTAAATTCATTGCCCTCTTAAATTGTGCAGAGCTTCTTAAGCTAGTCACTGCAAGCACTTTTCCTTTGTACTTTGCTTTCCTTATGTCCTCAACAAATCCAATACATCTTCATCATCCAGATGAATGTCTACAACAATTAAACTAATTGCTTCAATTCCAACACTCGCTACTCTCTCATTTGCCTGTGCCACGGTCCTCACTTGTGTGACTTCTTCCTCTGGTTGATATTTATGGATGGTAAACTCCAGCCCTAATCCTTCTAGGGTGTCACTATCCAAGATCAAAACCATCTTCCTTATACTCTCCCTTTCTCACAACTTCACAGTCTCTCTAACATTTTCGTACCACAAATAAGGGCTCAACAGCCCTTCAAACTCACTCCTATCTTCCACGCATTCTCTCATCTCCTCCTATATTCACTCCGACAATCAAGCTCTTGTCGATACCGTTATCATACACTATTCTTAAGGAGATGTGAAGTACTACATAGATAAAAATAAATAAAAAGGTCACTACATTTTCTATACAATGCAGTGACCTCTATCTGTTTTTTCCGCTATACAAGGCAGTTTTTCTCTCCCAGCATCGAGAAAATTCCCTGTTTGGTTTAATTTTTCTTTGCTCCGCAGTTAATAAACAATGACACTGTGTACATAAACCCTCAATTCATTCTTCCCATACTTTCAACAGAGTAGCTCCTCATCTCCCACACAAGTCTGCTATTGTCTCCTCCATATGTTCAGTTTGAATCTCCACTTCTTGCCCCTTTCAACATAGAGACGCATCTCTACTCCGAGGCACTCACACAGTTTGATCGATTCTGTGGTTTCCTATTTCCTTAGTGACCCATCTTTTGCCACTATAAAGTTAAACAAGATCACATAACGAAGAACCACTTCTATCACCCTGCGCCCTCTATGTGCCACTACAAAAGTCTTATGATCTAGAAATAGGCATAAATTGATATCCCTGTATGTGAAATTTTGATTTAACACAGTATATTCTCCAAATAGCTCCCAGCAGACCAAGTATCTTTGGCAACTTACGCTTGGTTCGTCGCATCACACCATTTGATTTTTTGTAAACTTCGGCTCAAAGTTACGGGGGATACCCGTAACCACAATATTTTCCGCCCATTTGTGTCTCCTTTCCTGTTCTCTTGAAAATAAAATTTTTATACACTTTCATACTCACACAGAGACACAAAAAAACTGACCTCTGTGTGAAATAATATACTCCTATCGAATACTATGGAATGTTCCACAGTCTCAATGGCCATATTCTCACAAAGGTCAGAACAACTTAAAATTTAAGATGGATGATAATATCTTCCTCTGAATATTTAGGCAACTCTTATGACTATTCACTATTCGTTTCGTTGCCCAAATGGTAGCACAACTTTTTTTCAAAGTCCAGCCCTTTTTTAGATTCTTTTTTTACTATAAAGAATTTAAAAACTGGTTTTTATGAAAGTTACATATCGTCTCTTATGGATAAAAACTACTAAAATAGACACATTTTCATCTCTGTTACACATTGTTGCTTATTGTGATATCTGCAAATTCATAGCGAATTATTTTTTTTAAATCTTCTGGATTGACCTGCACCTGATAGCCAATCTTTCCTGCACTAAAAATAATACTATCAAATGCTCTCGCACTTTCATCAATCACTGTGCGAAAATTCTTCTTCATTCCAATAGGAGAACAGCCACCATGAATATATCCCGTCAGTGGCAACAGCTCCTTTGACTTAATCATTTCAATGGATTTTTCTCCCACAACTTTTGCTGCTTTTTTTAAATCCAATTCCTCAGCCACTGGAATGACAAAGACATAGTTTGTTTTACTCTTTCCCACGGTCACTAAAGTCTTAAATACTTGATTTTGATTCTGCCCCAGGACAGTCGCTACTTCCACCCCACTCACTGCATCGGTATTCACATAGAATGTGGTGTGTATTTTATCTTTTTTTGCTCCAAAATACGCATTACATTGGTTTTTTCTTCCATTTTTACCTTCCTACCCTCTATAATAAGTTAATCGCATCTTGAATACTTCGAACGCCAACGATTTCCATTTTTCCTCGATAATTTAGTTTATCCAAGCAGACCTTTGGCAAAATGCAGCGAGAAAATCCTAATTTTTCAGCTTCTCTGACTCGATACTCTGCCATTGCAACACTTCGAACCTCCCCTGCAAGTCCTACTTCACCAAAGACAACCATTGAATCATCAAGTGCTCTATCCTTTACACTTGAAATCAAAGCAAGCACAATAGCTAAATCCAGTGCTGGCTCAGCCACTCTAAGTCCACCTGCAATATTGATATAGGCATCATAGCGATTCATCATTATGCGACAGCGCTTTTCAATCACGGCCATCAAAAGATTCACTCGATTGACATCTGTGCCCACAGCTGTTCTTCTTGGCAGTCCAAAGGCTGTTTCCGTAACCAGAGCCTGTACTTCCAATAAAATCGGCCTTGTTCCTTCCATCAGACACGCCACTGCGGCTCCCGATGCCCCTTCTGGTCTCCCAGAAAGCAAATATTCTGAGGGGTTAATCACCTCTCCAAGACCTTGAGGTAACATCTCAAACACACCAATCTCATTCGTCGATCCAAAACGATTCTTTACCCCACGCAAAATTCGATAACTAGCTGAGCGTTCACCCTCAAAGTAAAGGACGGTATCCACCATATGCTCCAATACTCTTGGTCCCGCTACCTGTCCTTCCTTTGTCACATGTCCGACAATAAAAGATGGCAATTCCTCTCCCCTTGGCAATATGCATCAATACATTTGTCGATTCTCTGACCTGGGACACGCTGCCTGCGGCCGATGTCACATCCTCATTGACCATCGTCTGTATAGAATCAATAACCACTACATCGGGCTTTTCACTTTCAATGACACGATCAATCAGACCCAAATTCGTCTCACACAAAAACTTTAACTCGCCTTCTACCTTTCCAATTCGCTCAGCACGCATCTTAATCTGTCCAAGACTCTCCTCACCTGAGATATAGAGCACTTTTTTTTGGCCAATTGCTAAATTTCTACACACTTGCAATAATAATGTTGACTTTCCAATTCCTGGATCACCACCTACAAGTACTAGTGAACCTGGCACAATGCCACCACCGAGAACTCGGTCAAGCTCACCAAATCCTGTCTCCATTCGGCTCTCATTCTCAAGCACAATTTCTTCTAATTTTACTGGCTCACGAAACATTCCCATTGCACTTGATGTTTTCGCCATTTTCGTCACAGGCTCTTCCACTAAGGTATTCCATGCCTTACATGCTGGACACTGTCCACTCCACTTGGATGTCTCATTGCCACATTCCTTGCAAAAAAATATACTTGTCTTTGACTTTGCCATAACTTCCTCTTGAACAACAAGAGCCGGGATAGCCCCGACTCTTTGTTTTATTATCTCTTTACAACTTTAACTTCTGCTGGTTTATCGCCATCAAGCTCAACACTGACAACCAATTTCCCACTCATATTGGTCTTCATTCCACCAATGGCCTCACCATTGACAAATACCTCATAGACAGTATCCTCTTGCAATCCAAGTGTGATCTGTGCGTCCTCTTTTCCTTCCACGGAAAATGTCGCACCATCTTCTGTCACCGCATACGAATGTACGGCTGTCCCCGGTATTGACTCATATGAAAACAGCTCATTCTTCTCCAATTTTGTAATTTCCTTAAATGTCTTTACCTTATAGCGGTCTCCAAATGCCTCAAAATCAGATACTTTCTTCTTTTCGCTCAATGTAAAGTCTCCAAAGCTCAACTTTCCATCTGCTTCCTTGCGAATGAGTTCTTTTACTACTGCCATCACTTTACCTCCTTGGTATTTTTCTTTGCTCTTTTGAGTGTCTTGAGTAAAATCTTTCGCTGCCCCTCCCTGTCAACATCGACTAAAACAGTACTATTTTCCTTGACCTCTCCATCCAAAATAGCTTCTGCAATCTTATCTTCAAGCTGATTTTGCAGTGCTCTCTTTAGTGGTCTTGCTCCATATTTCTTATCATAACCAACATCGACAAGATAGGCTTTAGCCTCATCAGTCACCTCCCAAGACTAAGCCCATATGTTCTTTGGTTCGCTTGTTGATTTCTTCCAAAACTATGTCTATTATCGAGGTCAAATTTGCTTTTGTCAACTGATGAAATACAATTGTTTCATCAATTCGATTCAAAAACTCTGGCTTAAATAATTGTCTCACTTCTTGCATCACATTTTCTTGCATATGTTGATGGTCTACTTTGACATCACTTGTTGAAGCAAATCCCAAAAGTTTTGGAGCAATAATGCGCTCTGCCCCCGCATTGCTGGTCATAATGATAATGGTGTTTTTAAAGCTAATTTTTCTTCCCTGTGCATCTGTGATATGACCATCGTCAAGAACCTGCAATAGGATATTAAAGACATCAGGATGTGCCTTTTCAATTTCATCAAATAAAATCACAGAATACGGATTTCTTCGAACCTTCTCAGAAAGTTGTCCCCCTTCTTCATATCCGACATAGCCTGGAGGAGAACCAACCATCTTTGAAACCGAATGCTTCTCCATATATTCGCTCATATCGACACGAATTAAGGCATTCTCTGTTCCAAATATTGCCTCAGCCAATGCCTTTGATAGCTCTGTCTTTCCCACACCTGTAGGTCCCAAGAACAGAAATGAGCCAATCGGTCTTTTTGGATCTTTAGCCCCACTCGCCCTCTTCGAATGGCCTTAGCAACCGCAGTCACTGCCTCATCCTGACCAATGACTCTCTGGTGAAGCACCTCTTCAAGCTTTCTTAACCTTTCGCTCTCTCCCTCAGTCAATTTCTTTACAGGAATCTTTGTCCAAATTGCAACAACATCGGCAATATTTCCTTCCTCAACGACTAATTTCTTGCTTTCCCTCTCCTTTTGCCACTTTTGCCTAATGGCTTCAATCTTACCCTTCTTTTTCTCCTGCTTCTTCTTAATTTGTGCTGCCTTTTCGTAGGCCTCTGCCCGAATCGCAGTTTCCTTTTGGATTTCCAATCGAGAAATTTCCTTTTCTAAACTCTGAATCTCCTCTGGCTCAGCAAAGTCCTTTAAACGAACACGAGAAGCCGCCTCATCAATCAAATCAATGGCTTTATCTGGCAAAAAACGATCAGAAATATATCTTGTCGAAAGGGATACTGCGGCCTTTAAAGCATCATCCGTGATGGTCAAATGATGATGCTCCTCATACTTTGAGCGCAATCCCCTCAAAATTTCATAGGACTCCTCCTCACTCGGCTCTTCTACCGTGATTGGCTGAAACCTTCGCTCTAGGGCCGCATCTTTTTCAATATGTTTTCTATATTCCTCAATAGTGGTTGCACCAATGAGCTGCAACTCCCCCCTAGCTAAAGACGGCTTTAAGATATTTGACGCATCCATTGAGCCTTCTGCACTTCCTGCACCAATAATCGTATGAATTTCATCAATAAATAATAAGACATCTTCTGCCTGGATTACCTCATTGATGACATTTTTAATTCTCTCTTCAAATTCTCCCCCTGTACTTTGATCCAGCAATCATTCCTGACAAATCCAAAGTCACCAATCGCTTATCTAACAATGTCTCTGGAACATTTTTTTGAACAATCAGTTGAGCAAGGCCTTCGACCACGGCGGTCTTTCCCACACCTGGTTCTCCGATTAAGACAGGGTTATTCTTTGTTCGCCTGCTCAAAATCTGCATCACTCTTTTCATTTCATTGTCTCTTCCAATGACTGGATCAAGTTTTCCCTCTCTTGCCAATTGTGTCAAGTCTCGGGAATAGCGATCTAGTGTCGGCGTATTGCCCTCACTTTTTTCCTCAGAATAGAGCTCTCCCTTTACAGCATTTGTCTCCTGTCCCATTGTATTTAAAATATCAATATAGATCTTTTGGACATTTACACTGAGCGTTCTGAGCAATCGACTTGCGATACAATTTTCGCTCTTTAAAATTGCAATTAAAATATGCTCTGTTCCCACTAATTTTGACTTATAGCGCCTAGACTCCTGATCTGCCGCCTCAAGTACACGAGCAGCTACTGGAGAATATTCCATATCATCATCCACTGCCACAAAAGCTGAAGTGCTGAGCAACTTATCAATGAGCTCTACGATCTTTTCTTCTGTCACATCATGACTTTCTAGCACTCTTGCTGCAACTCCATTTCCCTCTCGAAGCAAACCAAGGAGAAGATGCTCTGTTCCCACATAGCCATGCCTCAATTCCCTTGTTGCCTCCACAGCCAACTCGATTGCTCTTCTCGCTTGACTTGTATATCTATCTGCCATCTATTTCCTCCACTACTCACACATTATACGATCTAGGTACTCACGGACATAGTCTGCCCTCGCAATGTCTACTTCTTCCTTGCCCAAGTTCCCATCTGCTCTCTCTAAAATATTGGCTGGCTGAATTTTAATGGTCAAGGCATAGAGTGACTCCAAATGACTTCCAATCAAAATATGGTCACTCGCCCCTCGCATCACCACACTCAAATGGGTCAAGGCATCCTTTAGACTCAACTTCCTCGCATACTTTAGTATTCCATAAGAGCGATACACCCGATCAGACACATCAATCGAATGCTCCTCTAGCTCTTTTTTTCTTGCCTCCATCTCATGCGTATTGAGCCTCAAAGCCACACGCTTAATCTGATCAATAATTTCTTTTTCGCTTTGCCCAAGTGTCTTTGTATTGCTCACATCAAAAAAGCTTCCTATACTTTCACCATTGGCTGTATAGACACTTCGCACCGTCACGCCAAATCGACTCAAGCTATTGACCAGTTTATCAATCCCTCTATTTCTTGCCAACACTGGCAAATGCAAAATAATATTTGCCTTTAATCCCGTCCCCATATTGGTCAAATATGAGGTCATATAGCCATACTTTTCGTCAAATGCATAGGGAAAGCGCTCATTGATTTGATCATCAATCTCATTGACTCTTTCCCAAAGTTGATTTAAACAAATTCCACAGCCGACCATCTGCAGACGAATGTGGTCATCGCCATTGATCACCACACTGAGGGCTTCGTTTTCACTCAACAATAACCCAATGGCATCCCTTTTTTTTGCTGCTGTGGAATTAATCACCCTTCTTTCTCGCAACGCAATTCTTTGAACATCCGACATTTGATGCAAATATTTCTTTAAAAGAACACCATCTTTTCCAAGGTCACCAAGCTCATCCATTGACATTTTCACAATCTCTTTGGCATCTTCTCGCCCTAATTTTGCTGGAAAAAGATAGTTGTCAAAATTTCGCACAATGCGCACTCTACTGCTGACAATATTATTTTCTGCACTCAACGCAATTTGATCAAACCACATCAGCTCATTCCTCCTGTCAATCGGCGAATCTCATCTCGACAAGCTGCTGCTGTCTCATAATCTTCAATTTCCAGTGCGGCCTGCAACTGCTCCTTTAAGCTTTCCACTTCCGTCTTTTCCACCATTGCTTTTTTCTTTATTTTTGGCACTTTTCCCTTGTGCTCCTTCGCTCCCTGCAGTTGCTTTACGCTTTCTTCCATTAAAATGCCAAAAGTATTATAGCAATCCTTGCAACCGAAGGTTGATTGCTCCAAAAACTCATCATAACTTGTATGACAAGTTGGGCAAACAACGAGTCCATACTCCTTGCCCACCTCATCGGCTGCCTGACTAAATAGTCCTGTCAACAATTTTTTTAATGAAAAATCTCCTTCAAACAGGGAGGAATATTGATCCATATCCTTTGCACACTGCGAGCAAAAATGATGTTCCTTTTTGACTCCATCAATAATTTCTGTGTATTGGATATTTGCTTCTCGTACCTTACATCTTTCACACAACATAATCTGTCGTCCCTTTCTTCTTGTATTCCCACCTATTATTATACTGCAATATTGCTAAATTTCATGTGAAAAATATTGGTTATAGAGTTTATCTACAATTTCATGTGCATCTTCTCGGCTGACACCATTACAAATTCCTCTCGCAATCACAACAGAAAACTCCTTTTCCATATGGCGAAGTACACGCATCTTATCGACATCGACATTGATGACTGCACCTTTTCTTCTATCCAATTTAATAAAACCTTCCTGCTTTAAAATGCTATACGCCTTATTGACTGTGTGCATATTAATTCCCACTGTATCAGCAAGTTGACGAACTGAAGGGAGGGAATCCCCCTCCTTAATCCTTTCTGTCGCAATACTCATAATAATCTGATTGCAAAGCTGCACATAGATGGCCTCGTCACTTTTAAAATCAATAAATAGTTCCATAAAATCACCCCCTCACCACATAATTACATTTGTTATATTCATAGTGTAACACATTACACAAATACAATCAATCTAATGTAGATAAAATTACTTGTTTTTGTTATAATAAAGCTGCGATTAGACTAAACACAGGGGGAAAGTTATGATTTTTAGCAGCTTGGAATTTATCTTTATCTTTTTGCCAATTTTCCTTGGCATTTATCGCTTGCTCCCCTCTACAAGGCGAAATCTTTTGATCTTTGTCTCCAGCATCCTTTTTTATGGAGTGGGACTCGCTCAAACAGCTCGCAGTTTACCTGTAGAGAAACAAGCCAACTTTTTAAGACTCATTCCAGTCTATGTATTGCTCTTTTTGGCAATTATTTTATTTAATTTTATTTTCGGAATGCTTATTTTTCACAATGAAGGGAAAAACCAAAAGAAACTACTGCACATTGGCGTCGTTGTCAATGCGGTCATCTTAATCTTTTTTAAGTATACTTCCTTTATTTTGCGATGCATCGGTTTGATCTTCCATTTTTCTGCAGAGACTATGGATCTTCCAGCCTTTCACATTGCCGTACCGATGGGAATGAGCTTTTATATTTTTCAGTCCATCGCCTACCTTGTTGACATTTATAGAAAAGAAACTCGTCCAGCCAACAGTTTAATTAAATTTGGCTCCTATATGAGTATGTTCCCTCAATTGACACAAGGTCCGATCATGAACTACGAAAATGTTCGCCAACAAATTCGCAGGCGTGGTTTTTCAATGCCTATGCTCTCTGAAGGATTGAAGATGTTTATCTTTGGTCTGGGGATCAAGGTCTTACTTGCCAATCGTGTACATCATCTGTGGACCAATGCAGGTAATTTTGGCTATGATGCCATCAGCACACCACTGGCTTGGTTAGCTATTGCAGGACAAAGCTTTTATCTTTATTTTGACTGGCTTGGCTACTCTCTTATGGCTGTGGGGCTTGGTATTATCCTTGGCATCAGCATCCCAGAAAACTTTAATCATCCCTATATCTCTTTGACTATGCAAGAGTTTTGGAGACGCTGGCATATTACACTTGGAAATTGGTTTAAAAATTATATTTATATTCCCCTTGGTGGAAGTAAAAATGGAACATTTTTAACCTACCGCAATATGTTCATTGTCTGGATGTTTACCGCCATTTGGCATGGAGCAAACTTCAATTTTATTCTCTGGGGACTATTTTTATTTGCCTGTATGGCAATTGAACGAGCCTTTCTCGGCGATATTCTCCGAGCTTTTCCAGTCCTGGGACATATCTATATGATTATTTTAATTCCCATCAACTGGGTATTTTTCTCTATCACAGATCTTCCTTCTATGGGAATCTTCTTTAAAAAACTATTTCCATTTCTCGGAAAGGTCGGATCTGCCTCTGGTAAAGATTTTGCAAGCTATGTGACTCCATATTGGATATTGTTATTGCTTTTATGCGTTTTATTTTCAACTAAAATACCATTTATTGTATACAAAAAGATTAAGGATACTCTCTTTGGACATATTTTTCTTGATTTTTATCTTCTTATTTAGTGTATACTCTATCTATATGGGACTTAATGATACATTTGCCTATGGTGGTTTCTAAAACTTTGACGAAGGGATGTTTTAAGGGATTTCATTATGAAAAAAGATAATCACAGAAAGCAATTTTTGATTGCTATAGGAATAGCAACATTGATTTGCTATCCATTTGTACTGCCACAAATTCTAAAAAGTAATACCTTCATTGTGGAGGCATTCCATGATAATAACAAAGAAACAGAGGATTCTGTGACAAAGGAAACTGCGTCAGTTTCTTCCAATCCTGTATCAGAAAGCTCTCCTGCACAGACAAGTGTAAGCACTACAGCTGCAAAAAATGCGAGCACTACGACTGTGGCCGCTGAGTCCAGTTCTGCTGCAGAAAGCCTAGCAACCACTGCAGCCACCACTGCAGCTGCACCTGCCAAGGCCAATTTTGTCACTGTCACAGATGACTATTTCTCCGATGCTCTCTTTATCGGAGATTCTCGAACAGATGGTATCCGTATGTTTTCTGGACTCAACAATACAACTTATTTTTGCAGTGCTGGGCTTGATTTTAAGGATGCCTTTAAGAAGACACTTTCCATTGACAAAACCACAAAATCGACATTGGAAAATTTATTGGCAACGAAAAAGTTTGGAAAAATTTATATTATGCTAGGCATCAATGAATTGGGATTTCCAATGAATGTCATTGAATCCCATGCCACCCAAGTCATCCAAACTGTTCAAAAATACCAACCAGGGGCAATTATCTTTGTCCAAGCGAATCTCCATGTCACCAAATCTCGCAGTGCCAGTGACAAGGATGTCAATAACAAGAGGATCAACGAACTCAATGAGATATTAAAAAAGTTTGCCAACAACACCAATATCTTCTATCTTGATGCCAATGTTCTCTTTGATGACGAGCACGGTGCACTCAATCCAAAAATGACCTCTGATGATACGCATATCCATGGAAAATATTATAAAACATGGGCAGAATGGCTAAAGACAAAGGGCATTCAAAAATAAATTACCTACAAAAAGGAGAGCCTACAAGTGAAACTACTTGAAAGCTCTCCCTTTTGATTAATTTCCCTTCACCTTGCTCAAAAGATCCTTGATCTGAGCCAATGTGTACCATCCTCTGTTGACTTGAGTTCCATACATATTTACACTGTAAATACAACCAATCTTAATTTGACCATTTGAAAATCTCTTGACAACAAAGAGTTCCTGTCCAAGATGGGTATCATAATTGGAGTCAATCAAGACCACATCCTTAAGATCCGGCGTATAATTTACGCCCAAAAAGTCAGAAACCATGCGAAAGCTTGTCTTTTCCTCTGACATATTTTCAATATCTAGTTGTTGATCTTCATAGAGGTAATGAGGCTCTGATTTTTCATAAGAAAATGATCGAATCTCTGACTTGTCATTCCCCGTCATTCTCTCAACTTTCCATCTTCCTTCCGTTACATCCATTTGACCTGCATTCACTTTGTCAATAATGGCCGAAAGCTCTGCTTCCGAATTGATCTGAGCCAGTGTCTTTCCACTATAGACAAACAATGCCTTTGACGGGTCAATATCTGGGTCGATATGTGGAGAAGAAAATGCCTTTGTTCTATTCATCGCCTGAATAAATTCTTGTTTTGTTGGGAGCTGATTGGACTTCTTTCCACTTTGGATATCACCTACAATCCAAAATCCAAGGTCTCGATCAAAGTAATAGGTCTTTCCATTTTGTGTCAGTGGTTCTATTCTCATATCTCCACTGCCCGGATTTAAGTAATACCATCTTCCATTTGGTTGCTGAATCCAACCTTCCTTCATCCAGCCATCCCCATCAAAATAGTACCACTTTTGATCGATCTTTTCCCAGTTATTTCTTGTGTAGGAACCATCACTGTGGCGATACCACCAGCGACTTCCCGATTTTACCCAAGCCGCTCTCTTGTGCTTCCATGAACCATCAGCATTAAATTCATATCGAACACCATTGATCGTCACTGGCTGTGTCTTCATATGTCCTGCATTTGCACCGCTTGCTGCATTCGATACCATCGTCGTTCCCAACATCAATGCGGCAAGTGAACCAATAAATATACATTTTTTTCTCATGATACTCCTCCTTTTTGATATAATTTTAACAAAAAAACGATTCTGTCTATAACTATTTTCTTACCATTTCATAAATTATTCTTACATAACAACAAAGACAAAATATCCTGACAAGTCATAAAGCTGCCTTATACTCGTCAGGATATTTCTATTTCTTACTTCTTATCAATCTTTACTTTTTTTGAACGGCGCTTTCCATTTCCCTTAAACATCATTGAATTGTTCAACTGCAAGTTGATCTCATTGGCCAAACTTGGCAATTCTGGGATATCCTTGTCATCGTCCTCATCATAGACAACGGTGATATTGGCAGTAGATGGATCAAATTCATGAATTTTTTCCATCTCTTCTGGCTTTTCTGCCATTCCTGCATACTCTTCTGCATAGTCATCTGCATTTTCCTCATCATCGGTATCTGGATAGAGGTCCTTTAACTCATCCTCATTAAATTCAAAGGTTGGTACCTGTGGTGCCTGCTCTTTTACTTCTGGCTCTGGGTGAAGTTCTGCCTTTGCCTCTGGCTTGATTTCAGGCTGAACCTCAGGTTTTGTATCTTGCTTTGGCTTTGGTGAAGGTCCACCACTTACGGTTGGTGTATCCTTTCTATCTGCCACCTTCTTTTTCCACTCTTTAAATCTCTAAAGGCAAGATAGAGAAATCCCAAAATTGCAATGCCAGCTACACCTGCTGCAATATGCAATTTATTGCCACGCTTTTTGTAATCTAGCTTCAATTGTTTGTATTGTTGGAAGGTATCTACATAGTCTGCAGTATTTCCATCAATGGCTGGATCTTCAAAGTAACGCTGTATGGTCATCTCTTTTAAGTCCAAGCGATAAAAGTCCTTATTGCCATCCTTATTCATTCCGTAGACAACCACATAATTGTGCTCCTTATCTGTAGCCCAAACCCAGCCCTTAATCTTCTTGCCATTGACATCTAGGGTTGCCTCTTCAAATCCTTTTGGCACAGCTAGGCCCTCGTCGAGAGGAATTGGTGTCACCGTCTTTGCCGCAACAGTCACTGGTGAATCTTCCATCCAAGTGTCCGTTGCCTCATTGTAGAAGAAAAGACTTCCACTGCCATCTTCTGCATTTAAATACATCACCACAAGATTGCCATCGAGTTCCTTTCCCGCTGCAACCGCTGTTCCATGATAATCATACTTGGCCTCATCAAAGTTTTCTGGAAGCAGAGACTTATCAAATGTTTTTGCCAAGGTGTATTTTTTTCCTTCAATAACAATGCCATCGGCATCACTATAGGCCTTTGTTTCACCTGCTGCACTGGTTTGAGCACTAGAAGATGCGTCACTGGACTTTTGACTTGATGTTTCACTACTTTGTGAAGCACTACTACTTTCTGCTGTAGAAGAAGTTTCTGCTGTTGTCTGTGCCGTAGTTGTCTCCTGTGCCGTAGTTGTTTCCTGTGAACTGCTTTCTGCTGTCGTTGTTGCCGCAGCAGCTTCACTGATGGTAATCTTTGAGCTACCTCTCTTATCGAGTGAAGCCGCATTATTGTCTTTATCTAAAATTCCCCAAGATTTGACATCAATATTTGTTTCACCCTGTTTTAATGCCTTAAAGGTCAATGTGTAGGCAAATTCATAGGGATTATCTCCCACCTTTCCTGCCACACGCACAGTGCCATCTCCATAGGATGTGGCATTCGTTCCATCTACAAACTTCAAATAAGAAGTATCATACTTAATCACAATACTATTGTCGCCAATGCTACCACCATCTACAGAAATAACCTTCATTGTCACTTTAAATTCTTCTCCAGCACTTGTCGTAGGATCTGAAAATGCGATGCGTGCAGTCAAAGCATGTGCTGTTGTTGTAAACATTGGTGTCACAGATAAACCCAAACAACAAATGCCCATCGCTAAGCCATTGACTACTTTTTTGCGTAATTTCTTCATTATTTGTCTCCTTTAATGATCATTTACTCTGTTGGTAATTTTGCTATATGATCTGGCATATTGCCATATACCGGAATCGTAAATGTAATCTCTGTATCCAAGATATCTTCGTATGCCTTCTTTAAGCGTCTTCCCTCTTTTAGTGCACCATTAATCGCTGTCATATATTGATGTACATAGGGATTGCTACTAGCAACATCAAACTTCTTTAGATAAGAAGTTGTCTGTGCATTGGATAGATAATTATTGGCATAGTACATTGCACCACCAGCAATGGCCTTTTCCCTTGTGTTCCAAGGTCTGCCATAGCTATCTTCTTTTGAAGCCCAAGCTAGACCATTTTTTGCTGCTGTTTTTCCATTTTTTTGATACGCTTCAATATTGTAATAATTATAAATTCCCCTGTAATCGGCATCTGTTCCGCTGATGATACTGCTACTTCCCTTTGCTCCCTGTTCATTGACTATCATGGATGCGAGCAAATAGGGATTCACACCATTGTTTCTACCTGCCAAAAAAATGGTCTGTGCATAGGACATCGTCTCCACATTTTGATTTTCCATAAACGTGCCCTTTAAAATCTTTTCCACACCCTCTATGCTCTGTTCTCCATCCACATACTCTTGATCAATAAATTGGAAAATGTCCTCTTCATTTAAAAAATTTCTTGGATCTAAGTGATAGGCAATCACCTCATCTGAGGCCTGAACCCAGCGACTTGAATCAAATCCCTTCCATTTTCCTGTGGCAATATCATAAACTTTTGCTGAAGTCGACTTCCACAGGCGAGAGGAAGAACTTTCTACTAAATTTCTTCCTGGAACTTTTTCCTGCTCTAGTGCTAAGTTCCAATCTTCCGTGGTTGTCGTTGCACGAAAAATCCAATTGGGATGTTGACTGTGCAATTTTCTCAGGGCAACCTTGTAGGTTTCTGGAAATCCCTCTCTTGTCAATGCATCTTCAAAGTTTGTATCCACTACATTGGACTGTTGAATTTCACTTGCTTGAACCTGTTTTAATGGATTCATATTTGGCAACTGCATTGCCGCAAATGCAGCAAACAGCAATGTCTTTTTATTCATAAGTTTACTAAACCTTTCTATTGTGTACATCTGTACATTCTACCATTCTTTACATTTTCAAGCAAGCGATTCCACAACAATTCTGTAACTAATCTGTAATAATATGGTACTCTTTTGGTCTTCTGTCTCTAAACAGCCCCCACGAAAGTCGCTCTTTTAAATTGTTCACAAGGTCAATATCGGCATACAAAATCTCTTCATGGTCTCGTGAGGCCAGAGCAACCATTTCTCCTTGGGCATCCGTGATAAAGGAGGAACCATAAAATTGAAGCTCTGAACTTTGATTACCATTTTCTTCACATGGTGTGACACTTTCAAGACCAATGCGATTGGCCGCAACTACAGGGACAATGTTGGCCGCAGCGTGTCCTTGCATCGTCCTTTTCCAATGTGGCATGCTGTCCACAGTCAAAATAGGCTCACTTCCAATCGCTGTAGGATAAAACAAAATATCTGCTCCCAACAAAGCCATACTTCTTGCACACTCCGGAAACCATTGATCCCAGCAGATGCCCACACCAATTTTTCCATACTTTGTCTCCCACACCTTAAACCCTGTATTCCCCGGTGTAAAATAGAATTTTTCCTGATAATAGTGATCATCGGGAATATGGGTCTTTCGGTAAATGCCAAGAATCTTTCCATCGGCATCAATGATGGCCACTGAATTATACAATACATTTTTATCTCTCTCATAAAAACTAATTGGAAGGACAATATCTTCTTCCCTAGCTAACTTTGCAAAATGACGGACGGCATCATTTTCTTCCAAAGTCTTTGCAAAATCGTAGTAGTCATATCGTCTTTCCTGACAAAAATATTGTCGCTCAAATAGCTCTGGAAGAAGAATGATCTTTGCTCCATTTTTGGCTGCCTCTTTGACCATCTCATCTGCCCTTTGAATATTTTGGGCAACATCCCTTGTGCACTTCATCTGCACTGCTGCAACTTTTACCTTTTCCATTTCCTATCCTTTCTGAAATTGAGGAATTTGCTGTGTGATACAATGAATATTCCCTCCACCAAGTAAGATTTCCCTCGCTTGAATAGGAATCACTTCTCTTGTTGGAAATAATTCAGAAAGTAACTTTACAGCCACTTGGTCATTTTCATCCTGAAATTGTGGCAATAAAACAGCTCCATTAGAGATATAAAAATTGACATAACTTGCCGCAAGTCTCTCGCCTTCTTCTCTTGTCTGCTCGCCTTCTTCATAAGAAAAGCCCTCCAGTTCATCCCTTCGAATACAGACCTTTTTCTTTGGCACCGGAAGACGATGTACCTTAATTTTTCTTCCTCTGGCATCCCTCTCGCTCTCTAAAACCAATGCATCCGCCTGGCTCATTGCATATTGCGGATCATCTTTGTCCTCACACCAGGCAAGAACGACCTCCCCAGGACAAACAAAAGGCACACACATTGTCCACATGCTCATTGGTCTCATCATGAAAAATGCCAAAAGGAAGCCAAATCACCTTCTCAACGCCCAGGTATTCCCTCAACTGCTTTTCAATCTCTTCTTTGCTCAAATTAGGATTTCTCCCTGCACTCAACAGACAAGTCTCGGTTACTATGGCCGTGCCTTCTCCGTCGACATGAATGGATCCACCTTCTAACACAAAGGGATGAGCATCAAAATACCTTGCCCCCAAGCGATCGATACATTGCTTAGCTAAAGCATCATCTTCTTGATAGTGGGCATACAAGCCATCGACTGTTCCACCCCAAGCATTAAATTTCCAATCCACTCCGCCCAAATCTTTTTTTTGATTGACAACAAATGTCGGAGCGGTATCTCTTGCCCAAGCATCATTGTTTTCTACCTTCCACACTTCAATTTCACTTGGCAACATTCTCCTTGCCTCATCAAAGTGAAGGGCATCGGCGAGCATATACACTTTTTCCGATTTTGCAATATGTCTTGCAATTTCTACGAATTTTTCCTTCGCTAATTTTGCCTGATTCCGCCACGAGCCCTCTCGCACTGGCCAAATCATGATGCAGCCGTGATGCTTTTCAAATTCTGCTGGCATAAAATACCCTAATTGTCTAGGTGTTGCCATACTTTCCCCCCAGTCTCTGTGCAAAATCCATATATCCGAATTCCTTAATCACTTCACATTCTCCCTCTTCATCCATTAGGGCAATGGAGGGCAGAGGCATTCCATTAAAGGTATTATTCTTGACCATCGAGTAGATTGCCATATCTTCAAAATATAATTTATCTCCGATATGGACTTCTTTTTCAAATGAATAATCTCCAATCACATCTCCCGCAAGACAAGTTACGGAAGAAAGTCGATAGCAAAACGGTTTTTCTTCTGGCAAAAATCCATCTCGAAGTGGTGGGCGATAGGGCATTTCCAATACATCCGGCATATGACAGGCAGCAGAAGCATCTAAAATAAGCGTGGTAATGCCATTGTTCACCTTTTCAAGAACTTCCGTCACCAAATATCCTGCATTGAGGGCAATTGCCTCCCCTGGCTCTACATAGACCTCTACACCATATTTTTTCTTCACTCTCTGGATTTGCTCAATCAATATCTTTCGGTCATAGTCTTTTCTTGTAATGTGATGACCTCCACCAAAATTGAGCCATTTAACTCTATGTAAGTACCTTCCAAACTTTTCTTCGACCGCCAATAGTGTCTTCACCAGATCATCGCTATTTTGCTCACACAATGTATGAAAATGCAATCCATCAATGACATCCAATGCACTCTCATCAAAGTTTGATAGTCACACCTAGTCTCGAACCTGGTGCACAGGGATCATAAATGGCATGCCCCTCTTGGGTTGAGCACTCTGGATTAATTCTTAGCCCTGCACTTCTTCCTTGCAATCGATCCTTAAACTTATTGACCTGTGCAATCGAATTAAAGAGGATGTGATCACAAATTTGAACAATTTCATCAAATTCCTTCTCCTTATAAGCTGGTGAAAAAATATGATTTTCCTTGCCCATTTTTTCATAGCCAAGCCTTGCCTCAAAAAGTCCACTTGCCGTCGTCCCATCTAGGTACTTGGCAATTAGAGGATAGGTATCATAGCAAGAATATGCCTTTTGTGCCAACAAAATCTTACAACCTGCTTCGTCGGCGACCTCTCTTAAAATTTTTAGATTTTCTTCCAATTGCCTCTTGTCAATGACATAGCAAGGGGTCTGCAATTCTTCTATTCTCATTCACTACTCCACAATCTTTGGGTTTTCATCGACAACCCAAGGCAAACCATAGGTATTTAATGCCTCCATAAATGGATCTGGATCAAATTCTTCCACATTAAAGACACCCGCTTTCTTCCATTTGTTTGTGACAACCATCATTGTTCCAATCATCGCTGGGACACCTGTGGTGTAAGAAATTGCCTGAGAGCCAACTTCCTTGTAGCACTCTTGATGGTCACACACATTGTAGATATAGATGGTTTTCTCCTTTCCATCCTTTACCCCAGTAAAGATACAACCAATGTTGGTCTTTCCCACCGTTCTTGGCCCTAGAGATGCTGGGTCAGGAAGGAGTGCTTTTAAAAATTGAATTGGCACAATCTTTTGCCCCTGAAATTCAATCGGCTCTGTAGAAAGCATTCCGACATTTTCCAGACATTTCATATGGGTGAGATAGCTCTGTCCAAAGGTCATAAAGAAGCGAATGCGGCGAATACCTGGAATATTTTTTGCCAAGGATTCAATTTCTTCATGGTGCAATAAATACATATCCTTCATTCCCACTTGTGGAAAATCATACTCTCTCTTGATGCTCATTGCATCTACCTCAACCCATTTTCCATCTTCCCAATAGGAGCCTGGTGCAGAAACCTCTCTCAAATTAATCTCCGGATTAAAATTAGTTGCAAATGGATATCCGTGATCTCCACCATTGCAATCCAAAATATCAATGGTATGAATCTCATCAAAATAGTGCTTAAGTGCATAGGCAGAAAATACGCTGGTTACCCCTGGATCAAAGCCACTTCCCAGTAGTGCTGTGATTCCTGCCTTTTCAAACTCTTCCTTGTACTTCCACTGCCAAGAATAGTCAAAATATGCCGTAAAGCCAAGCTCTCTACATCTTTTTTCATACACCTTTCTCCACTCAGGATCCTGTGTATCCTCTGCCTCATAATTTGCTGTGTCGATGTAATCGACCTTTGTCTTCAAACAAGCCTGCATAATTGTCAAGTCCTGATATGGCAAGGCAACATTGAGTACGGCATCTGGCTGATAGCTCTCAATCAGTTGAACAAGTTCCTCCACATTATCTGCGTCCACCTGTGCAGTTTGAATTTTTGTCGTTGTCTTTGCCTCTAACTCTTTCTTTAACTCGTCACATTTTTTCTTTGTTCGACTTGCAATCATAATTTCAGAAAAAACATCGGATACCTGTGTGCATTTTGCAATAGCCACTCTCGCAACACCACCACAACCAATAATCAATACTCTACTCATCTACTTTCCTCCTCTTCTAATAATTCCTCTACATATCTAGGAAGCATAAATGCCCCTTGATGCAAATTTGCAGAATAATACCAAGTTTTAATATTTTTTTCCTTCCATTTCTTGCCATCAAAATCTTTCAGTGGATGATATTTTTTGGATGCAAATCCAAAGAGCCAATATCCCGATGGGCAGGTTGGAATATGGGCTTGATAGACACGGCTAATTGGAAAACTTCGATAGGCCTTTCTGTGCATACTTCGGCACGCCGCCTCATCTTCATCATAAAACGGACTGCCATGCTGATAGACCATAATGCCATCTTCCTTGAGAGCTCGATATCCTGCACCATAAAATTCCTTAGTAAAAAGCCCCTCTGTATAGCCAAATGGGTCTGTGGCATCATTGATAATGATATCGTACTCATTATTATATTTTCTTAGAAATCGCAAACCATCTTCATAAAAAATCTTTACCCTTGGATCTTCTAAGCCTGTAGCCGTCTCTGGAAAAAATTGCTTGCAGACATCAAAGAGCATATGGTCAGATCGACAATATCAATCTCTTCAATTTCTGGATAGTGGGCAAACTCTCTAGCCACCCCCCCATCCACTCCACCAATAATTAATACCTTTTTTGCATTGGGATGGACGCTCATTGGCACATGTACAACCATTTCATTGTACACAAATTCATCTGCCTCAGAAAATAAAATATTGCCATTTAACGTCAACACCTTGCCAAATTCTAGGGATGTAAATACATCAATCCTTTGAAAGTCACTCTGTCCTGAAAACAGCTGTTTATCTGTTCGAATAGAAAGTTTCACATTTTCGGTGTGCAACTCTGAAAACCACATCTCCATATTTTACCTCTCAATGACATTCAAATATTCTACATTTGGATCTTCTGTTCCCTGCAAAGAACATCCCCTGTCCTTCGCAAACAAAATATATTCTACAATTTCTTGTGTGATCAACTCTCCTGGTGCTAGAATTGGAATTCCTGGTGGATAGCACATGGCAAATTCACCACAGACATTTCCTGCACTTTCTTTGATTGGTAACATCTTTCTCGGACGATAAAATGCCTCCTGTGGTGAGAGGATAACCTCTGGCTGAATATACTCTCCCCCAATCAAATCCTTTCCATCTCTTTGATACAATCTTCGAATATCTGCCAGTGCACCAACTAATCGCTCAATATCCTGAATCCGATCTCCAATCGAAATATAAGCCAAAATATTTCCAATATCGCCAAATTCAATTTGAATGTCATACTCATCGCGCAACAGATCATAGACTTCAATTCCTGTCAAGCCAATCCCCTGTGTGTGCACAGATAACTTCGTGACATCAAAATCATATACACTCTTCCATCGACAAGTTCTCTGCCATAGGCATAATATCCACCGATTTGATTGATTTCATTTCTTGCATACTCGGCCATCATCATCACCTTATCAAAGGATTCCCGACCACGCAATGCTAAATTTCTCCTAGAAATATCTAAACTAGACAAAAGAAGATAGGATGCACTCGTTGTCTGCGTCAAATTGATAATCTGTCGGATATGTTCTGGATTCATCTCTTTTCCCGTCAATAGGATCGAGCTCTGTGTCAGACTTCCCCCCGACTTGTGCATAGAAATTGCCGCCATATCCGCTCCCGCCTGCATCGCAGAAATTGGTAGTTCCTCATGAAAACTTAAATGCGTGCCATGAGCCTCATCCACCAACACCTTCATCTGATGCTGATGTGCAATTTGCACGATTTCTTTCAAGTCCGAACAAATACCATAATAGGTTGGATTATTGACAAGCACAGCCACCGCATGTGGATGCTTTTTGATGGCCGCCTTTAACTTTTCATTTTCCATACCTAAGGCAATGCCAATTCTGTCTTGAACACTCATTTCCACATACACAGGTCTTGCACCACATAAAACAAGAGCATTGATGGCTGATTTATGCACATTTCTTGGCAAAATAATTTCATCACCTGCTTTGCAGACACTTAAAATCATACTTTGCACTGCTGATGTTGTTCCTCCCACCATCAAAAAGGCATGTGCTGCCCCAAAAGCTTCTGCTGTCAAATTTTCTGCATCTCTAATAATGGAAACTGGATGGCATAAATTATCTAGGGGCTTCATCGAGTTGACATCTAATCCAACACATTGCTCCCCAAGTAATTTTACTAACTCCGGGTTTCCTCTTCCTCTCTTATGCCCTGGCACATCAAAGGGAACCACTCTCTTTCTTCTCAATGCCTGCAATGCCTCATAAATTGGCGCTCTCTTTTGGTCTTCCATCTAACTTTTTAACCCCTTCTCCCATTCATCAACCTTAAATCCTACGAAAACCTTGTCCTCTGTCACAACGATGGGACGCTTTAAAGCATTCCATCTGTTGCCAATATCGCATACATCTCTTTCTCACTCATATTGGGCAACTTGTCCTTTAATCCCAGACTTTTGTAGACTAGACCACTGGTATTAAAAAACTTCTTTAGTGGCATCTGACTCCTTTTATGCCATTTTTCAATTTCCTCTGCCCTTGGATTATCTAATTTAATATCCCGATCTTCAAATGAAAATCCATTTTCCAAAAGCCACTGCTTTGCCTTTTTGCATGTCGAACACTTTGGATATTCTACAAATAACATTCCTCTTCCCACCTTTAAAAATCTCATTCTATAGTTGGTTTATTATACTATATTTGTGGCATTTTTACAAAGAAAAAACGGATAAGCTTGCTCAAGGCTCATCCGTTTTTCCAAAAGTAAGAGGAAATTTCAATATGTGTAACACTATATTTTAAACACTCAAGTCATCTTTGCGTTGAATAACAAGGAGTGATTAAAACCAAAACTATAACTTTGCCAATGCCTCACCAGCAGCCTTTAACGCTTTCTCTGCCTCTGCATCTGGCTCATTGTTTGCGATAATGCCTTCACCGCCGACAATATTTGCACCTGCTGCCTTCATGCGGTCAACCCAAGTGCGCATCCATTCTCCATCGCCCCAGTCATAGGATCCAAAAAGAACTAAATTCTTTCCAGTCACCTTGCTCTCTAAGGCTTCTACTAAAGGTTCTACCACGGAATCCTCAAGCTCTTCTGCACCCATTGCTGGACAACCAATAGCAAAGCCACTTGCTTGTGCCAATGTGTCCGCATCTGCATTTGAGGCCTCTAAAAGCTCAGCTGTTGCACCTGCTGCCTCAACGCCACTCTTTAGCATATTTGCCATTGTTTCTGTATTTCCTGTCTGGCTCCAATATACAACATAAACTTTTTCCATCGTTCGTAAAACCTCCTAGATATTTTCATTTCTGCAGATAATCTCTCTCATTTTCTTACCTGCAAACCATTCTTGCATGGCCTCTTCTCTTGCTTGATCAAAGGCAAAGAAGAGTTCCTTTGTACTTGACATATGGTCATACACCTTCCAGTAACCACTGCACAGACATCGCTCACCATGGTGCTTGATAAATCCCAACACATCACATAGCGGATAACCCAAAAATACACCGATTTCATGTGGAAAAATATTTCTCACACCATAAAAGAATTGAATTCTTTCTTTTAATATCAAAAGACATCGATGTAAGTCTGCACCTTGATAGCCATAACCATTCAAAAAGATCGAACTTCATCTGTTTGAATATATTGCTTTAGCTGTGCCTCTCGATAAATGAGCACCAGATACCTCTCGTTTGTCGAATACAACATAAAAATATGTAACCCCGACTCACGCAATTCCCCAATGAGAAGTCCCAATTCTGCATCGGTCAAAAAGAGCATATTGGATGTTTTCAATCCCTTTAAGACGGGTGCACTCTGCATAATAAAGCGAAGCTCTGCGTTTCCGCTCTTTCTTCCTGCTTTTAAGCTTCGAACAATCACTTCTGGGGGCATCTTTCTGTCCGCTCCTTTCGATTAGTGTTTCCTTACTTGGTTAGTACTCCCTAACTATATACCACCTCCCTAACTTTGTCAAGCACTTTTTTAAAATTTTTTTATATTCCCTTAAAAGTAAAGGTAAATTGGATTCTCATTGCATTTGGCAGGACATATTCATCATGGGTATTGGCCCCCCAGCTATCATCTCCTCCAATTCCCATCTGTTTCCAATTACACCGAACAATGGTATGATGAATTTTAGGCAATTCATATGGATGACTCGCTTCCTCTAGTTGCTCTGGAGTATATGGTGTGGCACAAAATTCCATTTCGTCGGAACTAAATCTCATTCCCCTGCCCTTTTTATCTGTCACCTTGGCCCAGCGCACACCTGTGCGATTTCCTGTCTCCTGTGGTACAATATAATTTTCCACATTTTCTCTTGCTGTCGTCTCAAACACGCCAAGTCTTGCCCCTTGATTTCGGTCGCAATAATTTTCTAGCGGTCCTCTTCCATAATAGGTGATCTGATCATAATCTGCATTTAGAGTAAAGAGCATACCAAATTCAGGCATTGGTGTAACACCTAGAATAGGATCATATGTCATCTCTACTTTTACACTTCCATCCCCGCTCACGGTATAGGCAATGTCAATCATACTCACTGGTTCTGTGGCCAACTTATAGGTAAAGGTCAAGCGAATGCCCTCTTCTTTTTCCTCAATTTCTACTAAGTCTCTTGCCCTCTCATCTTTTGGCACAAAGATTTGATAAAGACTTGCACTCTTCCAACTTGCATAGCGAAATGGCATTTGATTTCCCCTGTCATTGTCAACTGGTGCCCTCCAAAAATTAGGTCTTGGTTTTTTCTCCAACATTTCTCTTCCGCCATAGCGATAGGACACTAATCCGCCCTGCAAATAGGAAAAGAGCACTTCAAAGTTTTCTCCACGAATTCCCACATTGTATGTTCCACGAATTAGGGTTAACTTCTTCTTTTTCTCCTCCTTCTTTTTCTGACCATCGACGACAAATACACCCTGTCCAAAGGCCACTTCATATCCTCTCCTTGCCCAAGCTCTATCCTCTTTTAATGTAAAATAGGCATTCAGTGTGTACTCTCCTGCCTCCTTTGGAAGCGTCAATGGCAACAAAATCTCCACTTCTCCAAGAGGGGCAACATCCACAGGACAAACAATTTTTCTCAATAGCTCCCCTTCACATTCTATGGTCACTGTGCAATCATATTCCGATGTCCATGTAAATAAATGCTTGTTTTTCACCTTCATAAAGAGACTGCCTTGGTCATTTCGAAATGTGGCTGTAATATTTTGATAATTAAATTTTACTTCCTGCATCTTGGCATAGGCTCTTCTTTGTCCATCGACAATGCCATTGGCTGAAAAATTGTAGTCACTTGGTCGGTCCAAAAAGTCTCCGCCATAGGCCATAAATTCCTCGCCATAGCGATTTTTCTTTCGAATGGTTTGATCCACAAAATCCCAAATAAATCCGCCCTGATATCTTGGTTCCCGATCCGAAAGGTCTGTATATTTAAACAATGCACCATTAGAATTTCCCATTGCATGGGCATACTCACAACAAATCAACGGCTTTTCCTTGTGTTCTCTCAAAAATTTCTCAATATTGGCGACACTGGTATACATTTGGCTTTCCATATCCGATGAATTTGGATATCGCCGATCCCAAAATATTCCCTCGTAGTGCACCAAGCGATGAGGGTCAAGTTCTCTAAAGCGATCCGCCATTCTTTGAATGACGCTTCCCCCAAAAGATTCATTTCCACACGACCAAATTAAGATGGACGGGTGATTTTTATCCTTTTGATAGGCCGAATTGACACGGTCAAGCATCATCGGCAAATACTCTTCATTATCTCCTGGCAAGATCTGTGCTCGATCAAAATTTCTTTGCACCGTTCTCTCCCAAAGACCATGACTTTCCATATTATTTTCAGCAATCATATACAATCCCTGCTCATCACAGAGCCGATAGAGATGCTCACCATTTGGATAATGTGAAGTTCGAATGCCATTGATGTTATTTTGCTTCATCATCAACACATCTTTTTCTACATCTTCCTTAGCAACAACTCGCCCTGTATCACAGGAAAATTCATGGCGATTGACACCTTTAAACACAATGCGCTTTCCATTGAGTTTCATTATTCCCCCATCGAGCACAAATTTGCGAAAACCAACTTTTTCCTGAATCACTTCCATCACTTTATTTTTGTCATCAAATAGCTGAATCTTTAAATCATATAAATTGGGCTTTTCTGCACTCCAAAGAAATGGATTATCAAAATTCACTCGAAATCTCTTTACCTTTTGCGTATCCACTGAGCCCATCAGAACGGGTTTTCCCTTATAACTTAGGACATAATTGGCCTGCCATGGAAGTCCCTCAAACTTCATCTCCACATCAAGGGTTGCTTTTTTTAACTTATCATCAAGTGTTGGCTCAATCTTGATATCATAGATATGAGCTCTTGGAATCGTATAGAGATAGACATCACGAAAAATTCCAGAAAATCGGAAAAAATCTTGATCTTCTAACCAACTAGAAGAACTCCACTTAAACACCTGAACAGCCAATTTGTTTTCCTTTTGTATTGACGGTGTGAGTTCAAATTCTGATGGCGTAAAGCTGTCTTCACTGTATCCGATAAACTCCCCATTGAGCCAGAGAGCAAAGGCACTTTCCACGCCCTGAAAAGAGATAAATATTCTCTCTCCCCTCCCATTGTTTGGGCAGTACAAATTCCTTGACATAGCTAGCCACAGGATTAAATCGCTCAGGTAACTCTGGTGGAGCAATCTCTTCCCTTCCATCCCATGGATACTCCACATTGACATATTGCGGACGGTCATAACCTTCCATTTGAATATGAGCTGGCACCGAAATATCATCCCAATCATCGCATGAATACTCTTTCTTTTCAAATCCTGTAATTGCATACTTATACGATTTTGCATAGAAAAATTTCCAAAGTCCATTTAAACTTTTTCTCAAACTGGTCTCTTTTTTGTCCAATTCTTCGTCTGAACGATAAGCGATATGATCCGAATGTGCTGGCAATGTGTTCATCTTAAAAATCCTAGGATTTTTAACAATTTCATAAGAAAAACCTTCCATATTTTCTCTCCCTTGGTAATTTTTCTCTATTATAACAACCCCAAACCATCGTAGCAAGAAAAAGCAATGCAAAATCATATGGCATTGTACGAACGATTGTTTGATTTTTTTTCGAACATATGTTAGTATAACTTTAAAATTATTTAAGTTGGAGGGATTCTTTATGACTGGTTTAACACCAAAGCAGGAAGAGATTCTGCTCTATATTAAGGACTCCATTGTAAAGCGTGGCTATCCGCCATCTGTGAGAGAGATCTGTAAGGCGGTTTCTCTTCGCTCTACTTCGTCTGTTCATGCTCATCTTGAAAGTTTAGAAAAAAAAGGATTGATTCGAAAAGATCCTGCAAAACCTAGAACCATTGAGATCATTGATGATGCCTTCTCCTTTTCTCGAAGAGAGATTGTCAATGTTCCTATTCTTGGCAATGTTGCCGCTGGTGAACCTATTTTTGCCGAACAAATATTCAATCTTACTTTCCATTGCCAAGTGGATACCTTCCTCACAGCGATACTTTTATGCTCAAAGTCAAGGGCGATTCTATGATTGATGTTGGTATCTACAACAATGATGATATTATTGTTTCTAAGCAAAATTATGCCAATAATGGCGATATTGTCGTGGCTCTACTTGAGGACAGTGCCACAGTAAAGCGCTTTTACAAAGAAGATGGGCACTACCGCTTGCAGCCCGAAAACCGCACAATGGAGCCAATTATTGTGGATTCTGTAGTGATTCTTGGGAAAGTGATTGGATTGCTGCGCATGATGTAAAAAACGATTACAAAATAGATTCTTTGTCAAAGGTTGGGGTGGGTTGATTTTCAACCCGCTCTTTATAAACCAAAATTTATCTTTGTCTTGATGGCTTGGAAAAAAATAATAGATATATGCCAAATACTAGCTTAATAAATGCATCTATATACGCTACTATATCTAATGAAATACTAGAAAAGATGTATCCTGTAGCAATATTCATAGTACAAGCAATACCTAAATAAATCATTGATTTTCCATGTACAAAATAGTACGGAAAAAAATGCAATGCCGTGGCCATTAACGCCCCCAACCAAATTAATCTCCAATTTTTGGTTTCAAAAAATGGTCCACCTAGCAAAAAACATTAAAATAAATAATAAAATAATGGCATATAAAGAAACTTTGTTTTGAAATTTACTTGAGGTGCCATTGGATAATTTATTCAATAATTTTTTTATTCATATTTATTGAGAAAAAAAGGCAACAAAATATCCAATACTAAATATTTGCATATTGATTATTTGTTTTCCTCCTATCAATGTAGCGAGTGCAATTACTGCTGCCACTACAATTAACCATAGACCGCATGATCTCTTATAATTAAATTCTAATTTTTTTCATCTTTATTATAATTAAATAATCCTATTCTCATATATTTCTCCCTAAATTTTAATTCATCTACTGGAAGAACTTTTTTACATAAAAAGTTATGGTGACATGACTCAATATGAGTCACATCACCCTTTTCGATTCTCTTATCAACGCTACGCCAACTCGCCTGCTGTAACTTCTATTCCATCGCTCCAAATGCGATCCAAATCATAAAATGCTCTGCTCTCCACATCAAAGATGTGAACAACAATATCTTGATAATCCATCAAAATCCAATTTGCACGCTTTTGTCCCTCAATGCTCTTTGGAACAACATCAATTTTTTGCAAATTTTCTTCGACAGCATCGACCATCGCCTGAATTTGATTGTCATTGTTTGCACTTGCAATGACAAAGTAATCGGCCATGGAAGAAATTTTTCCAATGTCAATCATGCGAATGTCAATGCCTTTTTTGTCATCTAAAACCTTATAGATTTGACTTAAAATCTCTCTTGTCATTGATTCCCTCCTTCTCTAACCATTCAAAACATTCCACTGTAAAGCGATCAATCCAAACGCCTCTCTTTTTTAAAAACTCAATCGTATCCACTGTAATTCGATACAATGTCGCATCAATATCCAAAAATGCCATTCCCCGCACCTGTGCCAAATTGTCTGCTTTTTCTCTCCTAGGTTCAATGTAATCGGCAATATAGACAATCTTTTCCAAGTAAGGTCATATTGGCATGACCTGTGGTATGCCAGCGCAGTGCCGACAAAACTTCCTCATCTTCAATTCCATAGGCCTCTCTGGCCAGTACAGGTGCATAAACTGGCATGGAGTACTTGTGGTGCCTGTAATTCATTTTCTGTGAGTTCAATTCCTGCTGCTTTACACATAGAAATCAACTCCTCTGTTTTATAGTTTTTTGCACAGTCGTGTAAAAGTCCTGCAAGCTCTGCCTTTCTAATATCCGCACCATAACGCATGGCCAATGCAGCCGATGTAAATGCCACACCAAGTGTATGCTCATATCGCTCTGGCTTTAAATTCTCTTTTAACTTCGCTCGAATAGCTAGCAACTCTTCTATATTCATTTTTTACCTCACTGATATAAATGATGCTGTTTGATAAACTCCAAAACCTTTGCCGGCACATAGGAGGCAATTGAGCCTTTTTCTCTACACAACTGACGAATTTGCTCTGATGAAATATCTACCCGTGGATAGGAAATGAATTCAATATCTGCCAAATACTTCTCACGCAAATACTTTGATTGCACGCTCAATTCCCTGTGTTCTTTTTGGTAATCTCGCATTGCAACTAAAATTCTTGTCAAAGAGAAAATCACCTCTGGTCTATGCCAAGTTTCAATTTCATAGAGCGAATCTGCTCCCATAATAAAAGAAAACTGAATCTCAGGGTATTGCTCTCTTAGTGCCTGCAAGGTGTCACTTGTATAACTTTTTCCCCCTCTTTGATTTTCAAAATCAGAGCGTTCAAAGTGTAAAAAACCAGAAATGGCCAACTCAACCATCTCTGCCCGCATCGCATAATCCGTCACCTTTTTTCCCACCTTGTGTGGTGGATTTGGAGAGGGCATTAGCCAAATCTTATCCAACTGAAATTGCTCCATCGCATGTTGTGCAAGTTGCAAATGCCCATTGTGAATGGGGTCAAAAGTCCCCCCCAATATTCCAATCTCCATCATGATTTTCCTCGCTTATTTTGGCAATACCAATTTTCTCTTTTCTGGTTCATCTGCCTGCTTGTACAAGACGATCTTTTTTCCAATGACCTGAACCACTTCACTTCTTGTGTGCTCTGCCAATGCCCTAGCAATCTCCTTTGGATCATCTGTACAGTTTTTTAACACGCTAATTTTTATTAGCTCCCTTGCCTCCAAGGCTTCTTCCACTGCAACAACAATTTCATCTGTCAAAGATGACTTACCAATCTGCATAATTGGCTCTATTGTCATTGCAATTCCCTTTAAATATGATCTTTGCTTACTTGTCATACTACTCCTATTTATAATAATCAAACTCATGTCCATACATACGCACAGTATCTCCCTCAGAAATTCCTGCCTCTTCCAGTCGCTCCAACACTCCCGATGTCTTTAAAAACTTCTGGAAGAAATCAAATCCCTTTTCAGAATCCAAATTTGTATAGCCGAGCATTTTTTCAATCCTTGGTCCCTCAACAATATACACGCCATCTTCATCTATTTCCACAGTAAATGGCAAATTTTGATCTTGGGTGTATTCAATTTCCATTTCCTTTTCAAAGATCTTTGGTGATCGATCCACGGTCTTTAAAACTTCATTGATGGCAAAGAGTAGTTCCTTAATTCCCTTTCCTGTAACTCCAGAAATTGGATAGACTTTTAAGTCGGGGAACGCCTCTTCAATTCTTTTCAATGGATCATCCATATCAGGAGTGATGCAATCGACCTTATTGGCGGCAATGAGCTGTGGTCTTTCCATCAATCCCTGGCCATAGGAATCTAACTCCTTCATAATGGTCTTAATGTCCTCCACAGGATCTCTTCCTTCTGTAGAAGCTGCATCCACAACATGAACTAAGACCTTTGTTCTTTCAATATGACGAAGGAAATGATGACCCAATCCCACACCATCGGCCGCTCCCTCAATGAGTCCTGGAATATCCGCCATCACAAATCCACCGCCGGGAAGGTCAACAACACCAAGATGAGGGTCAAGAGTGGTAAAGTGATAATTTGCAATCTTTGGCTTTGCATTGCTCACACGAGAGAGGAGAGTCGATTTTCCTACATTTGGATAGCCCACCAGTCCAACATCAGCCAGAACTTTTAACTCCAATTGCACAAACAGTTCCTTCCCCGGCTGACCTGGCTTTGCAAATTTTGGCACTTGCATTGTTGCCGTTGCAAAATTCATATTGCCAAGTCCACCTTTTCCACCGCGAAGAATGACTTCTCTTCTATTTTCCCCTGACATATCGGCAATGACTTTTCCTGTCTCAAAGTCCTTAATTACTGTTCCCTCTGGAACTTTGACAATTAAGTCTTTTGCATCTGCCCCATGACAACGGCGTTTGCCCCCTGGCTCTCCGTCGCCAGCTACATACTTTCTTACCTGTCGAAAATCAGTCAATGTGTTTAAGCCATCATCCACTTCAAAGATGACATTGCCACCTCTTCCTCCATCTCCGCCATCGGGACCGCCCGCAGCGACGAACAATTCTCTTCGGAAACTGACATGACCATCGCCACCCTTTCCCGATTTTATAAATATTTTTGCGCTATCGGCAAACATTGAAGCACCAGCCTTTCTAAAAATTTACAATTGAATTGAGATACAACAAGGGCTCCATACATTCGTATGAAGCCCTCAAAACACTTATTAATTTTCTCTAGGGATGACAGAAACCTGCTTTCTGAATCTGTCCTTTCTCTCGAAACGAACGATACCATCTGCTGTTGCAAATAATGTATCATCACCACCACGACCTACATTGAGACCTGGATGAATCTTTGTACCACGCTGTCTATAAAGAATATTTCCTGCCAATACAAACTGTCCATCTGCTCTCTTTGCACCAAGTCTCTTGGACTCAGAATCACGGCCGTTCTTTGTAGAACCAACTCCCTTTTTATGAGCAAATAATTGAAGGTTCATCTTTAACATGTTATTTCACCTCCTGCATACTAATTTTAATATATTCACTGCCATATTCCTGTTCAATGCTCTGTAAACCAAGTACACAGCTCTTTAACAGCAATCTAGCATCTTCACCTACTTCTTCTATGAGACGAAAATGATAATCGCCCTCCTCCATCTCGCAGGTAAATAAATTCTCTGTAAAAGCTTCAATGGAATTTGCCAAATTGATGCTCAGTACAGATACTGCAGAACAAACAATGTCATAGCCATACTCGTCATAGCCTGCATGTCCATGAATGTCTAATCCCACATATTTGTCGTTTTCTGTCCAAACAGTGACCTGAATCATAAATTAAGCGTTGATTTTCTCAATCTTAACTAATGTGTACTGCTGTCTGTGACCATTCTTCTTGTGATAACCGGTCTTTGCCTTGTACTTATATACAATAACCTTCTTTGCCTTGCCATCACCTAAAACCTTAGCAGTTACAGATGCTCCAGCTACTGTAGGTGCGCCAACCTTAAAATCGTTACCACCAACTGCAAGAACTTGATCAAATGTGTACTCTGATCCATCTGCAGCGCCGAGCTTTTCAACTCTAATGATATCGCCCTCTGATACCTTATACTGCTTTCCGCCTGTTGCAATAATAGCGTACATTTTGGTACCTCCTTATAATCATTACTCGCCAAATACGGTGTTCCTAAGAAACTTATAACCTCATTGAGCGGCATACTTTAAAATGATAGCATCTTTCCCCGTAAATGTCAAGCAGTTTTCTATGCATCTCTCCACTGCTCAAAAAGAGTAGGACGAAGCTTCTGTCTGGTCATTTCTGCAAGATGAAGAGAGGTAAAATCAACAGCCACCGCTTTTACCCTATCCTTTTTTAGCTCTCTAGACAAAAGTTCAAAGATTTCCCTTCGATGCTGACTGTCGGTCATATCAATAAAATCAATCAAAATAATGCCTGAAATATTTCTTAATCTCAGCTGTCTGGCTGCCATCAAGGCTGCTTCCCTATTGGTCCTTGAATTGTCTCTTCCTTTGACATCTTAACATCAGTCTTTCCTGTATTGACATCAATCACCGTCAAGGCCTCTGTCGGCTCAATCACCAGATATCCTCCTGACTTTAACCAAACTTTTTTTGACAATGCCTCAGCAAATAAACTCTTTAGGCCATAGAGTGCACAGAGCGAAATCATCTCATCTTTATACAATTTTAATCCCTCTACCATTGGACTTTTTTGCTCAAGAAGATATTCTTTTATTTCTTGGTAGACCTTGGGAAGATCTGTCACAATCTCAATGTCCTCTTCCTTTAACTTTTGCATCGAAGTCATATACCCAGGTGTTGGAGCCTGTAAAAGAGTTGGTGCACTCTTATACTTTGCATCACGAAGAAGGTTCAGTAACTTGTCTCCCAATTTTTTTGCCTCTGCATAAATCTTTTCAGCCGAAATTTGATAGGCATTCGTTCTACAAAGAATTTGAATTTCTTCCAGTGGAAAATGAGAAATTTCCTCTCGAATCTGATTTTTCCATTCCTGATCCCGAATCTTTGAAGAAAAACGAATCTCTCCATGTCCTAAACTGACCACACAATACCGCCCCGTCATGCAGATATGGGCACTGGCCATGGGAGCCTTTGTCTTTACGGCCTCCTTTGATATCTGGACAATAATTTCATCGCCCTCTTTCAACTTTTGATGCTCTCTCTCATCTGTGTAGAGATGAACCTTGTTTTCTTTGAGATTATAGTAGCAAAGCTCTCGCTCACCCCAAATTTCCACCTCCACAAAAGCCGCTGCAATATTCTCCACAATATTTTTTACCTTGCAATACAAATGGCATTGAGCGTCGTGTGAGTGTGCACTTCAATGTCCATCGCCACATCTTTTTCATAGTACACTGAGACCATTTTTTTCTCATACTCTGTAATTAAATAACGGTTCACTTAAATATCCTCTCCAAAATCATTGAGACTTTGATGGTTCTGTGCATACATATCGACACGAATGATGCGTCTTTTGGCATTTTTAAACTTCTCTCCCAACGCCTGTAAAACGAGCTCTGGTTTTAAATTGTCCACGCTTCCATGTGAAATGTCCATTTCTAAGGTCAACGGTTGCTCCATCACTTCAAGGTGATAGATGAGTGGTCGAATGTCAATCATCTTGACTTTTTCCTTTCTCACCTTTTCCAATATAATTTCTTTTTGATCGAGCAGTGTGTCTACCGCTTTTTTTAACTCGTCCCCATCAACATCAAAAAATTCAATGCGATATTTTGCTTCGGTCATACTCGACATCGCATTTTTCGTTCCCTCTTTTAATCTTCTAAAACTACGCACATAAATGCCCGGGCACATCACCGAATTTAACTTATCGATGGCCTCCTGTGAGTGAATGCCCTGCATTTTTTCTTCATCCACCTCAATGTCCATGTATTCGCCAATGCTCTCCATGCCAAGACTTAGTGGTGCGCCAAAACTCATAATCTGATGAGGTGAAAATCCTTCACTATATTTGATGGGCATTGCACATCTTCGCATTGCCTTTTGAAAATAGCGCATAATGTCGAGATGTCCAATAAAGCGAACTACTCCGGTCTTTTCAAATTTTACTCTAATTTTCAAAGCAAACACCTCCACCAAATTTTTTCGCACCACATCCAAGACAGGCCTCCCTGCAATTTGGAGAAATCTTATCTTGATGGGCAATCTTCCACTCTCTCTTTAAAAACTCCTTGGTCACACCGCAATCAATAAAATCCCAAGGGAATAATTCATCCATTTTTCTCTCTCTCAAGATATAGAAAGTATAGTCAATACCACAGCTTTCAAAAGCATTCATCCACACATCTTTTTTAAATTGATCTGACCAAGCATCATATAAGGCCCCAGAGGCATAGGCCGTTTCAATGACCTTACAAACTCTTCGATCTCCTCTCGCAAATACTCCCTCTAAAATGGTCACATCAGCATCGTGATACTGATAGCGAATGCTCTTTTGATTTAATTGTGCACGAATATGATCTTTGGTCAAATACGCACGGCGCAGATACTCCTCCTCGGGAAGCATTGCCGCCCATTGAAATGGTGTAAATGGCTTTGGCACAAAGAAGGAGGAACTTGCTGTAATTTGTACCTTTCCAATTCTTTCTGACTTTGGAATGCGATAATATTCCTCAGCTACCTTTTCACAAAGTTCGCCAATTCCTCGAATATCGTCATCTGTTTCCGTTGGAAGTCCAAGCATAAAGTAGAGTTTTACCTTATTCCAACCACCCTGAAAGGCCTCCCTAGAGCCATTGATAATGTTTTCCTCCGTTATTCCCTTATTAATGACATCGCGAAGTCTCTGTGTGCCCGCCTCAGCTGCAAAGGTCAAGGAACTCTTCTTGACATCCTGCACCTTTTTCATTACATCGAGTGAAAATGCATCAATTCGAAGCGATGGCAGGGAAATGTTAATTCCACGCTCACTGGTGTATTCAATCAAAAAGTCAAGCAACTCCTTTAATCCACGATAATCACTTGACGAGAGAGAACTCAATGAAATCTCCTCTGCTCCAGTAATATCAAGCATCACCTTGGCATAATTTTTTAAATATTCTACGGAGTGCTCTCTTGTCGGACGATAAATCACCCCCGCCTGACAGAACCGGCATCCTCTGATACAACCACGCATAATCTCTAACACCACTCGATCCTGTGTCACCTTAATAAAGGGAACTACAGGACTGCTCAAAAATGTCACTGTGTCCATTTCCCGAACAACCTGTCTTTCTACAACCACAGGAACATCATCAAAAAGTGGTGTAAAGCTCTTTAATGTATGATCTTCATTGTACTCTACCTCATACAGAGATGGCACATAGATGCCAGGAATCTTACTCGCTGCACGAAGAAATTCCTTCCTTGATTTCTTTTCTTTTTTATACTCCTTATATAAGTCAAGCAAATCATAGTAAACCACTTCGCCCTCTCCAATATAAACATATCAAAAAAATCTGCCAATGGCTCTGGATTAAACGCACATGGTCCACCACCAATCACAATGGGATCGTTCTCTGTGCGATCCTCTGAATGAAATGGAATACCAGAGAGCTCTAAAATCTGCAAGATATTGGTATAACACATTTCATATTGCAGGGTAATTCCCAAAAAGTCTGCACTTTTTACCGGCAGTTGAGACTCAAGTGAAAAGAGAGGAATTTTTTTCTCTCTCATGATTTTGTCTAAGTCAATCCAAGGTGAGAAGAGCCTCTCGCAATAGACATCGTCTCTGCGATTGAGATAGTCATAGAGAATTTGCATTCCAATGTGGCTCATCCCAATTTCATATACATCTGGAAAGCACATCACAAAGCGAATATCAATATCCTTTCTATCCTTTTCCCTAGAATTGAGTTCGCCTCCGATATAGCGTGCGGGCTTATCCACTTTGAGCAAAATATCATCTGACAATGCTAATTTTTTCATAAATAAAATCCTTTCCTTTGGGCATACTGGTTTTCATTATAGCATAGGTTTGTGCCTTGGCAAAGCAAAAGGAGGATACTCTTTGGTATCCCCCTGTACTTACTACTTCTCAACTTGATGGAAAAAACAGCTCCTGCTACCTGTATGACAGGCCGCCCCCACTTGCTCAACTTTTGCAAGCAATGTATCATAGTCACAATCTAAGTAAAGTGACTTGACATATTGATAGTGCCCCGAAGTTGCTCCTTTAACCCAAAGCTCCTTCCTCGAACGGGAGTAATAGGTCATCGTCCCTGTCTCTAAGGTTTTATTCCACGCCTCCTCATTCATATAGGCCACCATCAACACTTGATTGCTCTCATCATCTTGAACAACCACAGGGAGCAAGCCATCTGAAAGCTTTTTTAGCTCCGCCCACCGATATTTCTTTTGTTCACTCTTATTCATACTTTTTAATTGCCTCTGCCAAATCAATCTTTTTTTCATAGAGTGCCTTTCCAATAATGGCTCCCTTGACACCTGCATTGTGCAGATTCTCTAAATCATCCATACTGCTCATTCCACCAGAGGCAATGATTTCAATCCCTGTCTGGTCTGTCAAAAGTTTTGTGTACTCTACATTTGGACCTGAGAGCATTCCATCTCTCAAAATATCGGTATATACAATATGTTTTACACCCATCCTGACCATCTCCATTGCAAGGTCCTTGGCTAAGACATTGGAGACTTCTCCCCAACCTTCCACAGCAACCATTCCCTTTTTGGCATCAATTCCAACAACAATGGCCTCTGCACCAAATTTTTGGATTAATTCCTTAATAAACTCTGGCTCTTTTACTGCCTTTGTACCAATAATACACCGATCAATCCCCATATTCAGCATATTCTTCACTGTCTCGACACTGCGAATTCCTCCGCCGACTTGAATAGGAATATGAATGCTATCTCGAATTGCCTTGAGTGCAGGGGCATTGACGCTCTCTCCCGCCACAGCGCCATCTAAATCGACAAGATGAAGAAAACTTGCCCCCTGTTCTGCCCAAAGTTTTGCCATTTCTTGTGGTGTATCCGAGTACTTCTTTACATTGTCAAACATTCCCTGTGTCAAGCGGACACAGGCTCCGCCTTTTAAATCTATCGCTGGATATAACTGCATATTACAATATTCCTTTCGTTGAAAGTACGCCCTGAATGCTTTCATCAATGGACACGGCTTCCTTGAGTGCTCTGGCCAATGCCTTAAATGCAGCCTCAATCTTGTGATGATTATTGACTCCTGAAAATTCCTTAATATGTAAGTTCATTCTTGCCGAGTAAGAGAGGGCATAGAAAAATTCTCTCACCATCTCGGTCTCTAAATTTCCAACAAATTCTCGGTCAAGCTGCAAGTCATATTGCAAATACGGGCGGTCAGACAAATCGACGGCACAAAGGACGAGTGCCTCATCCATTGGCAAAATACAACTTCCATAGCGTCTAATGCCCATTTTATCTCCCAGTGCCTTTCGAATGGCCTCGCCAATCACAATACCGGTATCCTCTATGGTGTGATGAGTGTCCACTTCCAAATCCCCATCGACCTTTAATTTCATATCAATAAAGCTGTGGCGAGAAAGTGCTGTGAGCATATGGTCAAAAAAACCAATGCCTGTACAAATCTGATTCTCTCCACAGCCATCCAAATTTATCTCCAAAGAAATCTTTGTTTCCCTTGTGTTTCTCTCTACACTGGCTATTCTCATCTTACTCTTCCCCATCAAAGCGCACATGAATGGAGTTTGCATGTGCAGTGAGTCCCTCGGCCTTGGCAAATTTTTCAATATCCTCGTGTACCGCCTCAAGTGCTTCCTTAGAGTAATAGATAATACTTGATTTTTTAACATAGTCATCAACACTAAGAGGAGAGAAAAACTTTGCCGTTCCATTGGTCGGAAGGACATGATTTGGTCCCGCAAAATAATCGCCCAGTGGCTCTGAACTATAAGAGCCCAAGAAAATAGCCCCTGCATTCTTAATCTTTGTCATCACCTCAAATGGATTTGCTGTGACAATCTCCAAATGCTCACTGGCGATTTCATTTGCCACATCAATCGCTTCATCTAATGATTCTGCCAATAAAATATATCCATAATTTTCAAGTGACTTTTCTAAGATGGCCCTCCTTGAAAGATTAGGAACCATCTTTTCAATATATTGATTTACCTCATCGGCAAGTTTTTTACTTGTAGTAATCAAAATTGCCGATGCTAATTCGTCATGTTCTGCCTGGGACAACAAATCCGCTGCAATGTGGCGTGGGTTTGCTGTCTCATCGGCAATCACCAATATCTCGCTTGGTCCTGCGATGCTATCGATGCTCACATATCCATAGACACATTTTTTGGCAAGTGCAACAAAAATATTTCCTGGTCCTACGATTTTGTCGACTTTAGGCACCGTCGCAGTTCCAAATGCAAGTGCGGCAATTGCTTGTGCGCCCCCCACTTTATAAATTTTTGTTGCTCCTGCCATCTTTGCTGCAGTCAGCGTCACTGGATTGACCTTACCATCTTTTCCCGGAGGAGTGACCATAACTATCTCCGGAACACCTGCAACAGAGGCAGGCACAATGTTCATCAATACCGTCGAAGGATAGGCAGCCTTTCCACCAGGGACATAGACACCTACACGTGTAAGCGGTGTCACTTTCTGGCCAAGAATGGTACCATTCGGCTGGGCATCAAACCAACTTGTCCGCAACTGCTTTATGATAATTGCGAATGTTCTCAAGCGACTTTTGCATCACCTGCTTAAGCTCAGGATCGACAAGGCTTTCGGCCTCCGCAATTTCATCATCACTAACCAACATCTTACGGGTATCTAGCTCAGTATGATCAAACTGAAGTGTGTACTCCTTTAATGCTTCATCCCCATTGTGGCGAACATTTTCAACAATCTCCTTGACTGTTGCCTCATACTCCCCGTATTGATTTGGATCCCTCTTCAATAGATCTGAAAGTATATTCTTTTTGGTTTCCTTATCTAGTTGAACTATTCTCATTCTCTTCTCCTTCAGTCTACAATCTCATTATATAACACTTTTTCATTGATGTCTTTAATGATTTGTGAAATTCTCTTATTTTCACGCTTCATGGATACACGATTGACCACCATTTTAGCGGACAAATCACAAATTTCTTCAAGTACCTCAAGACCATTTTCTCGCAATGTTGTTCCTGTCTCCACAATGTCGACAATGACCTCTGACAATCCAACAATTGGTGCAAGCTCAATACTTCCATTTAACTTAATAATCTCCACCGTCTGATGCTTTTTATTGTAAAAATAGTCCTTGGCAATATTGGGATACTTTGTAGCCACACGGATTTGCTCATGATGCTTTAATAGTTCTGCTGCGGCAGCCGGTCCACAGACACACATCTTACATTTTCCCATCTTTAAGTCCAGCACCTCATAGAGTTGTCTTCCCTCCTCCAAGATGGTATCTCTTCCCACAATGCCAATGTCGGCTGCCCCATATTCTACATAGGTTGGAACATCGGAAGTCTTTGATAGAAAGAAGCGAATACCCTAATTCCTCATTGGAAAAAAATAAGTTTTTCTCGATGTTTTGTCCTTCATCTCCTCACAGGAAATGCCAATCTTTTCAAACATCTCCATGGCCTTTTCGGCCAATCGCCCCTTGGCCAGTGCAACTGTTATATACCTCATAATATTTCACCCAAAATTTCCTCGAGATTTTTCTCCAGATCCTTTCCTGTATTGATGTCTGTCTTTAGTATGGAGGTTTCTTTCATAAAGATAAGCTGTGTCATCCCCTTTTCCTTCGCATAGGCGATATACTCTTTTCTTTCTTTTTCTCCCTCCATTGGCATACCCATCGCTCTCTTTCCAATTCGTCGATATCTTGTGAGTACTTGCACTGCCTCACCAGTCCTTTGCTCCTCATAGACTACCAAAACATCTGCCGCACTTGTATCAAATTCCACCTTTTGAGAAGACAGAGCCGACATCAAGCGGTCAATGGTAATGGCAAATCCAATCGCCGAAATATCTCTGCCAAACTGCACAAGGAGCTTATCATAGCGACCTCCGCTGACCATATAGTCACCAATACCATAGGAATACGCCTTAAAAATAATCCCTGTGTAGTAGCTAAATTTGCTCAGCATTCCCAGATCATAGGAAATATATTCCGTAAGTCCATATTCCTTTAAAATCTGATGCACCTTTTCTAGGCGATCAATTGCACTTTGTGCTCTCTGATTTTTCGTCATTTCCTTGGCTTGTCGAATATTGTCGACAGAGCCAAATAATTCTGGAAGCTTTAAAAATACATCCTTAAAATCTGCCTTTTTTAAGACATTTGAAATATAATCCTCTACCCCAAAATAATTCTTATTTTCAATCAGCTCTCTGAGCTCATCGCCTTCTTCTTCACTGATGCCAGCTTCTTCTAGGAGACCTCGAAAAAACTCAACCTCTCCAAGTTCCACTTGAAATTCCTTTAGCCCTGCACTCCTTAGCGATTGAATAACCATCGCAATCATTTCTGCGTCCGCTTGAGCGGAATCATCTCCAATTAACTCTGCACCCGATTGGGTTACCTCGTAGAGTCTTCCCTTATAAGAGGCACTATTGGTAAAGGTATGTCCCAAATAGCAAAGTCGCTGCGGCATCGTTTCCTCTCCATAAAACTTTGTCACACATCTTGCAATGGCTGGAGTCATATCTGGGCGAAGAACTACGGTATTATTATATCGATCAAAAAACTTATACATCTCCCTGTCGCTGACTGAACCTCTTTCCTTGGCAAAAATATCAAAAAATTCAAACATCGGGGTTTCAATAGCACTGTAACCAAATAATTGCATTTGGCGAAGAATTCTCTGCTCTACAATATTTTTTCGTGCACATTCTCTATCATAAATATCTCTGACGCCCTCTGGCGTATGCAAAAGATTTTTCATTCACTTTCTCTCCTCAGCTTTTATACTTTAGTATGCTACCATAACAAAGAAATAATGTCAAACTAATTTCGTTCATTCAAATCTTTTCCTAAGGGCACGAGATAGTGAACAAGGACATCCCGATGTTGACCAATGGGATATTCCTTGCACATTTCTTCAAAGCTTATGCTCTTTCGCCCTCCATCCTCCATTCTCTTCCAATAATAGGCAAGCTCTCTGTAGGGAAGATAATATAATTGATTTTTTCTTGTGTAATGAATAATTAAAAAGGCAACGCCCTGTTGTGCCTCAAAATTTTTCATAAAGACCATTTGATGGGGATGGACATTGGCCAATCGAAAAGTATCACTGTGGCATTCCTTGGCATCAAAGCACACGGCAACCCCCTGCACCACGCCAATATAGTCCACGGTTGACTTTTGATTAAAATAGGCCAATGTAATCTGTCTAGAGGATTGATCAATTTGAATCGGTGTAATAGGCGTTGGAATCTTTTGAATAAGGGCAAGTCCCATCTCCTGATAAACCTGATTGGAATGATTGATCATTTCCTCAAGATTTGATCCCCTTAGACCTCTCGATTTCCAAGTTCCCATGAATACCCCTTCATCCATTTTTAAAACTTTTTGGCACCTTGGCCACCAAGGTCTTTCCTCCAACTTCCATATCCGCAATGGGTGGAAACTGTAGGCGATACGCATGTAATTGCTGTGTTGTTCCTCTTCCACTTCCATATTTTCTATCGCCCACAATCGGATGAGCAATGGAAGAAAGATGAGCACGAATTTGATGGGTTCGCCCTGTAATCAAATGCACCAATAAAAGTGTCATCCCATTCTCATAGTACAAAGGAAGATATTCTGTTTCAATGGGCTTTGCTCCTACTTTTTCCTCTTCTACTAGTGAAACTTTGTTCTTCTTTTCATCCTTTTCAAGCCATCCGACAATTCTTTCCCCCCTAGCGATTTTCCCCTCAACAATAGCCAGATATTCCTTCTTTACACCTCTTTGTTTAATCAATGCATTCATTCTTTGACTTCCCTTTAATGTCTTTCCACAGATCAAAAGTCCACTGGTATTTCGATCGAGGCGATTGCAAATCGAAGGGCAGAAGGTGGACAAATCCTTGGTAGAAATTTGCCCACTCTCCAATAAATATTGAATAAAAATTTCATTGGCCGAAATGTCATTTGGCTCGGCCTTTTGAGAAAGAAGCCCTGCCGGCTTGTTCATCACCAAAATATCTTCATCCTCATACACAATCTCTTCTAGTTTGAGCAAGGTTTTTGCAAACTCCTTCTTTGGCTTTGATTTAAATTTTTCAATGGTCTCCTCTGCCAGCCACAGCCGAATGCAATCTCCCTGAGAAAGCATTTCATTTCCAACGCATTTTTTGTCGTTGAGTGTAATGTTTTTCTTTCTCATCATCTTATACAAAAATCCCTTGCTCGCCTCACTCAAATACTTTCCAAGTAATTTGTCTATTCTCTGTCCGCTCTCATTTTTTCCCACGACAATCTCTTGCATTCTTCCTCCTACACCGAAAGGCTGAGAAACAATTCCTTAATCTTTTCGATCTTTCTATCGCTTCCTTGCTCCTTGGAATTGATAATTTGTCCAGTGCTCGAAGATAATCTTTCCAGTCCTTATAGATACTAATCTTACAACTTGCCCCATTGTCCTTAAAATTTTTTTCTAAAAACTCCCTGCCCACATCGACCTTGGCCTTGGTATTTGGCATATAACAAAGGGCATATCCTGGCACAATCATCACATAATCCAAAGGCATAATTTGTTCTCTCATGGTCACGACTAAATCAAAAAGGAGTTCCCCTCTATCTGAAAACGCAAGAATCTTTTTCATTTCTTCTTGACTGGGCGTTTGATAGCGAAATGTAGCCAAAAACGGTGATGCCAAATTTGCCATAGGTAGAACAGTCAAAATGGACATCACAATCAAAATTCTACTAAAATTTTGACTGGCCACTAATTTTGATGCAATGACCTGTGCCAAAATCGCCACCAAAAAGATAAAGATCATTGCCCCCTGCCTTTTTTTATATACCTTTCGGTATCCATAACTTCCCTTTTCTACCTTCAATCATCCTCTCCTACATTCTTTGCATTATTTTCAAAATAAAACTCCACGGACAAAGCTTTGCCAAAATGCGAAATACATTGATGCTCAGTCCATATACAGAAGTGGATTTTCCTGCCACCACATCCTTTAGTGCTCTTTTTACTACCTTCTTTTTGTCCGCCATCACAAGGTGCTTGTAAAAAGCCACACTCTTGTACTTTTGAGCAATGTCAAAAATTCTGTGGCCACAGGTCCTGGGCAGACTGCACAGACATTGATTTTTCTCTTTTTTAATTCCATCTGCAATGACCTAGAATAGGAATAGACATAGGCCTTGGTTGCCGCATAAATGCCAAATTGTGGCTGTGGCATAAACGCTGCCGCCGAAGCAAAGTTAAGGATCAATGCTCGTCCACGCATATGCGAAAGCACAATATTGGTTAACTCTGTCAATGCCACACAATTGACCCGAATCATGTCCGTCTCTTCTTTTCTTGTGCACTCTCCAATCTCTTCCAATAAGCCAAATCCCGCCGCATTGACTAAAATCTTTACTTTTGGCCTTTCTTTCTCTAAGAGCCTTTCAAAGTGCTCTAAAAATCGCTCGTCCTCCACTGAACCAACAAATGGTCGAATATTGACCTTTTGTTCTTTTTCTACCTTCTTCTTTAGTTCATAGAGCTTTTCCCTTCTCCTAGCAATCACCCAAATCTCATCTAAATTTTTAAACTTCTTTGCGATTTGCTCGGTCATTTCCATTCCAAGCCCAGAAGAAGCACCACTAATAATTGCAATTCTCATTCTTTCCTCCCACAAACCACTGTTGACAGTTTTTGTAATCTTTTATGTAATAATCGGCCAATGCCTTTTTTTCCTCTCTCATATCGGCAGAATGGGCATCTTCAATCGCACAGACCTGCATATTGGCACGCTTTCCTGCCAAAATTCCTGCCACCACATCTTCAAAGACTAAACAATTTTTTGGCTCAACCTCTAATTTCTCTGCACAGGTCAAATAAATATCTGGTGAAGGCTTTCCCCTCTTCACATCACAGGATGTAAGCACTTGATGAAAATAACCTTCCACACCTAGAGAAGAAAGCACTGCATGGACAATTTCTCTGCTATTGCTTGTGGCAATGCCCATTTTTACTTCCCTTTTTTTCAATTCATCCAAAAATTCCTTGGCTCCCGCTTTTAATGGCACTTCATTCTTATATTTATCCAGTGTCATTTCCACCCAATCCCTCTTGATCTCCTCGACTTCTCTGGGCAAACCAAATCTTTTCTTAAAGTATTGTGCCGTCTCCGTAAAACCCATTCCCTCAATGGTATCGGACAAATCCTTCGGACATTCCATGCCAAATTGCTGCAAATAAGCAACATCAATGGCCTTCCACATCCACATCGAATCCACCAGCGTCCCATCAAGGTCAAATAGTACTGCTTCCACATTTGATAACATTGATTTCTTCCTCTGATAATTTTTTATATTCACCAGGAGCTAAATCATCACTCAGACTTAGCCCTCCCATTTTTACTCGCTTTAAATAGACTACCTCACAATTAAGAGCTTGAAACATTCGCTTTACTTGATGAAACTTTCCCTCACACAAAGTCACATTGACTAAGGTGTATTCTTCTTTTTTTCCAAGAACTTCAAGCTTTGCTGGCAATGTCTTTTTCTTTTCCCCAATGTCTAGCCCCGCCAAAAACTGCTCCTTGGCATTGTCCGGCAATTTTCCTTCGATATGTGCAAAATATACTTTTTCCACATGGTGAGTTGGAGAGAGCAACTGGTGAGCAAGCTGACCATCATTGGTAATCAACAGCAGCCCCTCCGTGTCAATATCCAACCGCCCAACAGGAACCAATCCCTTTCTTGTAACATCCAATAAATCCATCACCGTCTTATGCCTTTGATCTGATGTCGCTGTAATCACCCCTGCTGGCTTATTGAGTAGATAATATTCAAACTCTTCATAGACTAGTACTTTGCCAGAAACCACAATCTCATCTTTTTCACTGTTTACCTTCACTTCTGGCTTTTTGACGACTTCCCCATTGACACAGACTTTTCCAGTGCCAATCCATTTCTTTACCTCACTCCTTGTGCCAATACCTTGATTGGCCAAATACTTGTCCAGTCGTAGTATCACTTACATCATCCTCCAACCTGGGTAATACTTATTCTTTAATCGTATGCGATCTTGCTTGACAAAACCAAGGGGATATCCTTCTACACACACTAAACGATAGCCACTTCCCTCATCTTGCGCCTCCAATGTCTCCCCTTTTAGATAGCGAAGAACCCGAGGGTCATCAATGGAAAGATTCACAGGATTGTCCCACTCCTGCATCTTTAAATTCATTGCCAAAGCCTGAGATGGTTCAAATCGCTTATTGTTGATTCGCCCAAGCAAAAGTCCCGTGCGTAAATAGCGAAGAGAGCGATCTAGCTTTGCCTCTCTTGGAAGATAATAAACATATTCTCTGTTGATATAAAAGCGTTCACTCTCCCAATTCCTCTTGATATGATGCAAAAATTCTTCCACTTCCTTTGGTAATTTCACCTTTTTTTGATTGATATGGTGCGTCGTGTGCTCTGTATCTCCTTCTTTCTTTAATCTTGCCACAAAATGACCCTCTCCGTCAATTTTATGTGGGAAAAGTCGTATCGTCCCTGGCAAAATTTTTGACTCCGTAAATCCTTTTTCCATCCGGAGTGGATCAATTGAAAATTCTGGATGCTTTTCCAAAAATGCACATAGTGTATCTTCGTCCTCCATCTTTGCATAGGTGCAGGTCGAATACACCAAATGTCCCCCAGGTCTTAACATCTTTGCTGCCTCTTCAAGAATTTCTCTCTGAATCGGTGCAAAAAATTCTGGTCCTCGCTTTAAATAGGCTTGAAATACCGCATTGTCTCTTCGAAACATTCCCTCTCCCGAACACGGAGCATCCACTAAAATGGCATCAAAAAATTCTGGATAGACATTCGCAAGTTTTGCTGGCTCCTCACAAGTAATCAACGCATTGCCAACGCCAGAAACCTCAATATTTTTAGCAAGGCCTTCGCTCTTGAATTACTCAAGTCATTGGTGACTAGCACACCTTCTCCCTGTAGCTTTGCTGCAATTTGCGTGCTTTTTCCCCCAGGGGCTGCACATAAATCGAGCACTCGATCGCCTGGGCGAACTTGGCTAACCGAAGCTGGTGTCATCGCCGAAGGTTCTTGAATATAATAAAGCCCTGCATAGTAATAAGGGCTTCTTGAAAGTCCCCGGTTTTCATCTGTATAAAATCCCTGTCTCCACCCAAGGTACCTTTCTTAAATCACTCTTTAAAAGCTCACACATCTTTTCTGGGCTGACCTTTAATGTATTGGCTCGCACACCACCAAACGCCCTTTGATGTAAAGTTGCAATATACTCGGGATATTCCTCACCCAAAAGTTCTTTCATTGCCTCAACATAACTTTTTGGCAAATCCTTTTCTTGTATCATCTTCTTCCTCCAAAGTAATCAAAAAGCGTGCCCAAAATCCTCGGCACGCCCTTACAAACTCTTTTATTCTTGATTGCTGTAGTAGCCCATCTGCTGCCCATCATCATAGCTTTCCAGCTCGTCATTTTGCTCGTTTTGCTCTGGTGGCACAACCTCATTATAACTTCTTGCCAAATCATTGCGATTTTGGTCAATCGTGCGAATGGTCAATCTCAAATCCGAAGTAAATTGATCAAACTTGGATTGTGCTCCCCCAAGTGAACTTTGTAACATACTCTGTACATTGCTCAAGAGTTCATCTGTATACTGAATCGCTGCTGTCTTGACATCGTTTGCCTCTACTGTTGCATTGTTGACAATATCCTCTGCTCGTAATTGTGCTTCTTGTATCATCTCTTCTGCCCTAGCATAGGCCTTTTGCATAATCTCATGCTCATTGGTCAACTCCTCTGTCATTCGATTGGCATTGGCCACAATACTGCTGGCTTGTAACTTCGCATCAGCAATAATCGCCTCCTGATTGCTCAATACTCTCTGATATTGTTTAATCTCCACTGGAATTTCTTCCCGCAAATCAGCTAAATATTCCTTCATCTCTTCTTTGTTTACTGCGATTTTTGACGAAGAAAGCGGAACCATCTTGCAGCCATTGATAAATGTCTCTATATCGTCAATAATCTGTTCAATTCTACTCATATGGACACTCCTTGTTATTTCATCTTATCCTGTATAGCCTTTTCCACTCTTTTGTCCACAAAGTGGCTGATATCTCCATTGTAGGAAGCAATCTCCTTGACAATGCTAGAACTTAGATATGAATATTGTAAATTTGTTGTCAAAAATACAGTCTCTACATCTGGTGCAATGACCTTATTCGTCAAGGACATCTGCAACTCGTATTCAAAGTCTGTCACAGCACGTAGACCTCGAACAATGGCTTTTGCACCTACTTTGTGAACAAAGTCAATTAATAACCCGTCAAAATCGACAACCTCAACATTTTCTATATCTGAAGTTACTTCTTGTATCATTTTAACACGCTCTTGCACTGTAAACAATGGATTTTTTGACTTATTGCGCAAGACACCAACAATCAATTTGTCAAATACAGAAGCTGATCTGCGAATAATGTCCATATGTCCATGGGTGACAGGATCAAAACTGCCTGGATATACTGCAATCTTCATATTTATCTCCTTCGCAAAAATATATGCTTATTTGTTTTATATTCTTTGACTTTGTAAGCTCCCATATCTGGTCAGAGATGGTAGAAATATCCGTCTCCTTAGACATTTCCACAATAATCAAGGTATGCTCATCAATGAATGAAGAATTCTCTAAAATATCAAGTACCTCATTTTCCATTTGATGATTATACGGTGGATCCATGAATATAATGTCAAATGGCTCCTTTTCTGTCTGCTCTAACTTTTTTAGTCCATATCGAAAATCCCCCGGCATAATGCGTGCATCCTCTGCTAGATGGGTGGTCTTTAAATTCTCCCGAATCATTTCCACCGCTCTTGGATTTTTTTCAATCAAAACAGCATAAGAAGCGCCCCTACTGAGCGCTTCTATCGCTATGCCTCCACTGCCTGAAAAGATATCTAAAAATCTTGACTCAGGCAAAATCGGCATCAACATATTAAAAATCGTTTCCTTGATTTTATCTGTCGTTGGTCTTGTCGCATCGCCAGGGATTGTCTTTAATTGGAGTCTTCTTGCCTTTCCTGCAATTACTCTCATCACATTTCCCCACTATCTTACTTAATTGGCCTTTGGTGCCTCCACTGCAGCGGCCTCAGAAGACTTTGTTGGTGCCGAATTGGCCACTGTCTCTGATGTCGGAGCCTTTGTTTCCTCTGGAGCCTGTGAAGGCTGTGCTACTGGTGCAGCAGCTGGTGTTGTTGTCGCACTATTGGTATAGAAACAAAGAACTGGATATCCCTCGCTAATATTTTCATAAAATACCTTGGCTACAGATGGTGGCAAATTAATACAACCATGGGAACCACTGGTCTTATAAATGGATCCACCAAATGAAGATCTCCAAGGGGCATCATGGAAGCCAATGCCATTATTAAATGGCATCCAAAAACTTACCGGTGAGGCATAGCCTTGACCCTTTAAGATCGCATCTTTTTGCTTATAAGCAACGCTGTAAGCTCCCCCTGGTGTCGCCATTCCCTTGGCAAGATTTCCAGATACAAAATCTGAAGAAATCACCAGTCCTCCATTTTTGTAAAAATACACCTTCTGTGCGGAGAGATTGACTTCGACATAGGAATTGCCATAGTCATTGCTTCCGTGAGAAGCTGCCTTTCTCGAGTAGACAAAATCCCTTGAAACTTGTTTTCCCTCAGTGATAATCTTTTTAATCTGTGCTGCCTCTGCACTTTGATTAATCTTCCAACCATAACTTCCGCCAGAGATGGTCACTGTTCCGCCACCTGTCATCTGGAGAGTCTTTGCCTTATTATAGGTATCATACTTCTTTGCCATAGACTTGACATAGTCTGCAATCTTACTATCACTAATGACTGCTTTTCCATCCCCACCCACGCTCAACCACTTGCTAATGGTCTCACCAGACAAGGTCTCACCCACAGAATAGGTAATCTTTGCCGAAGCGTACTTATTCATCTCATCCTTTGCCTCAATCAATTGGGTATCATTTGCACGAACCTTTGGATTGGCATAGAGACTGTTGCCATTTGCATCTAAATCAATCTCTGGCTGCATCGTAAGCATAGATTGCTTAATGACCTCCTTGGCCTTTGCCACATCCAATTGATTTCCATCCACTTCTGGAACAATACTAAATCCTTTTCCGCTGACATAACTAGAAACTTTTGCATCTTCTGGAGCAACAAATGTCGCCTCATCCAGTGCCTTTAACTTGACCACAGAACCATCAAAGAGACCTTCATCGAGTTCAACATTGGTTTCAACTGTCAAATCATCCTTTTTCTTCATATGTGGAAGCCACTGTAAAATCTTTTGATCATCCACCATTTTCTTTAAAGTTTCATCTGGCACATAGTGTAGACCAACACTTGAGCCCTTAAAAATTTCCTCGCCATTGCCTCTTGACTTGATGACAATTTGATAATTTGCAATCTGTCCCTTAATAATGTCCTGCACCTGCTCTGGTGTCATATAAGAGACATTGATTCCATTGATATAGGTGTTTGGGAAAAACTTTTTATTAAAGGTCTGTGCCTTGATGACATAACCAATGCTGATTGCACCTGCAATCACCAATATACCACAACCTATCCCTTTTAACCACTTGCTTCCTGTTGTCTTTTTCTTTGCCTTCGTATCCGCTACGGGCACTCTTGTCAGTACGACATCCTGTGTTTGTGCCACATTGTTCTCTACTTCTGCCATTTCTTCCTTTCCTCACCCTACAAACTCAACCGATTGTAATAATTTTTTTTATACTTTTCCATCTGCTCCTTTAGACTATACAGCTCTTTTTGTGTGCAGTCAACACACCCTTCAAAAATCATGGCACAGGCCTGCTGTGCCATTGCAAGTTCTGCTGCGTCACTGTATATGTCTGCAATCCCAAATACAAACTCTCCACTTTGGGCAATCCCAAAGAGTTCACCTGGTCCACGCAGCCTTAGATCCTCTGATGCAATGAAAAAACCATCATTTGAATTTCCCACGACATCTAGTCGCTTCTTCGCATTTTCCTTTTCTGATGTTCGGACAAAAATACAATAGCTCTGTAAATCGCTTCTCCCCACACGCCCTCGAAGCTGATGCAAAGAAGCAAGTCCAAATCGCTCCGCATTTTCAATCATCATCACCGTGGCCTTTGGGTACATCCACGCCAACTTCAATGACCGTTGTCGACACCAAAATATCAATTTTTCCATGTGTGAACCGTTCCATTATATCATCTTTTTCTTTTTGTTGCATCTTGCCGTGCAAAATTTCTATAAAATAACGATTATTAAAATATGTTTTTAATTTCGCACCATAATTCATCACATTTTCAAGGGAACTTTCCTCCCCTTCCTCGACCATCGGACAAATCACATAGGCCTGATGCCCCTTTTGTACTTCCTTTGCAATATGGGCATAGGCTTTCTTTCGATCCTTTGGTTCAATGACTACATTTTTAATTGGCAATCTCCCCTGTGGTTTAACAAAAATCTGCGTCACATCCAAATCCCCATACAAAATCACTGCCAGAGTCCTTGGTATCGGTGTTGCACTCATCACCAGAATATGAGGCTGTGCCCCCTTTTGTGCAAGATTTTGACGCTGCATCACACCAAATCGATGCTGCTCATCCGCAATCACAAGAGCAAGTTTGTCAAATTCTACCCCATCTTGTAAAAGTGCATGGGTCCCAATCACAACATCAATCTCATGACTTTTTATTTTTTTGTAGGCCTCTTCGTGCTGTTTTTTGGTCATTGAGCCCGTCAACAGTGCTACCCGATAATTTCCATCGATATGGGAAAAAAGCTTTTCAAATGCCAATAGATGCTGTTTAGCCAAAACTTCTGTCGGAACCATCAATGCCCCCTGATAACCCTGTTGAATAACTGCATAGAGGGCAGCAAAGGCAATCACCGTCTTTCCTGAACCAACATCGCCCTGCACAAGTCGATTCATCACCTGATTTGAAGCCATATCAGCTAAAATAGCTTCCATTGCCTCTTTTTGTGAAGAAGTCAAGGCAAAGGGAAGTGCTTCAAAGAATGGTTGCATAGAACATCTTTTTATGCAATAGAGAGAATGGAGATGCTTCCTTGATTTTGCCTCAAATTTTGTCAAATATAAAAATAAGAAAAATTCATCAAAAGCAAGCCGCTTCCTCGCCATAACCACTTCAGAAAAATCTCTTGGAAAATGGATTTTTTCCACAGCCTTTTTGAGATCACAGAGTAAAAACTTCTGCCGAATTGCTTCGGGCAAAAATTCGTTCATATCCTCACTTTGCCCCAAGGCTGCTGCCACAAACTTGGCCATTGCTCCACTTGTTATTCCCTTAGTCAATGGATAAACACTTTGAAGGTGTAAACATAGCTTCTCATATTCATCCACCTCATAAATGTTGGGGTGCTCCATCTCTAGCACCCCATTTTTTTCTATAACTTTTCCCACAAAAATATGGCGAGTAAATAGTTTTAATGTCATCGCCAAGTAGACAGCATTGTACCAAATGACATTGACTTTTTTCCCCGTTTGATCTTCCAGCACAGCGGTTGTGACTTTCTTTTTTCCAAAGATGCGATTGTTCAATGGTTTGACAATCTGTGCATAGACACTAATTTCCTCCCCTAGCTGTGTCGGATGAAAAAATACTGGTTCTTCCATCTTTTCATATCGCAGCGGATAGTGCCTTAGCAGATCTTCTATCGTCTCAATATCCAATTTTTTGAGAAGATTTTTCGTCTTTTCTCCCACGCCCCTTAGACTGGTCACTTTATCTTGTAGCATTTTATTCCACCGAAATAATATAGTAATAGACTGGCTGATTTCCCAGGTGAAGTTCTACCTCTAGGGATGGATATGCCTTTTGAATCTCACTGGATAAAGCTTTTGCCTCATCTTCTTTCCTATCCTCCCCATAGTAAATGCTCAACAGCTCACTATCTTGTGTAACAACTGCCTTTAATGCCTCAAGAATAACGGTATTGATCTCCTCACCTGCACTGAGTATGCCCTGATCGCCAAGGGCCATCACATCCCCCTTGTGGATTTGAACTCCGTCAATGCTGGTATCTCGCACTGCATAGGTCACTTGTAAGCTAGAAATGGTCTTCATCTGCTGAGTCATTTCCTCTAGATTTTCTTCCGGTTCACTCTCTGGCATAAATCCAAGCATTGCGGTAATTCCCTGTGGAATGGTCTTTGTCTCCACCACATAGACCTTTTTGTCTTGAACAACCTTTGCTGCCTGTTTTGCTGCAAGAATAATATTTTTATTATTTGGAAAAATAAAAATATGATCTGAATTGACTTTTTCAATGGCCTGCAAAATATCTTCCGTGCTTGGGTTCATGGTCTGGCCGCCTTCAATCACCTCGTCAGCTCCAATTCCCTTAAAAATTTCACTTAATCCTGAACCCGCACAGACACTGATACAACCATATTTTTTCCTCGGCTTTCTTCTCTCTTCATCCGCCTTTTTTTGCTCCATTGCCACACGCTGTGCGTCCTTAATGAGTCGCTCATGATGTTCCTGTCTCATGTTATCAATTTTAATTCTTGAGAGTGCACCGTAAGTCAATGCCCTTTGAAGAGCAAGCCCTGGATCATTGGTGTGCACATGAACTTTGACCACATCTTCATCGGCAACACACACGATAGAATCACCAATCGAAGACAAAAAGTCCTTAAATTGATCCTCCTCCTCTAAAGGCATTGGTTTATTCAGATGAATAATAAATTCTGTACAATAGCCAAAGCGAATATCTGAAGTGGAAAGATGAGCGGTGTCCACATTTTCTGCATTCTCTTTGACCTCTATTGACTTTTCCTTTAAAAAGTCCGCAGAAACTTCTTTTCCACTGAGAGCATAAAATGCTCCCCTGACCACTTCCATCAATCCCTGACCACCAGAATCTACAACTCCCGCCTGCTTGAGTACAGGAAGCATCTGTGGTGTCTGAGCCAATACCTCATCTCCTCGGTTCATCACCTGTGCACAAAACTCGACAATGTCATCGCTTTCTTGTGCAAGCTCAATGGCTCTCTCACTCATTGCCTTGGCCACAGTCAAAATTGTTCCCTCTTTTGGCTTCATCACAGCACGATAGGCTGTCTCCGTCGCCCTTTCCATTGCAGCAGCCAATAACATCACATCAATTTGCTTTACATCCCGAATGACCTTGGTAAAGCCACGCAAAAGCTGTGACAAAATTACACCCGAATTTCCCCTTGCTCCTCGCAATGAACCCGAAGCAATGGCCCTAGCCACTGCTGTCATATCATTATCTGCAGCAGCCACAGCCTTTGCAGCTTCAAGAATGGTCATGGTCATATTTGTTCCCGTATCTCCATCGGGCACGGGAAATACATTTAATTCATTGATCCAGTCCTTTTTTGCCTCTAAGTTTTGGGCTGCCGATAAACGCCCGCTTTAGAAGCACTACATCTATCTGTTCCACAGATTTCCCTCCTTAATCGATTACTCTGACGCCTTCCACGAAGATATTGACCTGTTCTACTTTCATTCCTGTAAATAACTCCACACGATACTTTACATTTTCAATTAAATTATCGGATACCGCATGAATATTTACCCCATAGGCAATAATCACATGAAAATCAATACTTAGCTGATTGTCTTTGATCGAAACCTTTACCCCCTTGGTAAGACTTTCTCTCTTTAACAATTTCACCAATCCGTCTCGAACACTAATTGCAGCCATTCCCACAATGCCAAAGCACTCCACCGCCTGCAATCCAGCGTATAACGCAATCACATCTGGGCTAATCATCACATCGCCCAATGTGTTATTCAATACTCCATTGTCCATATCTGCTCCTTCCCTGCCATAGATGTGCAGAGATAAAAATTGATTGTGCACTATCTATTATACTATATTTTATGCTTTTTGCAATAGCTCATCCTCTGCCACACATCTTCTAGCTACGGAAATGATTTTTTGCTTGCAAAAACTTGCTCTTTCTGTTATCATAGCTTTGTTATGGATTTTTTGAATCCGAATCCGAGCGCATTTAAGGAGGTGTAATCGTTTATGGCAAAGTGTTCAGTAACTGGAAAGTCTGTTCTATTTGGTAATACTGTCAGCCACTCTCACAGACGTGGTAACAAGATGTGGAAGCCAAACCTTAAGAAGGTCAGAATTAAGACTGCTGGCGGAAATACCAAGAGAGTTTGGGTTTCTACCTCAGCATTACGTTCAGGTCTTGTTGAGCGTGCTTAATAGATAAAGATGGAACTTAAATAAAGAGGGAGTTTTCAAGTTTTAGACTTGAAAGCTCCCTTTTGCTTTATCTCATAAATAAACTGAATGGGCGATGTCTATCCATCGCCCATTCAGTGATCATCTTCTTATTTTTCTAATGCTCTCCACTTAAAGTTTGGAACGACATCAGACCACTTTTGAATACCAATCAGTGACTTTGCAAATGCTGTATTTTCAAGCGTCTCTGACTTCTTATCAATATTCTTAAATACGGCCCAAATCTTTCTTCTCTGTGTAGCTACAATCTGATCTCCCTTGCTCATATCACATTTCCAAAGACCAAAGGAAAGTCCACTTCTTACTTCCACAGGTGCATCCACTTGACGGCTCAAAATATACGCATCAATTAGTGGATTGGAATCAACAAGATAATAGCTGTAGGCATAAGCTGCTGCCTGCAATTGCTCAACATCTCCTCTAGTTGCCGATGTCGCTGTAAATCCCTGCTCGGTAAGAATAATATGTCTTGGTTTTCCATCTGGTGCTGAAAGTGCACTCTTTTTGAAATAGTCAGTCAAAGTACCTAAGTTTGCAAAGTTGATCACCTGGGAATTCTCATCATTGCTAAACTTTCCAGTCTTTACATCATCCCAAAATTCCGGCTCAGTCATTGGGAAATGGATATGGGTGATAGGATAATCCCCATGCAATGTCTCCCTTGGCCATTACTTGAGAATTAAAGGAATCGACAATCTCCTTGCCGCCATACTTTGTCTGACCATTCTTCTCCTCTGGATTGTTCCAGTTGTAATCGAGAGAATAGTACACACGGTCATTGGCACTTGTGCTCTTAATGGCTGTGTAGAAAAGTCGAAAGGCCTTTTCATAGCTGCGCACATAGGCCGTCAAATCCTTTGGTCCAACATAGTTCCAATATTGATTATTGATCTCATTTCCAATAATCCAGTTGGAAACCTTGCCTTGGCTGGCATTGCTTCCATTGTAGCGCTGTGCAAGAAATGCGGCAATGGCTCTCGTCTTTTCAAATCCTGCTTCTGTCTCTGCATTAAACAGATAGTAGGCTGCCTTGTCCGTCTTTTGTGTTCCTGGCTGGAACAAATCCGGCTCATTGGCATTGTACCCATTTAATAAGATGGCGGTAACGGTCATTCCCTTTCCCGAAAGAGCAGAAATGGTCTTATCATATTGCTCAATCACCGACTTATTAAAGTGATAGGTCTTTCCATCATAAGTAAAGTCAATTCCTTGACCCATAATCTGGTCAAATGTGATATTGGTTGCCACATGCTTTACACCAAGCTCAAATGCATCACCGAGCATATTGATCTCAATGTTTAATCCCTTCTTTGTCAATGGCTGATTAAACGCAGCCTGATTTGGTGCAACCACTTCAGGGTTTGTCACATAGTGAACTTCACTCACTGGAATGTACTTTGAACCATCGTACACAGCAACGACAAAACTACTGTAGAGGCGATCATCTGCTTTTCCTCTGTTGAGAGGAATATTGGTTGTAGAACTTCCTGTGGAAATCTTTGCCAAGTAGTCTGACCTTCCATCTAAGCTCTGACGATAAGACTGCGTCTCAAAGAGATAAAACTGCCCATCTGTGCCCGTCATATCTCCCGATGTCGTCGCCTTAATCTGGATATTCTGCTTATCTGCTGTAACAAGAGCCGATTGAATGGATGCTTTTGCCTGAATTTCTGCTGCATAACTTGTCAATGACGAAAATCCACTGACGGCATAGCCTACACCAAAGAGCATTGCTGCTGACAACATAAAAGCAGAGACTTTTTTTACTAAATTCAATTTCTTCATGATTTGCCTCCCACCTTTATCCAACTAGTTTCCTTAGTATCATACTCCATTCGTAGCAGATATACAATTACAATTCTATGACAATTTACAAACAGTTTTAGTTCGATATCCTTAAACAGACAATACTGAAAATACGGCATAATGCGTAGCAATTCCCAAATAGCATTAATACTAACACAATATTTGTGTAACACTTTTGTAATATTACTTTTTTGTTTTTTAATGCCATCAAAATAAGTGGCAAACAAGGAAGAAAATATCTTCCCTGAACCCCCTGAATATACTTTGAACTAATCGGTGTCCAAGCAATCAGCATCGAAAATTGAACCAAAAAAATGCACATTCCCACCATCAAAAATATCCAGATTCGATTCCTCTTTGAAAAGACCATCTTCTCCTCACTCTGGCGCAGTCCAAGAACCAAAAGACAAGCACTAAATCCAAGAACAACAATATAGGGAATATCTAAGATAGGGTCCATATTTCCAAGGTAGCCACCAATCATTGTGCGGTGATAAAAATCACCCTGACTCACCCAGCTTTGGTAAAAGACCTTTAGCGTCTGAAATGGATGATGCAAAGAATATTGTAAGGAATACCCCCTCTTCCTTTGCCCAACCGACATAACTTTGTGTTTCCACTGCATAATTGGTAATCACTTGGTGATTGACCAAATACATTGCCACAGCCCAAAACAAAAAGACCACTCCTCCAGCCAGTAGCATCTTTTTTATTCCCCCAAATTTTTTTACAGGAATAAAAAGAGCAACCCCCATTAGTGGAGCATAGACCATCTTGCATGGACCTGCAAGGGCCACAATAATGGCCAAAAGGGCGACATCTTTTACACTGACTTTCTCTTTTTCTAATGCCAACCAAAGACAGATCGCAATATACAACCCCCAGAGCGATAAAATGTAAGCATCATAGGAAAAAGAAGCTGCCAAATGTAGCACCATGGGAAGCAAATTGACTCCAAAATAGATCTCTTTATATACAGGTAAAATCTTTATAGTCAATGTTGTAATGAAGACAAAAAAGAGCAAATTAAAAAACCTTCCCATATAGGCAAGCCCAAGACTATTCATATTGCCAATTCTTGCCAAACTAATTCCTAAAGCCTGTGGAAAATAGGCAATCGGAGTAGTGATCACAGGTGGAAATTGAGAGAGTGCAAGGGCATCTTCTGGCAAGTCCTTGGTGTCTGCATTGCCACGCCCCGAAAGACCAACTTGATGAATTAAGCGATATGCCCCCTCATCGAGCACTCTGGATAAAACCACCGATTCCTTTTCTTTATTTTCCTTGTCCAGTGGCTTTTCTAATGTTCCAATTTTGTCCTTAAATTCATAGTCGCCCTGCACATCCTCCAAAAATAAATCCTGTGCACGAATCAAAACATGACCATCTTGATAGGTCGCCTGCTTTCCCATCAAGCGATTGGACAACTGATAAGCACTAATATAGTGACTAATTTCATCAGGTGCAGAAAGTGGTGGCAAGACAAAAAGATAAAAGATTCCCAAAATCAACACAAGTGGTGCATAGATTACCCAAAGTCTTTTCTCTCCTTCTTTGAGTAACCATGCACCAAATCCGCCAAAAACAACCATCACTCCCACAGCAAGGAATAAATAATTCTTCTTTAGCCAAGAATCTTTGCTGACCATTGCCCCACTCAAAACATCAAGATATTGCAAAGCAATAAAAAATAAAAGTGCCAAACATAGAACCAAAAATCCAATTCTATACTTTATCTTTTCTTCCATATTTCCCCCATTCATCTACAATTTAGTCATACATTCCGTCAAAAAAGGTATGGACATATCCTCTTTTATCCATTGTTGCATTGTCAAAGCGAAGAATTTTCGTTGTCTTTTTTTGCTGATGGACATAGCCCTCCATCGACATTGTCTTTTCCTTTTCTCCCTGCCAATGGACAATCGCATCTTTTCTAATGCGAATAATGGTCTTATAGGGATTGGCTGTATTGGTATTGTCAGCTCCACCAACAACCTCCACCACTGCCTCATAGCCATCGGAAATACTTTATATCCTTTATATTGCACCAAGCCATACTTGGATTATAGCGTTCCGTCAAGTTCTTACAATAATAGCCCTGTATCCACTTGCCCTGTGCATCGACCATATAGCCGTCGGGCGTCAAACTCTGCGTATACATTGCACCATCTGGACCAACATAGTAATTATTGATCCATTCACTCTTGGCCATGTAGCTACTTGAATGGAAGTAATACCACTTACTGTTGATATTCTTCCAACAGCCCCTGGCGTATCCTCCATTTTTTTGTTGCCAATGCCAGCCTCCTGTATCCTGTTTCCATGTTCCAGCGTAGCTTGTCATTGAAAAACTAACCATTGCGATTAAACTAAGTATTGACAATGTTCTTACCTTTTTCCTCATCATCGCCACCCCCTGTATCCTATTTCTAACTATTTTTATTGTATGATGATTCTGCTTTTTGTGCAAGAAAAAATGCCTAGTTTTTATCAAACTAGACATCTCCCTTATTCTTCTATTCTTCTTTTCCCCATACCTCCTGTGCAATTTCCTTGACTAGTGCAATCTTTGCCCATTGCTCTTTTTCTGTGAGCTTATTTCCAATCTCGCAGGAAGCAAAACCACATTGTGGACTTAAATAGAGCCTCTCCAGTGGCACATACTTTGCTGCCTCATAAATTCTCTCAATTACTGCCTTTGTCCTCTAACTTTGGTGACTTGGTTGTAATCAGTCCCAACACGACTTTCTTCTCGCCAGAGACTGCCTGAAGTGGCTCAAATCCACCACTTCGCTCATCATCAAACTCAAGAAAGTAGGCATTAACATTCTCTCTTGCAAACAAAGTCTTTGCCACAGCATCATATCCTCCCGTGCAAGCCCAAGTAGAGTGGAAGTTACCCCTACAAATATGGGTGTTCACCACTAAATCCTCTGGCTTTCCCTCAATGGCCAGATTGTTGACACGGAGCAAATCTTCTTTTATTTGCTCAAGTCCAGCCTCATCTGTGCCAAAAATAAGAAGTGCCCTCGGATCAACAACCACACCCCAAGAACAATCATCAAGCTGAATATTTCTACAACCTGCTGCATAGACCTGTGCAAAAAACTCATGATAAATCCTAGCTATCTCCTGAATGACTTCCTCTCTTGTCGAATAAATTTCTTCTGTGCTATCTACATTAATAGGTATAATCAATTGCTCCAAAAACTGTGCTGGCGATGGAATCGTCAACTTCGCCACTGTCTCCTCGTCTTCCAGTGCCTTGACAAAGCGAAAATGTTCTACAAATGGATGCTCTTTTTTCAGTCCCAATTTTCCTACCAAAAAAGTATCATCAATCAAGGCCTGCTCATCGTGAAATGGAATACCTGTTTCTGTCGGCTTGTGGTTAATGCCGTCAAATCCCCACATAAAGTCAAGATGCCAAGTGGCTCTTCGAAATTCTCCATCAGTAATTACCTTTAGTCCTGCTGCCTTTTGCTTTTTGACAAGTTCAACAATCTCCTCGTCCTCCACCTTTTTTAGGACAGCTGCATCAATTTCTCCCTTGGCAAACTTTTCTCTTGCCTCTTTTAATCTCTCTGGTCGTAAAAAGCTTCCCACCACATCATAGCGATGAGGTGTTGTATGTAAATTTTGAATACTCATTTTTTGTTCCTCCATATCTCTTCTTGAAAGTATCATAACACTTTGCAAGAGATTTGAGTAATCCCAGTGAACTACCCATCACCTAAAGGTAATGGGCTTCTAAGAGCCTAACAGCTCTATTTAAGAAGTTTGATATTTAAGTTTCCACCTAAGTAATTAGGCAATCCTTATTCTTATCGGCGTGTCCACTTCGCCTCTACTGTATAGGATATTCATATCCACAACACTACTTTTACGCATGATATTTAATGCTCCGTTAACATCTGCATTGATTGTTTTACCACTTGCCGTTTTGTATAGACCACGATGTAATCTTCTGCCACTAAACGGATACTCTTTTGGATTATCGGCATTGTAAACAGGGAGATCGTCTCTATCCCAAAAAGATGATTTCGATGTATAGGATTCTTCCTGTTTTACAAAAACAATGTCATTTAGTTTGCAAAGATATTCCAATTTGTTACGCAACTGTCCATAAGGGATATTTACAAAATTTTGATTGTTTTGCTTTCCAATATGACTGTTATGTTGAAAAGTCTCATTGTAACCAACAACAAGCGTACCTATATTATTGATGATACAATAATCTATCACCCTACGAACAGTTTTATTCATATAGTCGTTCACCTTATTGTTGCGATTACGAGCAACTGCTTTTTGTCTATTTGTAGGCTTTCTACTAAAATGCTGTTTATCTTTTATCGATTGCAAACGGGCATTTTCTTTATTGAACCACTGATTGATTGATTTCAGTCTTTTCCCGTCAATAATGAACGATTGACCACTATTTGATACGGCTGTGACGAGATTGTTGATGCCTAGGTCAAGTGCAAGTGCGTTGTTTGTGTTTAGATTTCTTTGAATACATTCAGCTTCATATATATACTGGTTTCAAAGAACCTTGCATTCGCTTTCGGTATAATGCGTATCTCTTTTATCGTCTTATCAAAAAGTATGGGTGGTATCGTAATTTCAACAGACTTATGCGTTTTTCTTAAAACTATTGGAAAACGGAAGTGTCAGCTGATTACCCTTCAGTCTTACAAAACCAATGATCAGTGTTGTGTATCCATCTTTTGGAAGATAATGTGGCAGTTTACAATCCATAAAAGTATATTTTCCCTGCTTGACAAGTTTAAGCAGACCAAAAAAATGACTGAAACGAACCATCAACCTCTTTCAGTATCTGCTGTGCCATATTGGAATTTAAGGCCTTATAATTAGGGACTATTCTTTAAAAGAGTGTAATTCTTCTCATACTTGAGAAATTCACCTTCTGTAAAAATAATGCTGACGCACATTATAGATTGCCTCATTAGCAAGATTCTTAGCCGTATGACAAAGTTCCCTGATTGTGATGTAATCTTCCTTGGACAGATGTTTCACTTGTTGTTTTACAGTAAGATACATACGATTTTCTCCTTTCATAGACTCGGAAATAGGATTTCCTATATATGTATTATAGCATATATTTTAAATGATAGTATTTAAGTAAAATATATATGTTGTAAACCTAACGCCATTCATCCCACGGTCTAAAGACCATGGGTTTTCTGGCTGTTATATTATAAAAAATGCCCTGATATAGTTTTTAACTATACCAAAGCATTTCTCCCTCCATTAGGACTTTAATTCTTCCGCTATCTCCTCTGCCTTTTGTGTAGCTTCAACGGAGACTTCATCTTTTCCTGTAAAGCGATGAATTAAATCAGGAACCATATCAAGAATCTTTGAAATGGCATCTTGATTTCGGACATTCACTAATTTTGTCACCCCATTTTGAATAATCAAGACGGCCGCTGGTGTCATCTTTGCACTCATTCCACCACCAGAATTGTCCTTTGATGCCTGTGCAAAACTTCCTGCTGCCATTCCACAAGTCACATCCACCAGCGGAATAATCACGGCATCATTTAAGTGGACTGGTTCCCCGACAACGGTCTTTGTGTCCACAAATTTGTCCATGCCATTAAACAATGCCTCTACATTCGAAACAAAACTCTTATTTTCTGCCATACATTCTCCAATCTACTTCTTTTTTACTTTCTTATATAAATACCTAAAATTCCTATCAAACCATATTTTCACACAAATCCATATCAAAGAAAATAGCCGAACTCGTCCTCGAAAATAGAGATCCAAATCGATGACCTTTTCTGTAAACATTGGCACCAACTCAACGCTCTTTGCATAACATGGATACAGCAGTGACACATAAGTTAAAATCTGCCCTGTTGTCGAAGGATCTTCAAATCCAAACTTTGCCCTTCCCTTTATTTTTCTTGGCAGACTATGTCTGACCATCTTCCACGCCCCATCAATGAGAAGTAAAACCGCCCGATGAATCCTCTGATCACTGGCCATCTCCTTTATATGCTTTATCTTTTCCTTGATTTCCTTGATCCTCTTGCCAATCTGTTGAAATTGAATCTTTTTTGGCTTCTTCTCTGTTGACTCAGCTTCTTTTGACTTAGCTTCTGTTTAACTTCAACTTCTTTTGGATCAACTTCTTTTAGCTCAATTTCTGTTGGCTGAACTTCTGTTAAATTCTCTTCTGCATCTGGCTCATCCAATGTTTTCCTCTATAACTTTTGCTTCTTTGGTTTCCTCTTTGGTTTCTTCTTTGCTCTCTTCTTTTTGGCTTCTTTCTTCAAGAAGTCGGTCGAGTTCTTCCTCGGAGTAATCAGCAGACTCAAGATGATCTTCCTTGTCATCTTTCTTTCTCATCTGCCTTCCACTTCCACAGTGTAAACCAAAGTAATCTTGCTCTGGCATAGACTTTCTCTTGATAACCGCCTTCTATGCAAATCAGTCGAAACAGCCATGTGATCTGTGTTGCCACACATTGATTTTTATCATTGTAGGAAATTTTTCCATCATAGCGAAGAGGGACAAAGAGTATGGCCAAGATGCCAAGAATCAGCAACCCGATCACCACCAACAAGAGTATGCCAATAATTTTTAATATTGTCAAAAAGATTGTCAGCATCTACCCTCCTATTCTTTGCCCTGAAGATAGGCAAGAATATCCTCATTTCCCATCTTCTCTATGCTATCTTCCAGCATCTTTTTCACCAACAAAAAGGCTTCCTGCCTTCCCTCAGCGAGTCCAACAATTTTATAGTGGTCATATTGTGGCAATAAAAAGGCAATATTGTGGATAATCTCTAGCCTTGCCCGTCTTCCCTCTTCCAAAGAATACGCAATCACATACAAAAGTGGAGCTTTCACTCGCTTTTTAATCGCTGCGATATGTGCTCTTTTGTGATCCCTTGCATACTCACCAAAATATAAATTCTTATTCCACTCAATCTTTCGTCCCATTTACTCAAAATATTCCAAAATACATTTTCTAAGTAAGTTCAAAGCGGCAGACACTGCCTCTTCCCGAACTTGCTTTCTCGTTCCTGTAAAATGATACTCCTCTGTCTGAATCTTATCATTGACACAGCAGGCAATGTAGACAAGTCCTACGGGCTTTGTTGGGGTTCCACCATCTGGACCCGCAATCCCTGTAATGGCAAGACCAGTGTCTGTTCCCACCTCAAGCACAGCTCCCATGGCCATTTCCTTAGCTGTTTGCTTGCTCACTGCACCGTATTTTTTTAATGTGCTCTTGCTGACATTCAATGTCTTTCGCTTTGCCTTATTGCTGTAGACCACAAATCCCTCTCGAAATGTCTCAGACACTCCAGGAACATTAATTAGTTTTGCTGATAAAAGTCCACCTGTACAAGACTCCGCTGTCGCAATTGTAAGCTCATATTTTTCAAGCAGTCGAACAACCATCACCTCTAAGGTATCCTCAAGTCTAGTCGAATAAATTTGATTGCCAAACCGCTCTTTTAAGGCCTTAGATACTGGCTTAATCATCATCTTTGCTTCCTCTTCCATATTTGCAGAAGCAGAAAGCACAATGTGTACACGTCCGTCATAAGTTTCCACCAAAAAGCCAATCTCTGAATGTTTTTCTACAAGGTCTTGAATGCTTTCTCTGACTTCTTCCTCACTCAATCCATATAACTTAATTGTCTTATATCTTGTTACTAAACTTGTCTCCATATCTAAAGCCCACCTTTCCTATATCTCCTACATTGGTTCAGATGTCAATACACCATGATTTTTTGCCAAATAGTCAATGAGTGAAATCACCGTCAGTGCTGTCATTACAATGACCATCGCCCTTGTAATAAAAATGAGGGGTTGAAGATGAATGATCATTAAAATAACCGCAATCATCTGTGACACCGTCTTTAATTTTCCCCACCAACTGGCCGCAATGACAACCCCCGCATCTGCAGCAACCAATCGAAATCCGCTGATCACAAATTCTCTGGCAATAATAATGATGACAACAACCGCACTGATTTGTCTAAGCTCTACAAAAGCAAATGAGTGCTGAACAGACCAATAATTTATCTGCCAAAGGATCCATAAACTTTTCCAAAAATTTGTCACCAAGTGGTATCGCCTAGCAATCTGACCATCCAACATATCGGTCAAACTGGCCACAATAAAAAAATAATCAGTGCCACCACTCGAAGCATTTGATTTTGTCCTTGCCCCCACAACAAACTGGCCACAAAAAAAGGGAACCAATAGCACCCGAAGTAGGGTTAATTTATTGGGTAAATTCATACTAATTCCCCATTAAATCATACTCCGAAGCTCCTGTAATCTTTACTCGAACAAAATCACCTGACATATGATTTCGATTGCTCTCCACAAAGACATAGCCGTCCACCCCGGAACATCCATATAGGTTCTTCCAATATAGACGCCATCATCAGGGATATTTCCCTCAATCACCACATCCAGTTCCTCACCGATAAGCGATTGCAAGTGAGCTAGAGAAATCTCCTGCTGTAAGAGCATAATCTCCTCTCTTCGTGCCTCCTTCACCTCTTCGTCCACTTGATTTTCAAATCCTGCTGCAATGGTTCCTTCTTCTTCGCTGTAGGTAAATACACCCAATCGCTCAAATTGCATCTCATCGACAAAGTCCTTTAAGATTTCAAAGTCTTCCTCGGTTTCTCCTGGAAATCCGGTAATCAAAGTAGTTCTCAAGGTAATATCTGGAATTTTCTTTCTTAACTTCCCAACGATTTCCTTTAAATCATTTTGATTGGTTCTCCTTGCCATCCTGCGAAGAATACGATCAGAGGCATGCTGAATGGGAATGTCCAAATAGTGGCAAATCTTTTCTTCACTAGCAATCGTATCAATTAATTCATCTGTAATCTCCTCCGGATAGCAATACAAAATGCGAATCCAACGAATCCCCTCTATGCCACAGAGTCTCTTTAATAATTCAGGAAGCATCTTCTTCTGATAGAGGTCCACGCCATAGAGTGTCGTCTCTTGAGCAACCAAAATCAATTCCTTTACGCCTTCACTCGCCAGTTGTGTTGCCGCCTCCACAAGCTCCTCCATTGGATAGCTTCGATAATGCCCTCTCAAGCTTGGAATAATACAATAGGTACAATTTTTATCACAACCCTCTGCAATCTTTAAATAGGCATACCATCCACCTGTGGAATTTAATCGCTTTGTTGAGATTTTTGGCAGACGATCTAAGTCTAAAAATTCCATCGCCTTTTCCCCACGAAGTGCATTTTCCACCGCTTCTTCAATTTTATCAAAGCTACTCGTTCCAATCAATGCATCAACTTCAGGAATTTCCTCAAGGATCTCATCCTTATATCTTTGGGCAAGACAACCTGCCACAATCAGCACCTTTAAATTGCCCTCTTCCTTTAATCTCGCTGTATCAATAATGGTATTGATACTCTCTTGCTTTGCATCCTCAATAAACAGCAGGTATTGACCACAATCACATCGGCCTGTGTCTCATCATCCGTAAAGGAATATCCCTTTTGTGCCATTGTACCCAGCATATGCTCTGCATCAACTAAATTTTTGTCGCATCCCAGCGAAATCATACTAATTTTCATCAATCTTTTCCTTATCTTTTCGGTATAAAAAGCCATCATACTACACATTGGTAATAAGATGGCTTAATTTTATTCTTCGTCCTGATCAACATCTTCAGAGACAATTCTTACCTTATGCTTATATAACTCTTCTACAGCAATAGAAAGTGGCTTTTTCCCAAAAGATGGAACCTCGGCCTCTTCCCCAGCAATCAATTGTCTTGCTCTTTTTGCTGTCGCAAGAACAATGGAATAGCGACTTTGTACCACTGGCTGTTCGCCTGGTTCCACATCACTATTTACGACATTAATTAAATCGGTATATGATGGATGTAACATTAATTTTTCCCCCTAGAATATTCTCTTTCCATGTCATTTTGTATGTTTTTAATCAGCTCTTTATTGTAGCGAATATCAAAGTGCTGTGCTTCAATGAGCTGGTGCAAACTTTTCACCGTCTGATCTAAATCGTCATTGACCACAATGTAATCATAGGCATCCATACTCCTTGCCTCTTCTACGGCTCTATGAAAGTCTCTTTTCAATTTGCTCAATGGTTTCAGTCCCTCGACCAATGAGACGTTCCTTTAAGGTCTTTGCATCTGGTGGAGTAATAAAGACTAAAAGTGCTTCAGGAAATTTTTTCTTAATCTGCAATGCTCCCTGAAGTTCAATCTCCAAGAGGACATCCTTTCCCTCATTGATTTTTTCCATCACATAGGCCGTCGGCGAACCATAACTATGCTCAACATATTCTGCATATTCCATCAGTTCATCATTTTCAATCATCTTTTTGAAACATTCCTTCGTCACAAAATGATACTCCCTGCCATCAACTTCACCCTCTCTGGGCTTTCTTGTCGTTGCAGAGATATTGAGCTCATATTGATCGTAGTCCGTCACCAACCTCTTCATCAAAGTTCCTTTACCTGCGCCCGAAAAGCCAGAAACAACAACGATTAAACCTTTTCTCATCTTTTTTCACCACTATTCTATATTTTGAATTTGCTCTCTGACCTTTTCAATCTCTGTCTTTAGTGCAATGGCCTGATCGGCCACCTCCATATCGGTTGACTTTGACAAGATCGTATTTGCCTCTCGATTCATCTCCTGTGCGATAAAGTCTAGCTTTCTGCCCACAGACCCTTCCGATCGAATGGTCGCCTTCGTCATCTCGATATGACTTTTGAGACGGACAACCTCTTCATCAATGCTCACCTTATCTGCAAATATCGTAACTTCCTGTACAATGCGATTGTCATCAATGGCCGTTGTCTCCAACAATTCCTTGACCTTTGTCTCCAGATTTTTCCGATACTTTGCAATAATTTGTGGTGCCCGTCCCTCAATGTCACTGACAAGTTCTGACATATAATCAAGCTTATCTACGAGGTCTTTGATAAGATTTTGACCCTCGGACTCCCTAGAATGGGTAAATTCCTCACAGGCCTTTTCAAGACCATACGAGAGAATCTCCCACATCTTTTCCTCATCCTCTGGCACTTCTTCCATCGTAAAAACTTCTGGCAACTGCGCCAAAGTAGATATCTTCAAATCATTGACCGTAAAGCCGACATCTTTTTGCATCTGCTTACAATATTCCACATATTGCCGGGCAATATGGCTGTTATACTTTAACAATACCGGTGTCCCCTCATAATCTTCATAAGAAATATAGAGATCCACCTTGCCCCTTTGAATATATTTTTTCAACAAATTGCGGATGGAAGCTTCAAATATTGAATTTTTTTGGCATCTTTAGACTTAAGTCAAAATATCGGTGATTTACTGACTTGAGTTCGACAGACAACTTATATTGATCTGTCAGTTGTTCTGCTCGTCCGAAACCTGTCATACTCTTTATCAATGTCAAAACCCTCTTTTCTACTTTTTTACACAACTATCTATTATTATAGCTGTAGATTGAGATCAAGTCAATTATCGCTTATTCACAATTTCCCCTTGACATTTATAAATGCAATTTGCATCCACACAGCCTCTTACGCTAGAAAGTGGGTAGATATTTGCATTCTTTCCAATGATGGTTCCTGGATTTAAGATGGAACCACAGCCAACCTCCGTGCCATCGCCAACAATAGCACCGACTTTTTTCATTCCTGTTTCCACATCGCCATCTTCAAAGTGAATCTTTACCAATGCCTTGTCACTCTTTACATTGCTTGTCAAAGAAGACGCCCCCAAATGGCTCTTATAGCCAATAATAGAATCGCCAATATAGTTATAGTGTGGTGTCTGTGCCCCATCAAAAATGATGGAATTTTTTACCTCACAGGAATTGCCAACTACGGCATTTTTGCCAACTAAGACATTCCCTCTAAAGTAGGCACAATGTCTCAATTCACTTCCCTCGCCAACAATCATCGGCCCTGTCAGACAAACCGTCGGTGGAATGACCACACTCTTGTGAATCCAGATATTCTCTCCCACTCTTTGATACTCTTCTTGTGGCAGGCTCTGCCCAAGCTGTACAATCAGCTCTCCAAGCCCCTTTAGTGCTTCCCAAGGATAGGTAAACTTCTTTAAGTACTCCCCAGCCATCGTCTTTTCTAAATCAAATAAAACCTCAATCTTTGCATCCTCTCTTCTCATCTCACTCTAACTCCTTATCCTATTTTTTGTAAAATTTTGATACCCGATCAAAGGCCTCTCGAATGAGGTATTGATTGCTCTTTTGCATCACCCCATAGGTTCGCCTTCTCACAAATGTATCCAGTTTTTGCATATACTCCTCCTGCGTAATACTGCCCTGTGCCACATAGTTTAAGCCCTTTTCCCAACTGGCTGTCAGTTCTGGATTCAGCAGTTGGGCAATGGAAGCAAGTACCACCTCATAGACCATTTCGCCAAGCTGTGTCGGCGTGATGGCTTGCGTCTTTTTGTTGAGTCCTAGATACTTAATATTCACTAGCTTCTTTAGGATATCGGCCCTCGTCGCCGAAGTGCCAATACCACTGCCCTTGATGTGACTTCGCAATTCTTCATCTTCAATCAATTGCCCTGCATTTTCCATCGCAAGGATCATAGAGCCAGAGGAATACCGCTTTGGCGGTGTTGTCTCTCCCTCTTTGATATAGAGTTTAGCGACATTTATTGTATCACCCTTTTTTAGTTTTGTCACCATAGCGATCAATTCTGGTCGCTCTTCTTCGCCTTTTTTTCTCCTCTGACTCATCAAGCAACATCTCTGCGACTGCGAGATATCCCCTTTGCACACAGACCTTTGTGTTGACAAAGAAATGTTCCTTCCAAACGCCAATCTCTATCATATCCTTTTTGATAGATGGCTGGCGGATAAAAAATACTTAAAAATCTCCTGCAAATGAGTTCATAGACTTTCCTAGCTAGCGGACTTTGCTTTTTCCAAAGCATAGAGCCCCTGCCCCGTTGGAATAATCGCATAGTGATCGGTAATCTGCTTATCATTGACATATTTTGACTTTGCAATAGAAAGAAATGTCTTTTTCTCCCATCACCTCTTTGGCAAAGTCAGCCACCGCCTCGACCTTACAAAGTCCAGAAATATTTTTTCCAATCTCCTTAGCTACCGCCGTCGAAAGTACTCTGGCATCGGTTCTTGGATAGGTCACCAATTTCTTCTCATAGAGCTCTTGAATAATCTGCAATGTTTCATCTGGACGAATCTTAAATCGCTTTGAACATTCATTTTGAATTTCTGCAAGATTATACAGTAGAGGTGGATTTTTCACTTCCTTCTTTTTTTCTGTCTTTAACACCACACCTTCTTTGCAGTCTCTGAGCTCATCAATCAAAACTTTGGCATCCTCTTCTTTTTTAAAGCCATTTTCTCGATACAGCTTTGGCGATTGAAAATATTTTAGACCCTTCCACAGCTCTCCACTCGCCCGTAATCACCACGCCATCCCTAGAAAAGTCGCCCTAGCACTCGGTAAAACGAGGTCTTAACAAAATCTCGAATTTCTCTTTCTCTTTTGACCACCATCCCAACGACACAGGTCATCACTCGCCCAACACTTAAGACAATTCGATCCTTTTTCATTAGACTTGCCAATGTATTTCCATACCGCAAAGTCAACAGTCTTGAAAAATTAATCCCCATCAAATAGTCTTCTTTGGCCCTTAAATAGGCAGAAGCTGCGAGATGATCATACTCTTTCCAATCCTTTGCATTTTCAATTCCTCGAAGAATTTCTTCCTCCGTCTGTGAATCAATCCAGACACGCCTCCTTTGTTTTGTCGAGGCGACCTTTGCCATCTCATCCACTAAGCGGTAGATATACTCCCCCTCTCGTCCTGAGTCTGTGCAAATATAGATACAATCAACATCTTCTCGATTGAGAAGACCACTGACTATATCATATTGCTTTTTTACACTATCAATTACCTCATAGCGAAAGGTCTCTGGAATAAAAGGCAGGGTATCTAACGACCAACGCCGATACTTCTCATCATACTTTTCTGGATAACTCATCGTCACCAAATGCCCAACACACCAAGTTACAATCGCTTCTTTTGACTCAATATAGCCATCACTCTTTACTCCCGCAATGCCTAATGCCTTCGCAAAGGCCTTGGCTACACTGGGCTTTTCCGCAATAAATAACCTCATAAATTCTCCTTAAAACTCAAAGTAAAAGATGGTCGTCTTATCAAAATGTTCTCCTGGAAGTAAAAGTGCTGTGTGAGACAAGTTTGGAACAAATTCTGTCTCAAAACAATACCCACTATGGGCATTAAACTTTCCACTCAACCCATTTCCTGTATAAAACTGAATACTCGGTAAATCTGTCCATACCGTAAGCTTTACGCCCACTCACAGGATCTTTTGCCCCCGCCACTTTCTTTACTTCGAGATTACAATCATTGATAATCCAAGCGTGGTCATAGCCATTTTCTCTTTTCGTATATGGACTCTTGATATCCCTTCCAATTTCCTTTTCCCTGGTAAAATCCATTGCGGTATCCTTTACCGAACAAAGCCTTGCCATCGGCAACAAATCATAATCATTTGGCAAAAAGTAATCTGCATCCATCCAAACCTTTTCTTTTAAGACATCGCAATCTGCCGATAGATGAAAATAGACATGGCTTGTCATATTGCAAATGGTCGGCTGATCCGTTACTACATCGTAGTGGATCTTTACACCATTGTCCTCTGTCAATGTGTAACTCACACAGACTTTTGCATTTCCAGGAAATCCTTGATCGAGATCTGGGCTATCTAAGAAAAATTTGACTGTATTATTTTTTTCATCTACGCTTGCTTCCCATACTCTCTTTCCCCAATACTTTGGTCCCGAATGAAGATTATTCTTTCCCTCATTCTTTTCCAAGGAATATAATTTTCCCTGAATCATACACATTCCATCACTCACTCGCCCAGCATTTCGTCCGACAATCGCTCCCATCTGTGCCCTGTCCTTTTTCGTACTCCTCCATGCTGTCGTATCCGAGCACGACATTGTGATGCCCCTCTTTTTCTGGCAAAAGCATTTCTTTCCAGATCGCACCATAGTCTAAAAATGATGCACTCACTCCATTCGCATTAGAAATCGCATACTTTTTTACGATTCTACCTTCTCATTTTCCGTTCTTATATAAATTATATATTCCGTTACTGAAAACTTATAAAAAGCTAATAAACTATTTATTCTATTCATGGTACTTTCATACTGAATAAATTAAATACTAATTACAAGTTCTTGTACTCTCCGTAGAACCTATTAATTTATATCTGTAATAACTTTAAAGTGTTACACTACAGATTGTTTAAAACTTCTCTCCATACTGCTGATTCAAACTTGGCAGGCTCTCTATCTATGATATTTCCATTCCATTTATAAATTCATCAGACAGTTTCATTTTTAATATTTCACAACAACTACATAGTTTAGAACTTGGAAAGAATCTGTACTATATTATTTTAAAATATTATTCAGTTAGACTTATACTCAATCTGCTTTCTAATTCCTTAAAAACATTATTCATTGTACTGCTTTGGATAAATGTATTTTCATCATTCCACCCATTCCAAATCTTTATACAGATAAAACTTGGTTTCCTTTATGATTTCAGATGTTGTCTGATGTAGAAGTAGTTTTGACGAATATTTGGTAATCGTTTATTGCTTTTAAAGTTCTTTTCTCTTTTTATTATGTTACTTGTTTTGTGCTGCCTCCTTTCTTATTTTCTCCTCTTACTTGATATTGAACGCTGTAACCTGCGTTTTTTTCTATTTTTCTTACTTTTGTGTTTTTGTTATGTTCTTATAGTATTTTTGTCAGAACAAATGCTAGTTCTTCAATCATCATTTGATGAAGATTATTATTATGTCTTTAATTCCATGGATACATACTGCAATACAATCCATCATATGTAAGCATGGTTGTTTCAGTTAATTATTCTTTCTTTTTCACAAAGTCTAATCATTCCAATTTTGTTTTATTCGATATATCATTGAAAATCCTTCGACTTTTATGATCATAAACTAATTTTGTTATCTTGATAAAGAAGAGGTTGGTGTTTTACTTTTAAATTGGGATATTGCATTCCTTTGAAAATTTTTATAGATACAAGCATCTTTGATTGCTTGCTTTGTTCATTATTACTTACTTCATTTAACCATCTATGCTCCTTGGATTTCTTTAGCTGTGTAAAGTTCTTTCGTAATTCATTTATCCGATAAATTTATTTTTGCTTATATCTTGTTCCTTTGCAGTCGCCCAATTGTAAACCAAATCTCGCACATCCAGCATATTAAAATAGTTTAGTAATCTGTTTTATTATTTGAAATTTATAGTCAGTTTTTATTGATTTCATTTTTCACTGTCAACCTCAATTAGTGTTGCTAATTTTCTGCTTTATTAGCGTTGCCTTCATAATTTACAACTAAACTGGCGATAATTTGAACTAAATCTTCTACAATGCTTTGTTCTGATTTCTGTATCAATTATTTCTATGTCACAATTATATAAACTTGCAACATATTCAACTAATTTAAATCCAAATCTTAGTAGTCTGTCTTTGTAAAGAACTGCAACTTTTCACTTTATTTGAGACTACGTTTAATTAATTCTACCAAACCCTTTTTCTTGGTGGTCCAGAACCTATATCCGGGGTATTTCTAGGTTCCTGAGTACAGATACAACTTCATATTATTCTCTATTTGTCTTTCCTAAATCATCTTTTGTTTATTGCTTTGAAACTCTGCAATATCAATGACAATTCTATTCAAATCGATTTTATATTAAACACAGTTTAATTGTTCATGAGAATAATATCTGTCCATTACTAGACATGATGTGGATGAAGTTTACCGTTTGCATCCCAATTTCTAAGTGTTTGGGCTGATACTCCTAAAATTCTTGGTATTGAGATAGTATTTACTCATGATTAAGTTCTTGGCCTCCTTTTCCAATATTTATATTTTATTTGTCATTAAAACATAAAAATCAACACATATTTATAATTTTATAGAATAATACTCCAACAGTTGTTAGCCCCTTCACTCTTAGATTTTACCACAACTTTTTGACAAAAATCCTATTTTTTTTATTCAGCTTAAAAGATTCTTTTCGCCACATTTAAAAAAATTTCTCCACTCTTGACTATATAATGAATAAAAAATAAAATATTATTGATTTTTTTATTAAAAAATGCTATACTCCATATCGTGTTAGTTCGATCTAAAAGTTCTTTGAACAATTTCCAGATCCTAGTTGACTGTTAAGCCAAGAGAGAATAACACTGTATTTTTGCACCCTTTTATAGAGGTCTGAGTGCCACAGCAAGGAATCCTTGTCTGTATTGTAGCAGAAAATTATTTCTGTGTTATACACAGAATGTGATATCAACTTCTATCGGGGTGACAAGAATGCAAAGTTAGAGTTATATTGGTTATGTAGTTGATTGATTATAACAGAATTATCTCATTTTGAACGTGATTATATAGAGTTAGAGTATATTATCGAAGCAACGCGAAAACGCTATTGTAGGATTACGTTCATTGTCTGTTTTCATGTCTCGTTGCATATACAGACATCCATGATCGTAATTCTCTATATTGAAACTATCACATGTGTAGTTATATTATTACCTTTACTTTTGATCGTTGTTCTAAAATTACATATATTGCTTTAGAATGAATTATCAACAATATAATGCTTAGAACATAGCTGGAAAGAAGTGTGAAAAGGCAGTTTGGCTTTTTTGCACTTCTTTTTATTTTCCATCCACATAAATAAGAATCCCCAAGACCACAAAGAGTCCAGGGATTCTCTTCTTTCATCCTACTTTGCTGTGATGTAATTTTGAGCCGTCAAAAGCTCTGCACAAAGAAGTGCTCCACCTGCTGCACCACGAAGTGTATTGTGTGAAAGACCAATAAACTTCCAATCATAAATACTGTCTTCGCGAATTCTACCAATGGACACACCCATGCCATGTTCAAAGTCAACATCCAATTTTACCTGTGGTCTATTGTCCTCTTCCATGTACTGAATAAACTGCTTTGGTGCACTTGGCAGATTCAACTCCTGTGGAAGTCCCTTAAATTCTACAAGCTTTTGAATCAATTGCTCCTTAGTCACTTTCTTTCTAAACTTTACAAATGCTGCTGCTGTGTGACCATTGAGTACTGGCACACGAACGCACTGGCAACTAATCTTTGGCTCAGATGCAGGCACGATCTCATCGCCCTCTACCTTGCCCCAAATTCTAAGTGGCTCTTTCTCGCTCTTTTCTTCCTCACCACCAATGTAAGGAATGACATTCTCTACCATCTCTGGCCAGTCCTTAAATGTCTTACCTGCACCGGAAATTGCCTGATAAGTTGTAGCAATGACCTCATATGGCTCAAATTCTTTCCAAGCACTCAGTGCTGGAGCATAACTTTGAATACTACAATTTGGCTTTACCGCAATAAATCCTCTCTTTGTGCCAAGACGCTTTTTCTGTGACTCAATCACAGCAAAATGCTCTGGGTTAATCTCTGGGATAACCATTGGAACATCCTTTGTCCAGCGATGTGCACTATTGTTTGAGACAACTGGAGTCTCTGTCTTTGCATAGGCTTCCTCAATGGCCTTAATCTCATCTTTACTCATATCCACTGCTGAAAATACAAAGTCAACCTGTGCAGCTACCTTCTCCACTTCATTGACATTCATTACAACCAGCTTTTTAAACTTTTCTGGCATCGGTGTAGTCATCTTCCAGCGACCACCAACAGCCTCCTCATAAGTTTTTCCTGCACTGTTTGGGCTAGCGGCCACAACAACAACCTCATACCAAGGGTGATTCTCCAATAAACTTAAAAAGCGCTGTCCAACCATTCCAGTTGCACCAAGAACGCCAACTCGTAATTTCTTATCCATTTTCCTGTCCTCGTTTCTGTCTATCTTTATTATTTTTGCAATTTCTTGCATTTACGGCTTATCTTAGTACAATTTCAAAAAAAATGCAAGTACTTTTTCGCATAGAAAAGACAGTTGTTTTTGTAGAAAAGACACTCAAAGTTTAAGTGTCTTTTCTTATAACAAGCATCTATCACTCCTATATCTTTCTTCTATGGTCTACCATAAGATTATGCCAACTCCAATGCAACCTTCATCATATTGGTAAAGGTAGTCTCTCTCTCCTTGCACTCGTCATCTCGCCTCGCTCCTTGTCATCACTAATCGTGAGAATCGCAAGGGCATTGGCTCCCCCTGCGGCTGCATTGGTATAGAGTGCTGCGGCCTCCATCTCCACCGCCAGCACCCCCATATCTGCCCATGTCATCCCCTCTTTATTTTCTGTTTGTGGTGCATAGAACATATCCGAAGTGAGAATATTGCCCACATGATAGTCAATGCCTAGCCTTTTTGCTACAGTGACTGCTCTTTGTAATAACTCAAATGAACACAGAGGAGAAAATTGACCTGGAAGTCCCATCAAGGATGGGAAATTTGATGTTGTACAGGTGCCCATAGCAAAAGATCATATCCTTCACTTTTACCTTTTGACTCATCGCACCCGCTGTTCCAATGCGAATGAGATTCTTCACCCCATAAAAATGAATCAACTCATAGGAATAAATTCCCATCGATGGACAACCCATTCCTGTACCCATCACAGAGACTTCTCTCCCTTGATAAGTTCCTGTAAAACCGAGCATATTCCTGGTCTGATTAAATTGCCTGACATTCTCTAAAAAATGCTCGGCGATAAACTTTGCACGCAAAGGATCTCCTGGCAAGAGGATGGTCTTTGCAATCTCTCCTTCTCTTGCTTCAATATGCGGTGTCGGAATTTTATCCATATCTTTCTCTCCTTTCTATTCTCTTGTTCTACTTCTATCCCTTCAGCTTTGTCCCACGATCATTGCGGTTACTCAGCTTCAATTTCAATAGATTGACTGGCTTTCCATGGATCTTGACAATATCACCATCCGAAAGTAGATACATAGCCACTAACTTTTCTCCCTCCAAAAGACGCATTGCTTTTTCTCCCTTAGAGGTCTTTTTATAGAGATTGACGGCAATGAGTGGAAACTTGACAATATATCCCCCATCAGAGACAAGAATCACTTCCTCATACCCACTATCTACGCTCACCAGACGAACACTCAGTACCTTATCGTCCTCGCCGAGCTTTGTAGCCACTACCTGGCGATTATTCGTGCTCAATTCCTTTCCGTCGATTTGCTTAATAAGTCCCAACTCGGTCACAAAAAGTAACCGCTTTTCCTCATCAGAAACTTGAGCAAAGGATGCAATGAAGCGAATTTCTTCCTTACTTGTATCCAACTTACAAAGATTATCCAGAGGAATTCCCTTATCTCTTAATTTTCCCGATAAAATATTTTCTGCCTTCACCTGATGCAAAAGCCCCAAATCGGTAAATATGCAGACCTTGTCATCTGACATCATAGGAACCACATACTTATATTCGCTCTCCACGGTCTCACGGTTTTTCTCAAACAGGCCAAAATCCATCGTCTTTGCGTAGCCAAAGCGATCCATCACAAAGACAATCTTTTGTGCCACCTTTGGCAGTTCCACAACCACAGCTTCCTCGGCATCTTCTAGGCTAGTTCTCCTTTGTCTACCAAATTTTTCCTTAATCTCTAATAAATCGGCAATCAAAACCTCGTCCATACTCTTTTGTGATTGTAAAAGCTTGGTGTAATTTAATATTCTTTAGTGTCTGCCGATTCTCCTTTAACAGAGCTTCCACCTCAAGACCAATCAACTTATATAACTTCATTTCCAAAATAGCCTGTGCCTGACGCTGTGTAAACTCAAGTTCTGCCATCAATCTCTCCCTCGCCAGTGAGATATTCTTTGACTTTCTCAGAATGGCAATAATCTGGTCAATGCAGTCACAGGCCCGAATCAGTCCCTCTTGAATTTCCTTTTTCTCAATTTCCTTTTCAAGAAGAATGTTATACTTTTTTGTCGCATTCTCATATTGAAAATCAAGGAAATTTTGCAAAATACTCAAAAGATTCAATGTCTCTGGTCGTCCCTGTGCAATGGCCAGCATATTTACCCCAAAGCTATCCTCTAACTTCGTCTTTTTGTAGAGCATATTTTTGACACGGTCAATATCGGCATCCTTCCTCAACTCAAGAACAATGCGTGTGCCATTTTTGTCCGACTGATTGGAAATATCCACCACTTCAGGAAGTTTTTTGCTCTCCACAAGATCAGCCACATCTTGTAAAAACTTATTTAATCCCGCACCAATCATGGTATAGGGAATTTCTGTGACAATTAACCTGTCCTTGTCGCTCTTTCTTCTTCCAAGCTCAATCTCAATCTTTCCTCGAAGCTTAATCTTTCCCGTTCCTGTGCGATAGATATTCAATAAATCTGAGCGATTGGCAACAATTCCCCCCGTCGGAAAATCAGGCCCTGGCATAATATACATCAATTCCTCGACACTAATCAGACGATTTCGGATATAGGCGATGCAGACATCACAAATTTCTGCCAAGTTATGTGGTGGCATCGAAGTGGACATACCCACAGCAATGCCCTCTGCTCCATTTAACAAGAGATTAGGAATGCGCACCGGCAAAACTGCAGGTTCTTTTTCTGTCTCATCATAGTTGGCAACAAAGTCCACAGTCTTATCCAGATCCTTTAAAAAGACTTCTTGTGTAAACTTTGTGAGCTTTGCCTCCGTATAGCGCATGGCCGCCGCTCCGTCGCCCTCAATCGAGCCAAAGTTTCCATGCCCATCAATCAAGGGCATTCCCTTTTTCCAATCCTGCGTCAATACCACCAGTGTCTCATAGATGGAAGAATCTCCATGAGGATGATACTTACCCATAGTATCGCCCACAATTCTTGCCGACTTTCTGTGTGGCTTATCGGCATTGATGTGCAACTCACTCATATCATAGAGTACACGCCTTTGCACCGGTTTTAAGCCATCCCTTGCATCTGGAATCGCTCTGGAGGTGATGACACTCATTGAATAGTCCAAGTAGGACTTTTGCATCTCCTCTGAATATTCCGTTCTTAATATTTTCTCTGCCATAGCCTCTCCTATAAATCTATACTCGCCTCATTGGCGTGTTGATAGATAAATTCTCTTCTCGGTGCGACATCTCCGCCCATCAATAATTCGGTCACTTCGCTGGCTAATCTCGCATCTTCAATTTCCACTCGCTTTAATAGTCGCCTTTCTGGATCAAGTGTCGTCTCCCAAAGTTGCTGAGCATCCATCTCTCCCAGTCCCTTATATCTTTGTAAGGTAAAGTTATCGCCATGCTTTTTTCTGTAGTTGGCCAATGCCTTTTCGTCATAGAGATACTCCTCCTGACCACGCTTTGGAATTGCCTTATATAGCGGCGGCATTGCAATATACACATGTCCATCATAGATTAGCTCTGGCATAAAGCGGTACAAAAAGGTAAGTAGTAGCGTGTCGATATGACTGCCATCGACATCCGCATCCGTCATTAAGACAATCTTGTCATAGCGAAGTTTACTGATATCAAAGTCATTCCCATAGCCCTCTGAAAATCCACAGCCAAAAGTGTTAATCATTGTCTTAATTTCTGCATTGGCAAGCACCTTATCCATCGAGGCCTTCTCCACATTCAATATCTTTCCTCGAATCGGCAATATCGCCTGATACCTTCGATCTCTTGCGGTCTTTGCCGAGCCACCTGCCGAATCTCCCTCGACAATAAAGATCTCACACTGCGATGGATCCTTTGATTCACAGTTGGCAAGTTTTCCATTGGAGTCAAAAGAAAACTTTGATTTGGTGAGCATATTGGTCTTTGCCTTCTCTTCTTGCTTTCGAATCTTTGCTGACTTTTCAGCACAACCAATGATCGCCTTGACGATTTCAACATTGCGATCAAAAAATCTTGTGAGCTCATCACCAACAATGGTTGCTGTTGCCTTGCTCGCATCGGCACTGGCCAGCTTTGTCTTTGTCTGCCCCTCAAAGATGGGATTTGGATGCTTAATGGCCACCACTGCCGTCATTCCATTTCTTGTGTCCGCCCCTGTAAAGTTCGCATCCTTTTCCTTCAGTATCCCTAACTCCCTCGCATACGCATTGATCATCTGTGTAAACTTGGTCTTAAACCCCACAATATGCGTTCCGCCCTCCTGAGTAAAGATATTATTGCAAAAGCCCAAGATATTTTCCTCAAATGCATCGACAAATTGAATCGCCGCCTCAACTTCCATTCCGTCGGCCTTGCCACGAATATAGATTGGCTCATGCACCACTTCCTTTTGGCGATTGAGGTCACGCACATAGGCGACAATGCCCTCTGGCTCGTGATAGGTGATCTTTTCCTCCTCACCCACTCTCTGATTCTCGTAGTAAATGGTCAGATTTGGATTGAGATAGGTGGTCTCGTGCAGTCTTGACTTTAACCAGTCCGCCTTAAAGTGAAATCTTTTCAAATATCTCTGCATCAGGATAGAAATTAATCTTTGTCCCTGTCTCCTTGGTCTTTCCAATCACTGGAATCATTCCATCAATCAGCTCTGTCGTTGGTTTTCCCCTCTCATAGCTATCGGCATAAATCTTACCCCCTCGGCTAATTTCAATATACAATCTTTCTGAAAGAGCATTGACCACCGAAGAGCCCACACCATGGAGACCGCCACTGGTCTTATAAGCTTCATTGTCAAACTTTCCGCCCGCATGCAAGGTCGAAAGCACAATTCTTTCTGCGGAAACTCCCTTTTTGTGCATCTCCACTGGAATTCCTCGCCCATTGTCTTTGACCGTACAGGAGCCATCGGCCTCCAAAGTCACCCATATACAACTGCAAAATCCCGCCAAATGCTCATCGACGGAATTGTCTACAATTTCATAAATCAAGTGGTTTAGCCCCTTTGTGCCCACCCCACCAATATACATACCTGGTCTCTTTCGCACAGCCTCTAATCCCTCTAGGATCATAATGCTACTTGCGTCGTAATTTTTTCCCATGCTATCCTCCAATTTAAAAAGCGTATCGGATATTATAAACGATTTGCCTCTCTCTTTGCAAGTTTAATTATAGCGAGTAGACAAAGGAAAAGTCAAGTAAATCGAACATAAGTTCTAATTATGGGCAAAAAAATAACCCGAACGGGGATTTCTCCCCGCCCGAGTTATTCTCAAAGACTGAAATCTATGGATTACTTAACCCAACGACCATTCTCGTCTACCTTGTAACCATCCTTTGTTGTCTCATTAACATAGAGTGAACCATAAGGTCTGTCACTGTTATTTGAGTAATCCCAAGTCTGAGTTGCATTGTTGTAGAACCATGTTGGTCCGTTGTTGTATGGATTTAAGTAGTACCAAGCATCTCCGATGTGCTGCCAGTTAAGGAGCATCTCACCAGAGTTGAGGTTCTGATAATACCATCTTCCATCCTGATCGTCCTGATGCCATCCCTCAACCATATGGCCGAAGAATCCGTCATGAACATCAGATAAGTAATACCATCTGTTTGTATTCTGATCTAAGAACCAGCCGTGATCCATGATGTTGTCACCTGCAAAGTGATACCACTCTGTTCTTGTGGTATTACCATAAGTATAAGCAAGCTTTTGCCATCCTGTTACACGAGTACCATTCTTTAAGTTGAATACCCACTTATGATTTGCTGCGTCAACTAACTCCCAGTCACCATCTACGCCTACACGGTAAGCACCTGCAGCCTGAACATTTGCTTGAGTGTTGATGACTCCGCTGCTGCTACCTGAGCCGCCGCCTGAACCACCTGAGCTGCCTCTTGAGCCGCCGCCACCACCGCTGATGATTGGGCGAACGCCTAAGTAACGGTTGATCTCATCAAGAATGGCCTGTAACTCTGGAGTTGAAGCCTTTCTTGGTGATGTCTGAGAAAGAATTGCATTTGCTCTGTTGATGGCATCCTGAAGTCTAGCCTCATCTGCAATCGTTAAGTTTCTCGCATTAACCATGCCCTGTGCTCTTGTAATGGCATTATTAAGAGCACCTGCTGTATTTGCTCTTTGATCAGCATCGTTATCAAAGTAGATGTAAACCGTCATGTCATCTGTGAGAATACTATTCTCATTAAATGGTACATAAGATGTTGGGGATGTTGAAAGGCCTCGATAAGTCCATGTCACACCATT
>BNJU01000824.1_pt1 | contig 105135 bp, 157 predicted proteins | sample 8539281 | NCBI WGS metagenome assembly BNJU01 (sample SAMD00202456, study PRJDB9452) | human saliva metagenome | isolation source: human saliva | place: Japan | reverse complement strand
GCAAAGTGCGGTTAACAAATCATTTAATTTGAATCGACAGAATCGGCTTTGATCCACATGTTGATTTCTTTTTCCTTTAGTTAATAAAATACCATTGAATGTTACTATTCATAGATTCCCCTATAATTTTTATTTGATCTCCTTTTATCAAATACATATTACTCTATATTTATCATCAGGCTTAGGTATAAATATGACTTTGAATTTATATAAAAGTATGGTTCTAAATAATCATTACCAACCTCTAAAAGAGATTATCTTACAATACTTTTTACCTAAATTATATTTAAATTTAACAAAATCTCCTTTGTTACAGTAATTTATTCTTATTATTTTCCTTTAGAAGTTTATTGGATAATTCATTAATCCCGAAATAATTGAGTGAGCTATCTACCTCATCAAAAGCTTATCTGATTAAAGTGGCCTGTTCTTTTAATTGAATAATAGATAGGATAATTAAATTCTTTATCCTTACCTAAGGAATACTCTTTTTATCTCAAAGCAAGTATTATTCTCATCAGGCACCTTAACCGCAAAAAGTAAATTATGTTCATATGACGATTTATAACTCTCCCATTTACATAACTTTTTATTATTCTTAAGATTATCAAATGTAATTTTTAAATCCCATCTAATGAAACTAAACGAGATGCCTCAATAGGATTGATAGAGTTAATATAAAACTTATTCTCTTCATTTGTACAATTACAATCACACTTTAAAAATAATTTTGTCATTTTAGACATTAAACTAACGCTCTCATTCGAATCCACAGATACCACTTGGCGAAATTAATGATAAACCTAAAAAGATAATAAAATTATAAATCGTATATACTTATCCTCTATTAACTTGAAATTAATATACCTCTGCTAGATGTTTTTCCACTGTGAGATATTGTTACACTTTTATTTAAAATACTAATCTACGACTAATTGAATCAGCTCGCCACTGAATAGCCGCAGTAGCTCGCTCTGTAACAATAATCCTAATAAACTCATCTTGTGTTTTTGGAGGAGCATTATTGCATTTTGCTAAAATATTACTTCTAGCCTTATCTATGCTGCCTTGCTGAATAGCTAAATCATGCAAAGCAATAAAGGTTTTTAATTCAACTTGTTTCATTAAATCAGGATATAGTCCCCTCATCCATTTAATAATTCTAACTGCCTCATCATCATATGGTTTCACAGCCTCTAACTGAATATCATTAAATTCATCTATTTTTGCCAAATTATTAAATATTTCACGCCATCTACTACGATTTGCTGGTGATTGCATATTCTTAGCCCAATTTATTTGATTCGATTTACTTGAATCTAATGCAGCATTTAAGACTCAAGATCTTTAGGGTTACTAAAAGCAGAATTAAATAAAGTTAAATTTTTAGCTCTCATTTTTCGCAATAAAGGACCCAACGTATCTTGACCAAAAATTAAATTGAATAATTCCCCATGACATTCCCGCACCATCGAAGTTATCGGCTGAAGTATCATATCTTGGTGTTTTTCCTTCAAACCCCCCTGAGACTTGCAAAAGCAATTTCTCTAGCAAGTTTAAAGGGGATACAATCTTGCGCCCTGGCATTAACCACCTAATCATCCCCAACGGATGCCAGATAATACGCCTGCTTATCCGTGTTAAAATCCATCGACCTCTAACTGTATCGATAAGTCAGCTATCCGTTTTTCTATTCTCTTAGCGGTATCTTCTTTTTCCGTTTGCTCGATAAACCTCACAAGTTTGACTAAAATCTGCCGCCCTTGTCTTCTTCCATTCGCTGTCATGTTTGGCAACGATTCCCGTTAATCTTCTTTGTTGCACCGGGCTTAATAATAAATCCTTCAGCTTACCTGCTTCAAATGAGACCGCCGCGTTTTTATCCTTCTCTAAATCCAATTTCGTCCATAATCGATTTAAACATCGGGTCTAATTCATTTTTCTGCTCTGTCGTTAAATCACTTTTTCGGGTCTATGTTTTTGATGAAGAGGATGTTTGAATATACAAAGCCCATTTCCAGATTGATTAAAAATATTCATACCAGGAAACAATAAGCCATGCGTTAAATGGCTCTCATCCACATAAATTCCACCCTCTTTATTCTTTTGTGGCAAACTATACAGATAAGGTTGTACATTGTAATAATCCTTGCCCGTCTTATCCGTTTTCTTCTTCACGGTCTGCTTCGCTACATCCGCTAACAGCACCATGATTTCAACTTTGCTTTTTCTCCAGTTCAACGACTTCGTCCTTTAGCACTGTAAAGCTGACTGCCTCTTGCCACATACAAAAAGTTATCTTTTTATCCCTTTCTTTTTCTTTGTCCTGCTTATAAGCTGCCTCTGCCTTAGCTTTAAATTGCTCAATATTGTCATGGTAAATACTTCAAGATGCAATAGCTTCTCACTACTTTCACCTATTTGGTTATACTCGCCCATTAAACCCAGTTCTTCACCCGCTTTAATCTCAATAGGTTTATCAGCTTACTTCAACATCAACTTGAGTATCTATCTTATGCTTGCTTAGCAGTGGAAGGCCTTTGATTGACTCACTTTGCATCTCTTCATAAGACTGGTGAAAAATGCGCCAATGCTCACCAGACTTAGGTTTATGCTCAATCGTTTTATTATCCTTTGTTTCTCTATACCAAAAGTAATTCATCAAACTTATCTTGAGCCTGCAGTATGTCGTCTGACCCCAATCGTCCGCCATTCTTCAACTCCACACGTGGATTAAGAGGTTGATTTTGCATCTCGGATACTATCTTGTTATCTGACGATTTGGTACTCCCTACAATCTCTTCTATTCCACTTTTGTAATCACTTAATTTGGCTGTATGACGATAAAGCGAATAAAACGTCAGCACATTATCTTTCGGATAGGCTACTTCATGCTTCAGTAGAAAAAGCCCGTAGAATATACCGCACTTTCTTTTTGATGATTCAGATTCATTATCGGATTTATATTCACTATCCACTTTTATAAGCTATCAGTTTGCCATCGGCTATCGCTGACAAATCTTGTTATTCTCAAATTCACTGCTTGGAAATTTTGAGGCCCGTAAATGAAATGCCTTGATGCCAAAGACCGCTATTATTAAATAAAAGCGCACTTTTCATCTCCTGCAAGATGATTAAAGTATTGTTGAGAGAGATTCGTGGTATTGCTTCTCGGTTTAAGTGGGTAAGCGACATGAGGTATTTTTCGGGGTTTCTACTTTCTCCGTCTCGAGTGCCGCTTTCTGCTCTGACATAATGAAAACTTCCTTTATTCTTCTTATTGTAATGAACTATGAAATAATTAAATCTTGAATATCTACCGGTTGTGAGCCATTAGGCTGGGTTTCAAACGGACTTACCCATCAGCCGCTCCGCATCTTCCGTAAGTGGTCCCTCAACACACATTCCCAATCAGCGTAATCCCTTCTTGGTTTAACACGATTTCACCGGCAGGGCCTTGAATATGAACTTCGTCATAACCTTCTAAATCAAACAGTTCACAAACTTGTTCAAAAAGCTCACCCGCAACCCAGCTGCCATTTGGGGCTATTTCAATAGTTAAATCTTGTCCGACTTTGATGAGGCTATCAGCATGAACGTTGACTCGGCGGTTATTATTCACATTCAGAATATCGTCTTTTTCTATTTTCGTGATTCGATTACGTCCAATACTGCGTATTTGGTCTCGATTGATAGTCAGGTCTTCATCTTGTCCAACCGTTTCCATTTCGGTCATTGCCTATATGGATTGTTTCATTGCGGCCTACTTGCTCCGTGCGGTCATGCCCCACTTGAGTCGTTTCATCATGTTTCACAATATGATTAAGGTCTTTCTCTGCATGAATAAAAGACTTCTTCTACGCCCCTATTTCATCTTCAAAACGCAATTCGTTAAAAACCATTGCCCTTATGGGTTTTGGATTTAATCGTCATGCGGGTTTTGTGTTTGGGAAGCTCGTAAGGGGGCTCGGTGGTACCTGATAGGCGTACGCCCTACCACAATCAGTTGGTCCGGGTCTCGTTTAGATATTTCACCAACACTTGCATGGCCAATTCGCGGAATCATCATATTACCGTATTGTGCGCCCTAACCTTGCCACGCGCACCAACAAGGCTGTGCTCATCAAAGTTACCCTAATCTATCCCAAGGAAGTACGGTTTGACTCTTTCCCATTCATCCTAATAGTTCTTCCCTTCTGGGCCTGTAACATGGGCAACTTGTGTACCACGAATAATTGGGCGAGGCTTTAATGGACTGCGCCAAGGTTTGTTGTGTGGAATCAGGAAAAGTGTGTTTTTCATAGCGGTTGCCTTCTTCTCCCTTCTTCATCTAAACTACCCGTTTGTTTACCAAAATGCTCTACACGCACCAACCAATCTTGATTGAGGCTGAATTAGCATGCCCTTCTAAAGTGAAAACCATAACGGCTACGACATATCATCGCCCGCTGCATTCGCCGTTTCAGAAAGTGCCAGTTCTGATTCTAAACGATAAAGACTGAACGGATTGCCCTGTTCATCTTTCTTATATCGACCCGGATAGTCATATTTTTCGTAAACTGTCGCAGAAATTGACCGCACTTTTAGACGTATCACTCAGTAATCCCAGATGCCTGTGAATGATGTTGATGTTCGAGGTTGTAATTCGGATTTAAAAAGGTGTAATCTCGTAAGGTTTGGCTGGTTGTCGTCACCTTACGGCAATAGTCGAATCGCCAAAGGCAAAGCAAATGAACGATCCCTGCAGGGCTTCGCATTATGAGGTTAATGTGCCAAGAATCGGACGTGATACTTTGATGGCCAAAACGCAACTCATGGCTGTCTGCTCGATGGTCAAAGTAATAATACCAGCCTTCTTCCGCCGCCAAGCGTTCAATAAAAAGCCAAATCGGTTTCACGATATTGCACAATATTCGCGTTCCCAATCCGGTAAAGGCTCAGGAAACCTTTTCTACGCGATTCTTTTTGCAATAAAGTGCGGATGATTTTTTCGCTGTTTTGATGCTGGAAGATTCGGCTATCAGATTGAAATGCTGCTCGCGCGAGACCGGCTCCACCACCATTTGATAATGCGTACGGACAAACCCTGTTTTCCCCAAACCGAAACTGGTCACAATCCCATTCAAATAACGAGACAGTTGTTCTCCTTGCCAAAAAGTAAAGGTCACGGATTGATCCATTAATGCTGAAAAATGAAATATTCGGATCAAAACTTGATAACATAAGCTCTAACCGAAATGGTTCTGAAAAGCCCTTCAGTCAGCTTAAAACTGATCACATCAAAAGTATGTTTTTCACCGGCATCAAGGGTGTAACGGTAGTCGGATTGAACAGCCATGATTGTCCTTTGTTTAACGCGTAAAATATCGCTTAGTATATGTAATTTTCATCTGTTTCTAAATAGTAAAAATAGTTGTAGTAAATTTCTATATATATAAAATACCCTAAGTTTATTTATCTTTCAAATGCTTTATTAAACATAAGGATCTCAAATAATGATCAAAATTAACTTAGCCGCGACATTAGGTGCATTAAATGACGTTTCTAAATTAATGTTAGAAAAGAATCTGCCGCTTATGCATTGAGTTGTGGTGAATCGGAAGTGCTTCCAGCCCATTTATTACTCAAATCATTGGAAAATCCATTCTCAGACGTTCGCTTTATTTTAAATAAACTTAACATTTCTCACGAAGAATTGACCGCACTTTTACTCAGCAAAACGCAAACATCTCACACCAATATTGACTCTGTACCAAGCTTCTCGCCGTTATTGATTGAAATGTTGCAAGAGGCATGGTTACTCGGATCCTTGAATTTGAACAAACACAAATTCGCAGTGCAAGCATTTTCTTAGCATTGGTATTGAATGCATCGCGCTATTTGCCAACTGCTGTTGCGAGCTACTCAAATCAAATTAACAAAGAAACATTACGCTAATCTTTACTGGTATTCGCTAAAGGCTCTGCTGAATCACAAACCACACAAGAAAATACTGCTACACCTTCAGCCGTACATACAGACCAATCTGATTTAGCACGTTTTGCTGAAAATTTAACCGCCAAAGCCTCTGCAGGTAATATTGATCACGTTCTCGCTCGCGACAAAGAAATTGATCTGATGATCGATATTCTTTCACGCAGAAGAAAAACAATCCGATTGTAGTTGGTGATGCGGGTGTCGGTAAAGATGCATTAATTGAAGGATTAGCATTACGCATCGTCAATAAAACAAGTTCCTCCACATTTTACAAAAATGTTGAACTTTGGAGCCTGAGATCTTGTCGCTTTACAATCTGGCGCATCAATCAAAGGGGAATTTGAAAAACGCTTAAAAATCGGTGATTGATTTTGTAAAAATAGCACAACGCCAATTGTTCTTTTTATTGATGAAGCCCATACACTTATTGGTGCGGGTGGCAGCGAAGGTGGCAACGATGCAGCCAACCTTTTTAAAACCGGCTCTTGCTCGAGGAGAACTTCGCACAATTGCGGCGACGACTTGGTCTGAATATAAAAATATGTAGAACGCGACCCTGCGCTATCCGTCGCTTCCAATTAGTGAAAGTGGACGAACCATCTATTGAAGAAAGTATTGTGTTATTCTACCGTGGTTTAAAACCACTCTACGAAAAAGCGCATGGTGTTTATATCATGGGTGAGCACTTGGAAACAGTAACAAAGTTATCTGCGCGTTATATTGCGGCAGCTACCGGATAAAGCCATCGATATTTTGAGACACGGCTTGCGCTCGTTTCTACAGCAAAAGACACACCACCAAAACGCTAGCTACTTAGATAATAAGATCCATGAAATCAATGTTGCCATTGCTGAATTTGATCGTGATTATCAGCTGGGTGAAAACAGTTGATAGTACAGTGAAAACAAAACTAGAAAATCAACTCACTGAATTAGCCGAAGAAAAATGTGCTTTCTTCTCGATTTGAATCTCAAAAAGCATTAGTGGAAGAAATTTTATCCTTACGGACCAGCTCTCTGATTCTGAAACAGAATATACCGAAGAAGAACGTCAAGAATTGATCGCACAATTACAAGCGAGCAGAATATGAAGCAATCAAACCTGAAGAATGTTTAATTCATGCTGAAGTGGGAAACGAAACAAATTACTGCGGTAGTGCTGATTTAACAGGGTATTCCTGTAAATAGCATGACAGGTGATGAACTTACAAAAACTCACTGAGCTTCCTGATATTCTTAACGACAACATTAAAGGTCAATCTCAAGTAGTGAGCAAATTCACAAAACTTGCTTACTGCTATGGCAGATTTACGCCGTGCCGGCACACCATTGGGCGCATTATGCTTGTTGGACCAAGTGGTGTAGGTAAAACTGAAACGGCAATTCAAATTGCCGAACATATCTTCTGGTGGCAAACAGTTCCTGACTACCATTAATATGTCTGAATGCCAAGAAAAACATACTGTTTCACGTTTAATTGGTTCGCCTCCAGGTTATGTGGGCTATGGTGAAGGTGGTTTACTAACTGAAGCTATTCGTCAAAAGCCTTATTCTATCGTGCTATTAGATGAAGTAGAAAAAGCCCATCCAGATGTGTAACATGTTCTATCAAGCTTTTTGATAAAGGCGAACTTGCAGATGGGGAAGGGCGTTTAATTGACTGTAAAATATTCTCTTTTATGCTCACCTCAAACTGTGGTTTTGATGCTGCAAATGATCAGTTTGCCGTGAAAAAGTGATGAAAGAGTTGCGTCGTTCGCTTCTTACATTCTTCAAACCGGCGTTACTGGCTCGCATGCAAATTGTGCAATATCACTATTTAACCACCGATGTAATGCAGCGCATTGTGACAGCCAAATTGGCGAAATTAGAGAAATTAATCGCTGAGCGTTATAAAGCGACCGTTACTATCGCGAAAACATTCTTAAACACATTGAACAACAATGTGGAAAGCTGATACAAAATGGTGCACGTTTGGTCGATGCGATTCTTGAAGAACAACTTTACCACCACTTTCCTTAGCTTTGCTTCAACGCATCGCTCGTGGTGAGAAAATGTCAAATATCATAATCAATTTTAGAAGGTGAATACCAAGTTGATATTGCGTAATTCATGATGAAAAAGCATCTAAGAACTTGACCGCATCTGACTTCCATTCACAAAGTGCGGTCATCTTTTAGATTAATTTTTGAGATTTATTTATGGAAAAATCACTTTGGCTTGCTACTGCTTATATACAAAAGCCGAACAATTAGACCAATTTAGTTGCATTAGCCGCTTTTGCTACAACTGCTGAGGAATTTGAACAGCGTTCACGGGTTCACTTTGCACAAAAAGCCCACTCGCTTTCAACTTGCACCTATTCCGCTCACGTATTCTTTCAACGTCATGGACGAACCTATTTACTCGCATCAGGCATCAACACTCGAGAAGATGAAATACGGGTAATTCCTTTAGTGATGAAATGCCACAGCCTGCTATTGAAAATATTGAATATCTACACTGCCACAAGATCGATAATGTCGAGCCACTCGATGCGCAATTTGACCGAATGCCGGCTCTTTTTGCACCCGAGGACATCGCACTGTTATTATGGCCTGGCTTTCCTATTCCACCTAATCAATTAGATTTTTGAAAAGAGAAATGAATCGGCGCAAACTCGCAGTTCAGCGCCTCAAATCGATAAAAATATGCAACAACGCCATCTTGAACACTACACGAATGATAGCGATACATCACCTACACTCAAAAGTCTATTTCGTTTTAGATGCCAATACCTTTTTGAATACGCTCTCCTTAAAAGGCAAAATGAAAGCTTATTTCAAGGGAAATTTGGTGAAGATACTGAAAAAGTTGCACCCTATTTAATTGAAGTAATTCGTGATGAAAACCATATTCATACCGGTGAAATGATGGGATTATTCAGCTTAAAAATCAGCACAACATCATTTTAACTGGGAAGATAACCTCGGTATTTTTATCCATTCCTACGCTGATTTTTGAAACGGTCTATCAACATCTACGTAAATTTCCTGTATACAGGATGAACGTGGAAAATGGTTTTCTTCCGTTTTTACGATCCCAAGTCTTACATGACTATCTAGCAATAATTGTCAAACGCCCGGCCAAACTACATAAGTTTTTTGGTTATGATAACAACATTATTTATGCCTTTGGCTTAGGGCTAGGAAGCCGTTTCTATTACTACACCTTAAAAACCTTGCCCGAAAAACCCTTCCATCTCCAATCGTGATGACTGATTGGGAAATAGACGGATTTAAAAACGCATAAGTGGTTGGAAACCAAGGAATATTTAATGGAATATACTCTACAGGAATATCCGCAACTTTACTCGGAGGAAAATAAACATGAATTATGCAAAAACTTGGAAGAAGGCTATAAAAAAGGTTACACTTACGAAATTTCAATATTGCAGTATGCTTTAGCCAAACAAAGTGCGGTCAAAAATGGAATAGATTTATTGCATTAGAAGAACAAGTTACAAAAAACAATACCGCACCACTAGAACGAGCTATCAAATTGTGTTCATTGTTAAATATAGAATAAAAATTTAGAGTACTCAACCATGTCTGAAAACAAACAGCTCAAGAAACCGGCAGCAACAGAGGCTGACGGGTCATTGCCCCATGCCAAGAAGGCATTCGGCTTTATCCAACAAGATTCGCCCTGACCGATAAGGCATTTGAAAACATAAAAAGTAAAGGGAAATGCCACCACTTCCGAAGAATGCATCTAGCGATGAGAATTATGATGTCGCTGTTTACGTGATGGTTATGTATATTTTAGCGGTGAATGCCGAAGTTAAAGGATGTTTTGAAATTAGCGCAGAAGCGGCCAATGGTCAGGCTTGGTATATTTACCGCTATCGTTCAAAAGATGTGGATTTTAACCAAGGAAACCAAGCGTTCGGAATAAACTACTCCTTTAGTCTATTTAATGATTACGAAGCCGGTTATACAAACAAAGTCATTTTACCAACGCCTTATATTGAGCTTAATAAAGCCATTGAAAGTGCATATATGATGTTTACCGATGTAGACCTACCCATGAATTTGCTAAGAAAAATCGAAACCGATCCCTTAGTGAGAAATCATTGGATGCGCAATGTTCAGCTAAAAAATCCGCAAGGCTACTCAATTAATATGGCCACCTTACAGCAAACGGTTAAAGATTTTTCGCCACAAACCAAAAATGATGACTGACCAGGCGTTAACCTCAAATGCCTATCGCTTTACCCCGATAGGTAAACCGACGAGGCTGGGAAGAGATAAAAAAATCAACTCATGCATAGCCAAAACGGTGTGATTGTAGCTTTAGAAGACCCCTAGGAACAGCAAGAGATTTGTCAGGATATCATTTATATCTGACAACAGAGCGAGATAACGTATTGGCGAAATATGAATATGCAATCTCGACCGCAAGAATTTCTTGATGCTCACGCACTGCATAAATATAAAGAAGCTGTCAAGTCTGCTCAGGATAGCCTTGAAATGGCGAATGCAGAATTGCGCGACCAAGGTTTACGGACCATTGAACCGGCCCTATCAAGTTCTCCCAACTATATCAAAAGGTCTTTTTCTGATTATATTAACTCGGAGCATTTAAAAAGCTAATGGCGACGCCGATGTACTGAATGTGTTAAAAGCGGAATTACAATTGGAAGATGATCTGCCGGGCGTCAATGCGATTAATAAAATGGCGTATATTCCGACCCGTTTCGGGCTGTCTTTTAAACATCTCGTTAGTGCACACAGTAATTTTATTTGTGCGCATAGGGATAAACTCGCTAAAGCTTTATAGCTTATATACAAGCAATCCCCTAGACGGCACAGCAGCAAAAGCCTGGTGCTGTTATATGCATGGTTTTCTGCATGGATTGGATATTTCACCCACGGTCGTAACGCTTTAATTGCTGCCTTACCGATTGAAGATGCGGACGCATATAAAGCTCCGCCTTTATGCACAGCAAGCTACGCCGGCGGTGGAGTCTCTGAAAAATATTTATCGGATTTCACCAAAGCCTTAGGCGCGCTTGAAAAAAGTGGCGAAGACAGGCTATCTCAACATGGCAACCTATGATTTAGTCATTGAACTGGTGATTGATAAAATCTATGTGCGTTATGCGAGTAGTAGCCATAAGGGGTATGTTGGAAAACTATTTGAGTGTGCCACAAACCATTCAGTCAACATATCAAGCCAAATTAAGCACCAAAGAGATTGAGAAAAATCCTACCGACATCGAAAGCCAAGCCGCGGTACCCTAAGCATGTAAAAAAGGCTACAAGAGAACATTCGCTCGCTGAAAGTAGAGTATGCACCAAGACAATATGGTTTATTTCAAATCACGGAAGGATTGGCGGGATTAAACAAAGCCTTGAGTGCTTCCGTTGTGTTGGGCTTTTTGTGCAAAACAAAGCGGAAACAGAATTAGGAAAACTAGGTAATGATCCGTTTTAGCCTCTATGCAAGTGATTGCCGGCATGTATGCACCGAAAGGCGGTTTTAGAGCAACACACTTCCCAAGCATTAACGGAACTTGAGCAGTTAACCTCTCGCAAGAATCTGCAACAAAGCAAATGGATAAGTTATTTTTGAACAAAAAGGCGCCGGTTCGACATTGACCCGTATTCGAAATGCAATTATCAACGTCAATACGGGATTGGCCGGGGTCGGTGCGATGTTTGAATTTTTCAACTGGGTGGAGGCCGATTATAAAAGCGATGAAGTGGGCAAAACCGCAGCCTTATTAAGCATGGGAGGTGGATTAGCCATTGAAGGCGCAATCGGTTCACTAGGTATGTTGGCTGGTTCGTCCTTGTCTGCCGGTACACTGACGTTACTCACTGGCCTATCCTATGCCACCTTAGGCATTGGAATTGTGCTGATTACTATTGCAATTATTTATAATTATTTTGCCCCGGAAGATATTGAATTGTGGGCTGAGAATGGTTTTTGGGGTAAAAGCAAGCTTTATTGGGGAACACCTAATCAGAAAAAGCGTATGAGTGGATGGTTAAAAAGGCCTGACGTATTTAAAGAACAATTTGATAGTTCTAAATTTGAGTATAGTAACAATCAGCTAATTATCAATGATAGCGTGCATTTTTATCGTATTGAAATGCAACGCTACTTAAAATCTGTGGCTGAGCTAGTTGTCACCTTGGATTCGGCTAATCCACGAAAAATACTGAGTTAATTACCCTGGCATTTACACTGAGCATGATGCCCAGGAAATAAAGATTAAGACAATGGTGGGATATAAAGATAATAAAGGAAGTCTGTACTATCAAAGTAACGATGATCGATTTGAACTTTTACTCAATAAATTAGATGTCATATTAGAAACGGAAGGTGTTGCAAGTTTAACTATTCTCAATGAAAAATTACCCTACTTATATACAATTAATGGTAATCATGCTATGGGAATAGGGGAAGTTTCTTATGATGAATTATCAAGCATTGAATTGAGTGTTAGCATACCTAACTATCAAGGAAATAAATATTATAAGACATCAAAACAAACCAAACTAAGATTAAAAATACGAAGAAGGAATAGAATATGCCAGAGCAACAAAGAGAAAAAGATTTGATTGATAAAATAAGTGAATATTAATAAACATAAAGATATTGCCTACTCCATTCGTAAACGGGGTGAAGATGAGATTGAAATTCGGGATTCCATTTTTGATGGGTACGCTCGTGGGTTTATTCGTTTTGTTTTATTTGCCGGATTTTTTTGATTATTGGCTTTGGTGTGAAATAGCTTAAATGAACCATTTAGTTCTCAAATAAATGACTTTAAAATGGATTATACTTGGGCATTCACGCCTGATGAACTTATTATTCTAATTATAGAAATTATTTAGAGCTATATAAAAAGGATACTCTTACTCAAAAAGATCCATTTAAAACCTATGAGGAATATAGACAACCTTATTTGCGTGAATGGGAAAAATGATAAATTCAAATTTATTCTATATTGTACTTGGTTATCTGTTTTTATTGCTGTGCTATTTGCCTTTTTCCTCCCCCGCCCACGTGGTTTTCGTGTCAACCGCAAAAAACGAGTGATTTATTGGCAGACCATCTTCGGCAGCCATGCCATCGCTTTCGTACCGGAACAAGGTGACCCGCTAGGCGGAATCAATTACAGCCGTTTTCGGTTTATATGCGTTTGGTGGACATGAACGTTTTTCATTGCAACTTTGGATTGACGACTCACCTTTCCAAACGTCGTGTCACTGCACTTTTTGGGGTGTATCCTAGCCCAAGTTCAGAACATAACGCCCAAATCCTACGCGCTATTCGTGCCTACCTTACGGAAGACAATCCTGAGTTCTTAAAGTATGTGGGCAGAGATTTTAAAAACTTCGGCTTAAAATTTAACATTGCGCTGTGTAACGCTTTTTGCACTGCAGTACCATTTAGTCGTAAAAAGCCGACTGCGCTATTGAACTGGCACTTGCAGAATGGAATAAGAAACCCCTAACCAAAAACAAGGCTGGTTCAACGAACGCCGTGCAACGCAGAAACTTATCAATGAACGCCATCTGTGGGAAGAATTAGATAACGAAGTAAAAATAAACCATTTAAAAACGAAAGTGCGGTAAAATTTTTTCAATGTTTTTAAAACGCTTAGAAAATCAACCGCACTTTTATTTGAGATAAATAGAAAACATGGCAGAACAACAGAAAAACAAAGACTGGCTGGATAAACTCGGGGAGTTTTTCAGTAAGATTTTCATTAATCCAGATAAAGATATTGCCTACTCCATTCGTAAACAGGGGTGAAGATGAAATTGAAATTCGGGATTCGATTTTTGATGGGTATGTTCGTGGATTTATTCGCTTTGTTTTTAATTGGTATGACACTCATTAACGTATGTTCATGGTTCATCCGGCATTCCATTTTATAGCCAATATCTCGAGGCAAAAAGTGATTATGAATGGGCTTTCAATCCTGATAAGCCTGCAATGGCACAATATCTGAATTATAAAGAAATGGCAGATCGTCATTATAAAATAGCACAAGAAGAAAATAATCCATTCATAGATCCACCAATGAGCTATGAAGAGTATAAACAAGGCATCCTTTCTAAATCACCACTAAAAGATTTTATCCTTGATATCATTTTAATTCCCTTTGTGGTCTTTGCCTTTTTCCTCCCCGCCCACGCGGTTTTCGTGTCAACCGCAAAAACGGTGATTTATGTGGCAAACCATCTTCGGCAGTCATGCCATCGCTTTCGTGCCGGAACAAGGTGACCCGCTGGGCGGAATTAATTACAGCCGTTTCGGCTTGTATGCGTTTGGTGGGCAGAGCGTTTTTCATTGCAACTTTGGATTGATGACTACCTTTCCAAACGTCGTGTTACTGCCCTGTTCGGCGTATGTCCAAGTCCAAGTTCAGAACATAACGCCCAAATCCTACGCGCTATTCGTGCCTATCTTACGGAAGATAATCCTGAGTTTTTAAAGTATGTAGGCAGAGATTTTAAAAACTTTGGCTAAAATTTAACATTGCTTTGTGTAATGCGTTTGCACTGCGCGTGCCATTTAGTCGTAAAAGCCGACCGAGCCATTGACCTAGCGCTTGCGAATGGAATAAGAAAACCGAATCAAAAACAAGGCTGGTTCAACGAACGCCGAGCAACACAAAAACTCATCAATGAACGTCATTTGCGGGAAGAATTAGATAACGAAGTGAAGTAAACCAATTTAAAAACAAAGTGCGGTAAAATTTTTCAACGTTTTTAAAACGCTGAAAATCAACCGCACTGTTGAGATAAATAAAGAAAACATGGCAGAACAACAAAACAAAGACTGACTAGATAAACTCGGGGGTTTTTCAGTAAGATTTTCATTAATCCAAACAAAGACATTGCCTACCCATTCGTGTAAACGAGGCGAGGATGAGATCGAAATTCGAGATTCGATTTTTGATGGATATGCCCTGAGATTTATTCGCTTTGTTTTTAGTTGGTATGGCTTTTTATTGGCATACTTGATACGGGAGTTCCTTTTCATAGAGAATATCAAATGCAAAACAAAATTATGAATCGGTATTCGAATCAGATAAATTCTTACAACCTATGTATAAGGAACAAGTGGAATTTTATGAATAATCCCGAAATGATATATATAACCTTTCACCATATAAGGAAACATATGAAGAGTTTAAAGAATCCTACTTTAAGAAATATCAAAAATATTATAAATATGCACCATTATATCTTTGCTTTTACTGTATTTTTCTTCATTGGGGTATCTTTTGCCTTTTTCCTCCCCGCCCACGCGGTTTTTCGTAGTCAACCGTAAAAAACGGGTGATTTATTGGCAAACTATCTTTGCAGCCATGCCATCGCTTTTCGTACCGGAACAAGGCGACCCGCTAGGCGGAATTAATTACAGCCGTTTCGGCTTGTAGTGCGTTTGGTGGTCATGAACGTTTTTCATTACAACTTTGGATTGACGATTACCTTTCCAAACGCCGTGTCACTGCTCTGTTCGGCGTATATCAAGCCCAAGCTCAGAACATAACGCCCAAATCTACGTGCTATTCAGTTTATCTTGCGGAAGACAATCCTGAATTTTTAAAGTATGTAGGCAGAGATTTTTAGAAAATTTCTGGCTTAAAATTTAACATTGCGCTATGTAACGCTTTTGCACTGCGCGTACCGTTTTAGCCGCAAAAAAGCCGACCGATGCTATTGAGCTGGGCACTTGCCGAATGGAATAAGAAACCCTCAGATCAAAAAACAAGGCTGGTTCAACGAACGCCGCGCAACACAAAAACTTATCAATGAACGCCATCTGCGGGAAGAATTAGATAACGAGTAAAATCAAACCAATTAAAACAAAAAGTGAGGGTAAATTTTTCAACGTTTTAAAACGCTTAGAAAATCAACCCGCACTTTTTATTTGAGATAAATAAAAGAAAACATGCAGAACAACAGGAAAAACAAAGATTGGCTGGATAAACTTGGGGAGTTTTTCAGTGGGATTTTTATTAATCCAAACAAAGATATTGCCTACTCTATTCGTAAACGAGGTGAGGATGAAATTGAAATTCGGGATTCCATTTTTGATGGGTATGCTCGAGGGTTTATTCGCTTTATTCTATTTGCCGGATTTTTAATTGTTGGATTTGGTGGGAAATAGCCTTAAATGAACCATTTGCATCTCAAATAGAATCTATTAAATTAGATTTCACTTGGGCATTTAATCCAGATGAAAGAACAAAACCATTATATGAGCAATATATAAAGACGGTAACATCCGATGAGTTTAAAAAGGATTACCCAAATGACCGCATTATTCCTATGAAGAATATCGAAAAATGTATATAGAGGAGCGACAATATAGAGTCGTAAGAGCTTATTTTCATTTATTTGGCCTATTGTTTTACTATATTTTCCTCCCCCGTCCACGCGGCTTTTCGTGTCAACCGCAAAAAAACGGGTGATTTATTGGCAAAACCATCTTTGGCAGCCATGCCAATCGCCTTTAATGCCGGAACAAGGTGACCCGCTAGGGCGGAATCAATTACAGCCGTTTCGGCTTGTATGCGTTTAGTGGTCATGAACGTTTTTCATTACAACTTTGGATTGACGATTACCTTTCCAAACGCCGTGTTACCGCACTATTTGGGGTATACCCGAGCCGAGTTCTGAACATAACGCCCAAATCCCTACGTGCGATTCGTGCTTATCTTACGAGATAATCCGGAATTTTTAAAGTATGTAGGCAGAGATTTTAAAAACTTCGGCTTAAAATTTAATATTGCTTTATGTAATGCTTTTTGCATTGCGTGTACCATTTAGTCGCAAAAAGCCGACCGCGCCATTGAACTGGCACTGCTGAATGGAATAAAAACCTGAATCAAAAACAAGGCTGGTTCAACGAACGTCGAGCAACACAAAAACTCATCAATGAACGCCATCTGCGGGAAGAATTAGATAACGAAGTAAAATAAACTAATTTAAAACAAAGTGCAGTAAAAATTTTCCAACGTTTTAAAACACTTAAAAATCAACCGCACTTTTTATTTGAGATAAATAAAAAGACATGGCAGAACAACAGAAAAACAAAGACTGGCTGGATAAACTCGGGGAGTTTTTCAGTAAGATTTTCATTAATCCAGATAAAGATATTGCCTACTCCATTCGTAAACAGGGTGAAGATGAAATTGAAATTCAGGGATTCGATTTTTGATGGGTATGTTCGTGGATTTATTCCTTTATTCTATTTGCCGGATTTTTGATTATTGGATTTGGCGGGGAAATAGCTTAGATAAACCATTTGGTTTCTCAAATTAGTGACTTTAAAATGGATTATACTTGGGCATTCAAACCAGATGAACTAATTGCTCCTAATTATAAGGATTATTTAGAACTCTATAAGGAAAAAGGGTACATTTGCTTCAAAAAGGCCATTTGAAACCTATGAAAAATATGACAACGTTACTTAGGTGAATGGGAAAATGATAGATTCAAATTTATTCTATATTGTACTTGGTTATCTGTTTTTTTTATTGCTGTGCTATTTGCTTTTTTCCTCCCCCGTCCCCGTGGTTTCCGAGTCAACCGCAAAAAACGGGTGATTTGTGGCAAACCATCTTCGGCAGTCATGCCATCGCTTTCGTACCGGAACAAGGTGACCCGCTAGGGCGGAATCAATTACAGCCGTTTCGACTGATGCGTTTGGTGGTCATGAGGCGTTTTTCATTGCAACTGTGGATTGACGACTACCTTTCCAAACGTCGTGTTACTGCGCTTTTTGGGGTGTATCCTAGCCCAAGCTCTGAACATAATGCCCCAAATCCTGCGTGCTATTCGCGCCTATCTTACGGAAGATAATCCGGAATTTTTAAAGTATGTTGGCAGAGATTTTAAAAACTTCGGCTTAAAATTTCAAACATTGCTTTTATGTAATGCCTTTTGCACTGCGCGTGCCATTTAGTCGCAAAAAAGCCGATCGCGCTATTGAACTCGCACTTTGCCGAATGGAATAAGAAACCCTAACCAAAAAAACAAGGCTGGTTCAACGAACGCCGTGCAACACGAAAATTATCAATGAACGCCATCTGTGGGAAGAGTTGGATAACGAAGTAAAATAACCAATTTAAAACAAAAGTGCGGTAAAATTTTTCAATGTTTTTAAAAATATTTGGAAAATTAACCGCACTTTATTGAATGAATAAAGAAAAACATGGCAGAACAAAGAAAACAAAGACTGGCTAGATAAACTCAGGGGAGTTTTTCAGTAAGATTTTTATTAACCCAAACAAAGATATTGCCTACTCCATTCGTAAACGAGGCGATGATGAGATCGAGATCAGGGATTCGATTTTTGATGGGTATGTTCGTGGGCTTATTCGCTTTTATTTTAGTGGTATGACACTTATGAGTGTCTTTCATGGTTCATCAGGCATTCCATTTTATAGCCAATATCTCGAGGCAAAAAGTGATTATGAATGGGCTTTTAATCCAGATAAACCAGCTAGGAGCAGTATCTATGGTACAAAAGAAATGGCGGATCGCCATTATAAAAAGAGCTCAAGAGGAAAATGATCCTTTTATCGGTCCTCCTTCATCATATGAAGAATATAAAAAACATATACTTCCTAAATCACCGCTAAAAGACTTTATCCTTGATATAATTTTAATCCCTTTTGTGCTATTTGCTTTTTTCCTCCCCCGCCCCCGTGGTTTTCGTGTCAACCGCAAAAACGGATTTATTGGCAAACCATCTTCGGTAGTCATGCCATCGCCTTTTGTGCCTGAACAAGGCGATCCGCTGGGCGGAATTAATTACAGCCGTTTCGGCTTGTATGCGTTTGGTGGGCATGAGCGTTTTTCATTGCAACTTTGGATTGATGACTACCTTTCCAAACGTCGTGTTACTGCCCTGTTCGGCGTATATCCAAGCCCAAGTTCAGAACATAACGCCCAAATCCTACGCGCTATTCGTGCCTATCTTACGGAAGATAATCCTGAGTTTTTAAAAGTATGTAGGGCAGAGATTTTAAAAACTTTGGCTTAAAATTTAACATTGCGCTGTGTAACGCTTTTGCACTGCGCGTACCGTTTAACCGCAAAAAGCGACCGAGCCATTGACCTAGCGCTTGCCGAATGGAATAAGAAAACCCCAAATCAAAAACAAGGCTGGTTCAATGAACGCCGTGCAACACAGAAAAATTATCAATGAACGCCATCTGTGGGAAGAATTAAACAACGAAGTAAAATAAACTAATTTAAAAACAAAAATTGATGGTGGAAATTTTTAGATATTTATTAAATAGTAAAAGTAACCACCTGAACTTCTCACTGGTTATTGTTATGATTCCACAAAAGTATTTTCATCAGTTAACAAAAAATTATGTCCACCTCTCTTTGGATTTCTACTGCGTATCTACAACAGCCGCCTAGTTCTGACCAATTCGTCGCGCTACTGGCTTTTGCCGATAGCCGAGAAACATTTGAACAACTTGTCAACACGACCTTTAGCACGCAAAAAGGCACATTATTGTCACCAGCTGGCGCCATTAAAGGCTGAAGTCTTTTTCAACGGCATGGACAAATATGGCTGGCATATCAGGCTAATGGGTTAAAAGAAGGTAGAGTACGAGTCGTCGAATTGGTTTGGTGAGAAACCCAAGGAACAGTTTGCTACTGAGACCCATTACTTGCTGCCATCAAATCAACAATGTGAAATTGCTGGATAAGCAGTTTGGTCGTCACCCGAAAGTCTTTGCACCTGATGAGATTTTCAAACTACTCTTCCCTAACACGCCGATTCCGCCCTGATATAACTCAACCGGGTTGGTCAGAAAATTGGCAGGAACCGACTTTTCTCATGCCGGTTTTTAGATGAAAAAACGTTGGAGACACCGCACTTTTGGCGAGCCGCTGCCCGAGATTAAAATGTTATTTCATCTTAGATGCCAATAAGCATAAATATTTGGAACCTGAGAATTTTCATTGCCGTATTGAAAGCCTGTTTCAGGGGAATTGCTGAAATCACCAAAGACATTGCGCCTTATTTGGTAGAAGTGATTCATATCCTGATGACAGCTCAGAAAGCGAATTAATGGGCTTGTTTAGTGATGAAGGCAGATGACTAGATTCAATTGGCATGAAGAACTGGGAGCATCTTTATTCATTCCCGTTATGATTTCGATACCGTGTTGCGTCATCTTCGCCACTTTCCTGTGATGAAGACGAAAAACGGCAAAGTGGTTCTTCTTCCGTTTTTACGACCCGAAAGTGTTACGCAATTGTGAAGTCATTGCCACCTGGCGGAAAAACTCAATAAGTTTTTCGGCTGTAAACACGTATTCATGCTTTTTGCCTCAGGGCATCGGCGACAATTTTCATTATTACCAACTTAAAGCCTTACCGGAAGACAGCCCGAAGCATCCCGATTCTCCTAACGGAATTTGGGGTGAATGGATTTAAAGATAAAAATGGTTGGAAACGAGAGAATACTTAATGGAGTATGCTTTACAGGAATATCCTCAGCTTTATTCGGAAGAAAACAAAAATGTCTAATTAAGAATTTAGATGAAGGCTTTGATAAAGGCTACTTATAATATCGCGATATTACAATATGTCGTTGCCAAACAAAGTGCGGTGAAAAATAACATTGATTTTGCTACCCTTGAAACACAGCTGAAATATACGATATCAACACCGTTAGAACGTGCACAGGAATTATTCGCCGCGTTAGGATTAAAATAAATAAGAGACCACATTATGGCAGAGCAAAAAGAACTTAAAAAACCAGGCGCCGACCAGGCGGGTAGTATTGTCGCCCCTTGCCAAAAAGACATTCGACTTTACCCGGCAAGATTAACATTGACCGATAAGGCATTTGAAAAAATCAGAACAGAAGGAACGGCTCCCGTTCTGCCAAAAGACATACCAACAGGCAGTGATGATTATGATCTGCGCCGTTTGCGTGATGGCTATATTTATATCTTGGCAGTGAATGCGGAGTCTGATTGTTTTTCCATCACTGGTGAAGCGGAAAATGGGCAGGCTTGGTATATTTATGATTATCGTAATAATCGAGATTAATCAAGGATTCTCGCAAAAATATAAAGCTTATTTTTTTATGATCTGATAAATGAAACTAAAAAGTATTTACACCAGAGGACGTCTCACAAAATGATTTTTGATGAAGATAAAAACGAGATTATTACTGAGGAACAAGTAGAACTAGCGGCAGTTACAGTACAAGGCGAAAAAAGTACATTTATTTTATCGGAATATATCTCATTGAATTCGGCAATATCAAACATCCATATCATGTATTCCGATTTTGAGTTGCCTTATAGCTTGCTAAAAGAAATTGAAAAATCACCGGATAGTAGAGCATCGTGGATGAGAGAAATTAATCTTCAGGCACCATCGGGAGCTGCAACCGACCTTCAACAATTAACCGATGTAGTCGCAGATTTTTCGTTGAAAGATCTCGCCATGGAAAATCAAGTTTCCAATAGCTATCGCTATACGCCAATCGGCAGATTAAAAAATTGGCAGGATGTTTCTGAGCGAATTACCTACGGTAACGGGTGTTATTATTGCACTGGAAGATCCTATCGGCATAATCCGTGATCTGGCGTGCTATCACGGCTATTTAGACGAACAACGGGGAAAAAATATTAACTAAATATGAATACGCCATTAGAACGGCAAGTTTTATTCATTCCATGCACAAGAGAAAAATCTTGTACAATTTTTAATCAACAAAAAGATATACATGGCGCAGTTAAAGGGTGTCATTGATAATAAAAACCCTTGGTATACTGGCTTTGCCAAAGAGTGGGAGCAATTCATAAAAAGCCGATGCAAGCACCCGTCCCACAGGTACTTACCTTAGCACAATCCTATAAAGAATATACTAAAGTATCATCAATTCATTTGGCAAAAGATAGCCACAACGATATATTTTCATCGTTAAAACAAGAACTCAATTTAGAAGATATTCCGGGCGAAAAATGCCATTCATAAAATGGCTAATCTTCCGGGATTGTACGGTGAGCATTTTAAATCTGTTGTGAAGCCCATATTAAATTAATTGATGCAAATCACGCTCGATTTGAAATATTAACTTCTCTTCTGAATAAAAAAGACACTTCTGCTGTTTATGCGGCAAATGCCTTTTATTTATATGCACACGGACTACTTTGGGGATTGGATATTTCGTCTTATGGTTTTAATGCGTCAACCGCAGCCTTGGGCAACGAAATGGGAGGACCTATGAGCCTGCTGGGTTCCGAGTAAGTAACGAATCGATTCAAATGCTACAAAACCTCGTTAAGTCGCTGAATAAATCCTTGGAAATGGTGACAACATTGGCAAAAAGCAGTGATTTCGCTATTGCCTCTTATGATTTGGTTGTGGAGGTACTCATCAGTAAACACAGCGCATTAGCGAATCCAAATAATGTTAAAAAAGTAGGGCAAGGCGCTCACTTTGTAAATTGGAAGCGGGTATATGAAGTCAATCCTGTCACCGGGCGGTATTCTCACACAGATAAATTTGTGCGTCGCCTAACAGCATGAAAGGGGAAATTCTCAATGCTGCAAAAACCTCTCATTCTGTGCCATCGGAATATGCCCATTTTCATGTGGGAAGCGGGTTAGTGAAATTGCAAATGTTAGAGGTGATTATCGGCTTTTTATACCCAAAAATACCGAACCGCAGAAGGACAGTTGGCTAATGACCTGTTCTTGGCTGCCGCACTCGCCTTGGGCGGCGCAAAATCACACCGATTTTTAGATAAATTTAAAGGCGAAAGTGGATGAAAGCAAAAACACGGTGAAAGCCAACCTCGTTAATTCGGGGCAAACCCCACCGGCAAAAATCTCAAATTGATGAATTTTAAAACTCAATCCTTTCGCAAATGTCCACTATCAGACAAATTGCAAGCCGACTCATCAGTGTGAATTCGGCATTGGTTTTCTTAAATTCACTGGTGGAATATGGCAACCGGTATGAGCGCGTTATAAAAATGATGCGTTAGGGCAATATGGCGCGATGTTGCGCGGTTTTTGGCGGCTGGCTGCCGGTGCTTCGTATGGGGTGCTGGGCTTGTTGGCTGAAAACGCCCTTGTGGTGACTGGTGCCGCTGCCGTCGTGCCTGTTGTGTTATGGGTTGGCTTGGCGGCAGTAGTGGCACGATTATGGGCTTTTATCGAAAGAGGATATGGACAGCTGGATGGAGAATGGTTTTTGGGAGGAAGCCCTAATTGGTAGAGCAATCCAATTAGGGGGTATGGAGTGGGATGAAAGCGTATTGATGATTTCTTGGATTTAGTTAAAAAGTCAATTCCAGTACATTGAAAATACTAATGGACTTAATTTATCTGAAGCGTCACAAAGAAGCATTTAAGAATTATGAAATCGAATTACAACGTTATTTCGCCTTTAAAGAAAATATCAAACTTTCCAAATATGAATCACCGAATGCTGTGTTGGTTGAACACCTTCCATTAACAATAATGCAATGGCACAATCCATACGGGTGGATTCGTAAATCACAGTAATGACGGAATACGTACATTATTCATCGACCCAACAACCGGAACACATCGTTTTTATTGAAAACGGCAAAGCGGTGATCTATTTTTCCAACCCCTTGGAAAGGTATCTCTTGGGCGATTACCGGCACCCGTAAAGAAAAAGCTAAAATGGAGACAATCGATCCGCGTTCGGTAAAAGCATTCGCCTGAAAGTGTATCTTTGCCGATTACCAAGGCTCCGACGGCAAAATCAGTTCCGACTTAACCACCATTCCAATGAAGTGAGTGCAATATGAATCAAAATAAAGCATACAAATCTTTAAAATATTCCATCCGACAATGCGGAGAAGATGAAATTGAAATTCGCAATTCTTTTTTTGACGGCTATCCTCGTGGATTTATTCGGCTTTTTATTTATTGGTGTTTTTGCATGAGTTGGTATCAAAAATGCCAAATATAAAGCCCCTTTTTCTTATGAAATAAGAGCAATAAAGGAAGACTTTGATGCAGTTTTTTCTGATAAAGGGATTGCTGAATTATATGAGGAACATATAAAAATAAGATCAGATCCTGAATTTATTAGAGATTTTCCAAATGCAAAAGATTAAATCATATGAAGAATTTAGAAAACCTTACATAGAGCGAGATAAATGGAACAGAATTCGATTTTTCTTCCACCAATTTGGATGGCATTTCTGCTATTTTTATTCTGTCTACCGCGCCCGCGTGGAATCAGGGTCAACCGTAAAAACGGATTATTTATGCGCCGATTTTAAACGGCACCTACCGCGTCGCCTTTGTGCCGAAAGAAGGTGACCCGCTGGGCGGCGTAGTCTATTCCTGTTATGGCCCGCACCCTTTGGGCGGGAGAAAGTTTATACTCTTTTGTGATGGCCATTCGGGGAAGGAAGAATATGCTTCCATCCCGTCATTATTTAGGCGTGTATCCTTCTGTGACTTCCAAGCAAAGCATTGATATTTTAAACGCCATTCGGGCTTATCTCACAGAAGATAATCCTGAATTTTTAAAATACATCAAACCCCGTTTTAGCGTATGGCATTACATCGCCACCATCCCGTTCTGCAACGCTTTTGCCCTTCCTGTGCCGTTTAATCGCGCTAAAGCGGATAAAGCGATCGAAGCGCACTGGCCGACTGGAACAAGAAAACCAACAACCAAAAACAAAATGGTTCAAATCCATCGCTGAAGAACAAAAGCTAATTAACGAAGAACACTCGGCGGAAGGGTTGGACAATCAGGCAAAATAAGTCGTTAAAGACAAAAGTGCGGTGGAAAATTTTGGGTGTTTTACGCCCTGAAAAATGACCGCACTTTGTTTGAAGCTACGTTGGAAACGGAGCCAGAGGGAAATCTATCCCCTGGAAAGGCATCTCTCGCGATTACCGGCACCCGTAAAGAAAAAGCCCAAAATGGAGACAGACTGATCCGCGTTCGGTAAAAATATTCGCCTGAAAGTGTATCTTGCCGATTACCAAAGGCTCCGACGGTAAACTCAGTTCCGACTTAACCGCCATTCCAATGAAGTGAGTGCAATATGAATCAAAAATAAAACTATACAAATCTAAAAAATATTCCATCCGCCAATGTGGTGAAGAGGAAAATCGAAATCCGCAATTCTGACGGTTATACTCGAGGATTTATTCGGCTTTTTGTTATTGTGTTTTGCATGAGTTGGTATCAAATGCCAAATACAAAGAGCCTCCATTTTCTTATGAGGTAAAAAGCAATAGAAGAAGATTTTATGTGGACCTTTAATAAGGATAGTAGAATTAAACCATTATATGATGAATATCGAGAATGGGTTCTTAGTCCAGAAACAAAGAAAAACTATCCAAATGAAAAACTCAATCTTATGAAGAGTATAAGAAATTATATACTGAGGAGTCTTGGGCAAAATGGCATATCATTTCGCACCTTTTTACACCCAATTTGGATGGCATTTTCTGCTATTTTTATTCTGTCTGCCGCGTCCGCGTGGAATCAGAGTCAACCGACGGATTGTTGTATGCGCCGATTTTAAACGGTACTACCGCGTCGCCTTTGTGCCGAAAGAAGGTGACCCGCTGGGCGGCGTAGTCTATTCCCTGTTATGGCCCCGCTTTGGGCGGAGAAAGTTTATACTCTTTTGTGATGGCCATTCGAGAAGAGAAGAATATGCTTCCATCCCGTCATTATTTGGGCGTGTATCCGTCGGTGACTTCCAAGCAAAGCATTGATATTTTAAACGCCATTCGGGCTTATCTCACAGAAGATAACCCTGAATTTTTAAAACACATCAAACCCCGTTTTAGCGTATGGCATTACATTGTCACCATCCCGTTCTGCAACGCTTTTGCCCTTCCCGTGCCGTTTAACCGCGCTAAAGCGGATAAAGCCATTGAAAGCGCAATGGCCGACTGGAACAAGAAAACCAACAACCAAAAACAAAAATGGTTTAAATCCATCGCCGAAGAACAAAAGCTGATTAACGAAGAACACTCGGCGGAAGGGTTGGACAATCAGGCAAAATAAGTCGTTGAAGGCAAAAGTGCGGTAAAATTTTTCAACGTTTTTTAAAATGTTTGGAAAGTCAACCGCACTTTTATTTTTTATGAACATTAGAATAGAAAGCTTCCTATAAGGTATACTAAATTCATAAACATCAGATTCAGAAATAATAAGGAAAAATGATGAATCGAAATAAAATTTACCATGATCTTGGCTTTTCTATTCGTAAAGTCAATAAAGATGAAATAGAAATCAAAAACTCAACTTTTTGATGGCTATTTACGTGTTTTTTCAGAACTCTTATTATTGGCATTTTCTCTGTAATTGCATTTTTAGATTACCAACACAAAGAGCCTCCTTTATCTGGAATTTATAATTCTATAAAAGAAGATTTTTATTGGGCCTTCTCTCCTGATAAAATTATTACTCCACTATATAAAGAATATGTATTACATGAAGATATACCCTAATTATTTTTATTGTATATCCAGAAAAATACCCTCCAATGCCTTATGAAGAATATCGTAAACCATTTTTAGAAAATCATTTTTGGCGAACACATGTATTTTACTTGAGCTAATTCCAATCTTTTTGGTATTTATACTCTTTTCTACCCCGCCACCGCTCAATTCGTCTTAACCGTAAAAGAGCGGGTCATTTATATGCAGGCCTTTCATAAAATTTTTGTCATTCCAGTGCCGAATAAAGGTGACCCGTTGATGGGCATGAAATATAACCGCTTTAGCTTTTATATGTTTGGTAGCCGTAAACAGTTTGCTTTATTGATGACCGGGCTTGTAGTGGAAGGGAAATACACCGAGGCTGAACTTTTAGGTTGTTATCCTTTGCCAAATCCTCTGCATAACATGCATCTGATTAAAGCCATGCGGGAATTCTTTACTCAAGAAAACCCTGAATTTTTAAAACATATCGGTAGATTTTTATCGCACGCCATGGTTTCGTCTACTATTGCTTTTTGTAACAGTTTCAGTTTTATTCGTTTTTCCTGTTTCTAGCCGGAAGAAAAATCAACCGTGCCATTGCGGAACAAAAAGCTTTTTGGAATACGCTCTTATAAACAACAGATGCAACGTTATGCCAAAGCCGTCAAAGAACAACAAGAACTTAATGAACAACTGGCTTCAGAAGGTTTAATTAACGAAGTCAATGATGACTGGGAAGAAACCGAAAAATCACCCGCTTTGCAAGATTAATAAACTGGGTTAGGTTGAAAAGTGCGGTGGAAATGTTTAGAGTGTTTTAAAAACGCCCCTAAAAATGACCGCACTTTTTATTTTTGTGAACATTAGAATAGAAAGCATCCTGTAAGGTATACTAAATGCAAAATCAGATTCAGAAATAATAAGGAAAATAATGAATCGAAATCAAATTTATCATGATCTTGGTTTTTCTATTCGCAAAGTCAATGAGGACGAAATTGAAATCAAAAACTCAACTTTTTGATGGCTATTTACGTGGTTTTCAGAACTCTTATTATTGGCATTTTCTCTATAATTGCATTTTTAGATTATCAGCACAAGGAATTGCCCTTATCTGGAATATATAGTTCTGTAAAAGATGAACTAATTTTTGGATTCTATTCTGATGACGTAATTAAACCCATGCATGATAGACATATTATCACTAGAAAAAGACAACGAATGTATAAAGATGTTCCCTGATGAAAAAGATTCTTTCTTATGAAGAGTATAAGTCAGAATATAGCACTGATATATTAAAAATCTAAAATATGGTTTATTCTTCACTCTATTTTATTTTTCTTTATTTTCTGCTCTTTTTCTACCCCCGCCACCGCTCAATTCGACTTAACCGTAAAGAGCGGGTCATTTATATGCAGGCATTTTCATAAAATTTTTGTTATTCCAGTGCCGGATAAAGGTGACCCGTTGATGGGCATGAAATATAACCGCTTTAGCTTTTTATATGTTCGGTAGTCGTAAACAGTTTTCGTTATTGATGACGGGCTGTGGTGGAAGGAAAATACACCGAGGCTGAACTTTTAGGTTGTTATCCCCTGCACAACTCCTCTGCATAACATGCACCTGATTAAAAGCTATGCAGGTGTTTTTACTCAAGAAAACCCTGAGTTTTTAAAAACTATATCGGTAAATTTTATCGCACGCCATGGTTTCGTCCTGCTATTGCTTTTTGTAACAGTTTCAGTTTTATTCGTTTTTCCTGTTTCTAGCCGGAAGAAAAATCAACCGTGCCATTGCTGAACAAAAAGCTTTTTGGACACGCTTTCTTACAAACAACAGAGTCGGAACGTTATGCCAAAGCTGTCAAAGAACAACAAGAACTTAATGAACAACTGGCTTCAGAAGGCTTAATTAACGGAAGTCAATGATGACTGGGAAGAAACCGAAAAATCACCCACTTTGCAAGATTAATAAACAGAGTTAGATTGAAAAGTGCGGTGGAAATTTTGTAGGTGTTTTAACCCCCCCCTAAAAATGACCGCACTTTTGTTTGAGGCACTCGTTGGGAAACGGAGCCAAAGAGGGGAAATCTATCCCCCTTGGAAAGGCATCTCTTGGGCGATTACCGGCCCCGTAAAGAAAAAGCCCAAATGGAGACAATCGTTCAGCATTCGGTAAAAAGCATTCGCCTCAGTGTATCTTGCCGATTACACAAGGCTCCGACGGCAAAATCAGTTCCGACTTAACCACCATTCCAATGAAGTGAGTGCAATATGAATCAAAAATAAAGTATACAAAACCTTAAAATATTCCATCCGTCAATGTGGAGAAGACGAAATTGAGATTCGTAATCTGACGGTTATACTCGAGGATTTATTCGGCTCTTATTTATTGGTATGCATGAGTTGGTATCAAATGCCAAAATATAAACAACCGCCTTTTTCCTATGAAATCGCTGCAATAAAGGAAGATTTTTGTTTGGGCATTTAATCCTGATAAAAATTTCACCTATATATGAAGAAAGTAAGAGAACTCATAATGATCCAGAGTTCAGAAAAATGTTTCTAATAATAAGCTGCTTCCTTATAACGAATATAGAATTCTTACATCGAAAGAAGGACTACTGAAAGAGTTAGAGCTTATTTCCACCCAATTTGGATGGCATTTCTGCTATTTTATTCTGTCTGCCGCGCCCGCGTAGGAATCAGAGTCAACCGAAAAACGGATTATTTATGCGCCGATTTTAAACGGCACCTACCGCGTGGCCTTTGTGCCGAAAGAAGGTGACCCGCTGGGTGGCGTAGTCTATTCCTGTTATGGACCGCACCCTTTGGGCGGAGAAAGTTTATACTCTTTTGTGATGGCCATTCGAGAAGAGAAGAATATGCTCCATCCCGTCATTATTTGGGTCGTGTATCCTTCTGTGACTTCCAAGCAAAGCATTGATATTTTAAACGCCATTCGGGCTTATCTCACAGAAGATAACCCTGAATTTTTAAAACACATCAAACCCCGTTTTAGCGTATGGCATTACATCGTCACCATCCCGTTCTGCAACGCTTTTTGCCCTTCCCGTGTCGTTTAACCGCGCTAAAAGCGGATAAAGCCACTGAAAGCGCAATGGCCGACTGGAACAAGAAAACCAACAACCAAAAACAAAATGGTTTAAACCATCGCCGAAGAACAAAAAGCTGATTAACGAAGAACACTCGGCGGAAGGGTTGGACAATCAGGCAAAATAAGTCGTTGAGGGCAAAAGTGCGGTGAAATTTTTCAATGTTTTTTAAAACGTTTTGGAAAATCAACCGCACTTTTACATTTTTATGAACGTTAGAATAGAAGCCATCCTGTAAGGTATATCTACAAATGCATAAAAATCAGATTCTGAAATAACAAGGAAAAACAATGAATCGAAATAAAATTTATCATGATCTTGGCTTTTCTATTCGCAAAAGTCAATGAAGATGAAGATGAAATTGAAATCAAAAATTCAACTTTGATGGCTATTTACGTGGCTTTTCAGAACACTGATTATTGGTGTTTTATTAGTGATTTCATTTTTAGATTATCAAGGTGGTAAATTCCTTATCTGGAGTATATAAGGAAATAAAGAATGATTATATTTGGGCCATAAATCCAGATGAAAAAGATTTTTACTACTATACAAAATGTATCGATTACATGATGACGATCCAACTTATTTCCAGCGTTATCCTGAAAAATACCCACCTGAACCCTCGAAGAATTTAGAAAACCCTACATAACAGAAGATTTTTGGAAAAAGACACGTATTTTTACTTTGAGCTAATTCCAATCTTTTGCTGTTTATACTCTTCTTCTACCCCGCCACCGCTCAATTCGACTTAACCGTAAAGAGCGGGTGATTTATATGCAGGCATTTCATAAAATTTTTGTCATTCCAGTGCCGGATAAAAGGCGATCCGTTGATGGGCATGAAATATAACCGCTTCAGCTTTTTATATGTTCGGTAGCCGTAAATCAGTTTTCTTTATTGATGACGGGGCTTGTGGTGGAAGGAAATACACAGAAGCTGAGCTTTTAGGTTGTTATCCTTTGCCGAATCCTCTGCATAATATGCACCTGATTAAAAGCCATGCGGGAGTTTTTACTCAAGAAAACCCTAAGTTTTTAAAAACATATCGGTAGATTTTATCGCACACCATGGTTTCGTCCTGTATTGCTTTTTGTAATAGTTTCAGTTTTATTCGTTTTTCCTGTTTCCAATCGGAAGAAAATCAATCAAGCCATCGCGGAACAAAAAGTATTTTTGGAATGATCTTTCTTACAAACAACAGATGCAACGTTATGATAAAGCTGTTAAAGAACAACAAGAACTTAATGAACAACTGGCTTCAGAAGGCTTAATTAACGAAGTCAATGATGACTGGGAAGAAACCGAAAAATCACCCGCTTTGCAAGATTAATAAACAGGTTAGATTGAAAGATGCGGTGGAAATTTTTAGGTGTTTTAAAAACGCCCCTAAAATGACCGCACTTTTGTTTGAGGCACGCGTTGGGAAACGGAGCCAAGAGGGAAATCTATCCCTTGGAAAGGCATCCCTTGGGCGATTACCAGCACCCGTAAAGAAAAAGCCCAAATGGAGACTATCGATCCGAGTTCGGTAAAAAGCATTCGCCTAAAAAGTGTACCTTGCCGATTATCAAGGATCCGGAAGGCAAAAATTAGCTCGAATCTACAACCATTCCAATGAAGTGAGTATCAAATGAGTAAAAATAAAGCATACAAAACACTCAAAAGTATTCTATCCGTCAATGTAATGAAGAGGAAATCGAAATCCGCAATGCCTTTTTGACGGCTATCCTCGTGGATTTATTCGTTTATTAGTTTATTGGTATTTTTCTGCATGAGTTGGTATCAAAATGCCAAATATAAACAACCGCCTTTTTCTTAGTGAAATTAGGGCAATAAAAGAAGATTTTATGTGGACATTCAATAAGGATAGTGAAATTAGACCGTTGTACGAAAAATACCGTGAGTGGATTCTTAATCCAGAAACAATGAAAAAATACCCGAATGAAAAACTCCAATCTTATGAAGAGTATAAAGAAAATTATATACGCAAACCTTGGGCAAAATGGCATATTATCCGAACTATTTTCACCCAATCTGGATGGCATTCCTGCTATTTTTATTCTGTCTGCCACGCCCCCGTGGAATCAGAGTCAACCGAAAAACGGATTATTTATGCGTCGATTTTAAACGGCACTCTACCGTGTGGCGTTTGTGCCGAAAGAAGGCGACCCATGAGCGGCGTAGTCTATTCCTGTTATGGACCGCATCCTTGGGGTGGTGACAGTTTGCATTCTTTTGTGATTGGCATTCGGGAAGAGAAGAATATGCTTCCCTCCCGTCATTATTTAGGCGTGTATCCTTCTGTGACTTCCAAGCAAAGCATTGATATTTTAAACGCCATTCGGGCTTATCTCACAGAAGATAATCCTGAATTTTTAAAACACATCAAACCCCGTTTTAGCGTATGGCATTACATCGTCACCATCCTGTTTTGCAACGCTTTTGCCCTTCCTGAGCCGTTTAACCGCGTTAAAGCGGATAAAGCCATCGAAAGCGCAATGGCCGACTGGAACAAGAAAAGCCAACAACCAAAAACAAAAATGGTTTAAATCCATCGCCGAAGAACAAAAGCTGATTAACGAAGAACACTCGGCGGAAGGGTTGGACAATCAGGCAAAATAAAGTCAGTTAGAAGACAAAAGTGCGGTGGAAATTTTAGGTGTTTTAACAAAACGCCCCTAAAAATGACCGCACTTTTTGTTTGAGGCACACGTTGGGAAACGGAGCCAAAGAGGGTAAATCTATCCTCCTTGAAAGGTATCTCTGGGCGATTACCGGCACCCGTAAAGAAAAAGCCCAAATGGAGACAATTGATCCGCGTTCGGTAAAAAAATATTCGCCTGAAAGTGTATCTTGCCGATTACAAAGGCTCCGACGGCAAAATCAGTTCCGACTTAACCACCATTCCAATGAATGAGTGCAATATGAATCAAAATAAAGCATACAAAAACCCTTAAAATATTCCATCCGTCAATGCGGAGAAGACGAAATTGAGATTCGTAATTCTGACGGTTATACTCGAGGATTTATTCGGCTCTTATTTATTGGTATTTTTGCATGAGTTGGTATCAAAATGCCAAATATAAACAACCGCCTTTTTCCTATGAAATCGCTGCAATAAAAAGAAGATATTATTTGGACTATTTACCCAGAAGAAAAAGTAAAACCGTTATATGAAGATTATTATAAATGGGTTACTAAACCAGAAACGAAAAATAATTATCCAAATGAAAAATAGAAACATATGAAGAATATATGGATTACTACATTGAAAAGCACAAATGGAACAGAATTGATTTTTCTTTCCACCCAATTTGGATGGCATTTCTGCTATTTTTATTCTGTCTACCGCGCCTCGTGGAATCAGAGTCAACCGAAAAACGGATTATTTATGCGCCGATTTTAAACGGCACCTACCGCGTCGCCTTTGTGCCGAAAGAAGGTGACCCGCTAGGGCGGTGTAGTCTATTCCTGTTATGGACCGCACCTTTGGGCGGAGAAAGTTTATACTCTTTTTGTGATGGCCATTCGAGAAGAGAAGAATATGCTTCTATCCCGTCATTATTTGGGCGTGTATCCTTCTGTGACTTCCAAGCAAAGCATTGATATTTTAAACGCCATTCGGGCTTATCTCACAGAAGATAACCTGAATTTTTAAAACACATCAAACCCCGTTTTAGCGTATGGCATTACATCGCCACCATCCCGTTTTTGCAACGCTTTTGCCCTTCCCGTACTGTTTAACCGCGCTAAAGCGGATAAAGCCATTGAAAGCGCAATGGCCGACTGGAACAAGAAAAACCAACAACCAAAAACAAAAATGGTTTAAATCCATCGCCGAAGAACAAAAAGCTAATTAACGAAGAACACTCGGCGGAAGGGTTGGACAATCAGGCAAAAATAAGTCGTTGAAGGCAAAAGTGCGGTGGAAATTTACAGGTGTTTTAAAAACGCCTAAAATGACCGCACTTTTTGTTTGAGGCACGCGTTGGGAAACGGAGCCAAAGAGGGTAAATCTATCCTCCTTGAAAGGTATCTCTTAGGGCGATTACCGGCACCCGTAAAGAAAAAGCTAAAAATGGAGACTATTGATCCGCGTTCGGTAAAAATATTCGCCTGAAAGTGTATCTTGCCGATTACCAAAGGCTCTGACGGCAAAAATCAGTTCCGACTTAACCACCATTCCAATGAAGTGAGTGCAATATGAATCAAAAATAAAGCATACAAATCTTTAAAATATTCCATCCGACAATGCGGAGAAGATGAAATTGAAATTCGCAATTCTTTTTGACGGCTATCCTCGAGGATTTATTCGGCTTTTTATTTATTGGTGTTTTTACATGAGTTGGTATCAAAATGCCAAATACAAAGAACCGCCATTTTTCTTATGAGATCGCTGCAATAAAGGGAAGATTTTGTATGGACATTTAATTCAGATGAAATTATAAAGCCTTTATATAATAACTACTTAAATAAAAGTGACAAAACCAGATTTTTTTAAGAGATTTTCCAATACTAAAAATTGATACCTATCAAGAATATAAGATTATTATGTTGAACGACATAAATGGAATAGGATTCGCTCCACCCAATTTGGATGGCATTCCTGCTATTTTTATTCTGTCTACCGCGCCCCGTGGAATCAGGGTCAACCGTAAAAACGGATTATTTATGCACCGATTTTTAAACGGCACCTACCGCGTGGCTTTGTGCCGAAAGAAGGTGACCCGCTGGGTGGCGTAGTCTATTCCTGATATGGACCGCACCCTTTGGGCGGAGAAAGTTTATACTTTTTGTGATGGCCATTCGAGAAGAGAAGAATATGCTTCCATCCCGTCATTATTTGGGCGTGTATCCTTCTGTGACTTCCAAGCAAAAGCATTGATATTTTTAAACGCCATTCGGGCTTATCTCACAGAAGATAACCCTGAATTTTTAAAACACATCAAACCCCTGTTTTAGCGTATGGCATTACATCGTCACCATCCCGTTCTGCAACGCTTTTGCCCTTCCGTGCTGTTTAACCGCGCTAAAGCGGATAAAGCCATTGAAAGCGCAATGGCCGACTGGAACAAGAAAACCAACAACCAAAAACAAAAATGGTTTAAATCCATCGCCGAAGAACAAAAGCTGATTAACGAAGAACACTCGGCGGAAGGGGTTGGACAATCAGGCAAAAATAAGTCGTTGAAGGCAAAAAGTGCGGTAAAATTTTTCAACGTTTTTAAAAATGTTTGGAAAGTCAATCGCACTTTTTATTTTTATGAACATTAGAATAGAAAGCTTCCTATAAGGTATACTAAATTCATAAACATCAGATTCAGAAATAATAAGGAAAATGATGAATCAAATAAAATTTACCATGATCTTGGCTTTTCTATTCGCAAAAGTCAATAAAGATGAAATAGAAATCAAAAACTCAACTCTTTGATGGCTATTTACGTGTTTTCAGAACTCTTATTATTGGCATTTTCTCTGTAATTGCATTTTTAGATTACCAACACAAAGAGCCTCCTTTATCTGGAATTTATAATTCTATAAAAAGAAGATTTTTATTGGGCCTTCTCTCCTGATAAAATTATTACTCCACTATATAAAGAATATGTATTACATGAAGATATACCTAATTATTTTTATTGTATATCCAGAAAAATACCCTCCAATGCCTTATGAAGAATATCGTAAACCATTTTTAGAAAATCATTTTTGACGAACACATGTATTTTACTTTGAGCTAATTCCAATCTTTTTGGTATTTATACTCTTTTTCTACTCCCGCCACCGCTCAATTCGACTTAACCGTAAAGAGCGGGTGATTTATATGCAGGGCATTTCATAAAATTTTGTCATTCCAGTGCCGGATAAAGGTAACCCGTTAATGGGCATGAAATATAACCGCTTCAGCTTTTTATATGTTCGGTAGCCGTAAACAGTTTTCGTTGTTGATGACAGGGCTTGTGGTGGAAGGGAAATACACCGAGGCTGAACTTTTAGGTTGTTATCCCCTGCCAAATCCTCTACATAACATGCACCTGATTAAAGCCATGCGGGAGTTTTTTACTCAAGAAAACCCTGAGTTTTTAAAACATATCGGTAGATTTTATCGCACGCCATGGCTTCGTCCTGCTATTGCTTTTTGTAACAGTTTCAGTTTTATTCGTTTTTCCGATTTCCAGTCGGAAGAAAATTAATCAAGCCATTGCAGAACAAAAAGCATTTTTGGAATGCGCTTTTCTTACAAACAACAGATGGAACGTTATGCCAAAGCTGTCAAAGAACAACAAGAACTTAATGAACAACTGGCTTCAGAAGGCTTAATTAACGAAGTTAATGATGACTGGGAAGAAACCGAAAAATCACCCGCTTTGCAAGATTAATAAACAGGTTAGATTGAAAAGTGCGGTGGAAATTTTAGGTGTTTTTAAAAACGCCCCTAAAAATGACCGCACTTTTATTTTTGTGAGCATTAGAAGAGAAAGCATCCAGTAAGGCATACTAAATGCAAAAATCAGATTCAGAAATAATAAGGAAAATGATGAATCGAAATAAAATTTTCCATGATATCGGCTTTTTCTATTCGCAAAGTCAATGAGGACGAAATTGAAATCAAAAACTCAACTTTTGATGGCTATTTACGTGGTTTTTCAGAACTCTTATTATTGGCATTTTCTCTGTAATTGCCTTTTTAGATTACCAACATAATAAAACTCCTCTATTGGGAATATATCAGTCAATAGAAAAAGACTTTTATATGGGCTTTTAATCCAGACAAAATAATTAAGCTTTTATATAGTGAATATGTTATTTTTGAAACTAATCCAGAAATGATAAAAATATAATATAACAGAAAATAAAACCTTATGAAGAATTCAAAGAACCATACTCAAAAAGCATTTCTGGGATCGCATTTCTGCATATCTTTATTTGATTGGAATCCCACTAGTCTTTTTCTCTTTTTCTACCCTCGCCACCGCTCAATTCGTCTTAATCGTAAAGAGCGGGTGATTTATATGCAGCATTTCATAAAATTTTTGTCATTCCAGTGCCGGATAAAGGTAACTCGTTAATGGGCATGAAATATAACCGCTTCAGCTTTTTATATGTTCGGTAGCCGTAAACAGTTTTCGTTGTTGATGACAGGGCTTGTGGTGGAAGGGAAATACACTGAGGCTGAACTTTTAGGTTGTTATCCCTGCCAAATCCTCTACATAACATGCACCTGATTAAAAGCTATGCGTGAGTTTTTACTCAAGAAAACCCTGAGTTTTTAAAACATATCGGTAGATTTTTATCGCACGCCATGGTTTCGTCCCGGTATTGCTTTTTTGTAACAGTTTCAGTTTTTATTCGTTTTCCCTATTTCCAATCGGAAGAAAATTAATCAAGCCATTGCAGAACAAAAAGCTTTTTGAATACGCTTTCTTATAAACAACAGATGCAACGCTATGCCAAAGCTGTCAAAGAACAACAAGAACTTAATGAACAACTGGCTTCAGAAGGTTTAATTAACGAAGTCAATGATGACTGGGAAGAAACCGAAAAAATCGCCTGCTTTGCAAGATTAATAAACAGGTTAGATTGAAAAGTGCGGTGGAATTTTTCAACGTTCTTAAAAACGCTTAGAAAAGCGATATTACTTGAAGTAGAGATTATTTTATCCCTTAAATATCTTTAAGCTTAAATATTCTAACCATTTAAAAATTACTTATTTTATCTAAAATTTAATGTTAAATCGTTCATAATTTGATATAGTTACGCTTGTCTGTAAAGACAATAAATATATTCATCTTTAAAGTCATTAGGAGAATTTTATGCCTACACCAGCATTTATTTCCATTGAAGGTAGTAATCAAGGAAAAATTACAGCAGGTGCATTTACCGAAGATTCAGTCGGTAATGTTTATGTTGAAGGTCATGAAGATGAGATCATGGCACAAGCGATTAGCCATATCGTTACTGTTCCAACTGATCCACAATCTGGTCAACCATCTGGTCAACGCGTTCACAAAGCATTCAAATTTACTTGCTCTTTAAACAAAGCAGTGCCTTGATGTATAACGCATTAGCTTCCGGTGAAATGTTACCAAAAGTTCAAGTAACTTGGTTCCGTACCTCTATTGATGGTCGCCAAGAAGAGTTCTTCTCTACTGTATTAGAAGACGCAGTAATCGTTGATATGAACTTAGTAATGCCAAATGCGCAAGATCCAAGCAACGCACCATACACTCAATTATTAGAAGTAAGTATGAGCTACCGTAAAATTAACTGGGATCACACTATTGCTGGCACATCAGGTTCTGATGACTGGCGTAGACCACAAGTTTAATTGTATCTACTTTAATGAAAAAGCTAAATAGATTTCTATTTAGCTTTTTATTTTCTATAAGAAAGGGAAAATATTATATTTCCTTGTACTTAAATTAATTATTTTTCTGGAAATTTCACTTCTTCTTCATAAATTTCCATTGGTTCTAAAGAGCTTTTTACCTTCTTTTTCTGGATCAAGTAATTTTGATGGTAATCTAAAGTTGCTTAACACGCCACCAAAGAACGGATTTGTGCCATTTTTCTACCGTTAATCTATAATTGATCGCTCACCATTTAATTTAAATAGAGATCTACAGATTGTCCATTTACCTTCTTCGCCGCTTGATTCTAACACTCGGAATAATGACCATTCACCTGTTCGACGAAGAGTTGATGTATCTCCAGTTGATGTAACAAGCGTTAAACTTGTTTCAACATCTTGTCGTGTCGTATTCGGCCAAATTAAGCGACTTGCAGACGGTACCTCATGGCTATATTTCAGTAACTGACCATCAATATTAAATGTAGATGCCGTAAATTTCCCAGAGAGCCCTAGCGGTTTTAAGCTGAAAAGAAATATTAACATTACCTGAAGCATCAAAAATAATTTCGTTGAATATTTTGTAAATCCTGAAGCGCAGCTAAGAATGATGAGGAAATCACACTTTCGCCGTTAACTACAGAAAGTTCCGCATTGTCTTCTAGGAAGAATTTTAAATAATCATTGTAAAAACGCTGTACACGCCCGTTTGGTCCAAAGAACTCACGGAAATCATCCAATGAGATATTTTCGCTCGCCTTACGATTTAATGGGTAACGATTTGCGATTCTACTCTTATAGAAACCATATACATTACGATTCCATAGTGTATTAATTTCACTTAATGCTGTTTTTAGTTCGAGTGTCCAAGCCTCATCTGCTACTTTGTTTAATTGAGTTGAAAGTGGTTCAGCCATTTCATTCGCTAAACGTTTTAAATCAACAGTTGGATTTGTTCGTTCTAAATTAAGCTCTGCCATAATTGCTTTCAATGCAGTTTGAGATGGTTCCGGTGATTTCTGAATTGTCTGCATATAGAATTTTAACTCAGACAATTTTTTCATTACCGTATCCATATGTGGCTGTCCTGCATCTGACGCTGCTTTTACCTCATTAACTAAAGGGCAAAGTGTTGTGCAATTTGCAATGATGCCATTTGATTTGCTGTTGCTACATTTTGTATTTTTCATTACGGTTTTCAGCATTAATTCCCGATAAACTTGGATAAATATCACTGTTCTTATCAATTAAATTAATCATTTTTGTAATGGTTTTTCATTACTGGTTAAAGCATCTAATACATCTACCGCATGACGCAAATCAACAAAATGAATAATTTCTAAATTATTTAATGCATCTTGCCATGTGTCTGAATGTAATCCGCGATGTAACGTTCTCGGATTTCTTCAGATAAATTAATAGCTCTTCTCTTTGAATAATTTGTCGTTTGCTGCTTACCATACCCAAGCATCTATTGCAGCAAGCTGCAATAAATCTTGAGCTTTAGGATCATAAAAATCTTTATATGCCCAATCGGTAAATAGTGGACTAATTAATGTACCATACCAACTAATATTTTTATCTCTAAAAATGTTTTAGGATCTTCAGTTGTAAAATCGGTTTTAAATATAGTGGTAAAAAGTTTGTCCAATTTCAGCCTTCAAATCAGTGGCTGGCTGCAGTTCTGTATTTGCCAGAATTTTAAAGTTTTGGTAAACACGGTCTGCCAATGGTAATTTACTGTATTCCTGCTGTTTATCTGCAATTTTTATCAAACATACTGAGATCTGGATCACATGTTCCATTGCATAGCTAAAATGAGCCATAAGCTGACGCTGAATATCTGGATTCTTAGGATAATTTTTGCAAATATTTCGTCATCCACTGCTCTGGAATTTTTAACCTTTCTATTTGCCATGTCATCGATCATTCGATAAACACGTAATAACTCAAGTCCTTCATTGCTATCTTCAGGTAAAGCATCCATTTGCTCAATCAGTCCCATCGCAATTTCAGGTACGCTCCCAAGGAATTTTTATACGCTTCACTTACTTTTTCCACCTACTTTTACCTTTTGGTATAACCCAAAATCTTTAATTATAGGTAAGGCCTTTTCATAGTTTCCATAACCATATGTAGCCTGACGTAATATATTCAATGGTTTTAATAAATTACGTCCTGTCGGATCCATGGATTGACTGATGTTCATTTGACGGAATTCTTCAGTCAATTTTAGAATTTTTACTGATGTTGTTTTTATTTTGATAGAAGTAATTTTTGCCATGTCGCTAAAAACACAAATACCACAAACAGCCATCGCAATAGCGCCTAAAATAAATTTTACGTTTACTGCGTCGAATTTCTTTTTCGTTATCGCTAACGAGTCCAGCTTCAGGATAAATAATATTTTTGAAAGAAATTATGCGTAAAATATGTTCTTTGAGAACGTTCAGGCAAATAGCTCGGCACAACATGAGGTAAATCAAACTGCTTAGAAATGGCCGCTTGATAAAAATCCATCGGTATGCCTTCTTGGAAGATAGAAGAAAAATCACACCACGAACATAAGGTGTGGTTGTGAAACGATCGTCTCTCTAGTATATCGTCTGATAAATTGAAGCAAGATATTCTGCATACCACTTAATTGGCGAGCATACATATAAAGCGATTCTCGTTCTTCTTGCAGAAATTGTTCCAGCTAATTTATCAAAAATAATTTCTTCGATCTCTTTAACAAAAAGCAGTATAGCTATCCGATAATTCTTTTGTCCAATTATCGATTTGTTCATCTGTATTTAATGTGAAAGAAAAACCTAAATTTTTATGACGTTCAGCTTGTTTCAAATCACTGTAGAATGTTTCAAAACCTTCAATAAGATCAGCTTTATTTAAAACAACATAGACAGGAACTCGTGCATCAAATTGTTCGGTAACTTCACGGATTCGGTTACGTAATATAACGGCTAATGCTTGTCTATCACTGTGATTTGATGCAATTAACTTTGGAAGATCAACAACTAAAAATAATGCCATTAATTGGTCTTTGTGGGCGAACATCTTAATCCAATCAAGTAAATATGACCATAATCCTTTTGCAATTTTACCCTCTGGATCACGTTCCGTACCTAACTGCTGAATCATTCCACCTTCAGGATCAAGCAAAATCGCATCATCACTTGCCCACCAGTCAATTTGATATAAAGAATTCTCGCGCATATAACGTTTAGACGTTCTTTCTACGGCTGTGAGAGTAAATTTCTGGTTAGAGCGGTTAATAAAAGCTTTGTTTTGCCAGCTTCATCTGAACCAAGAACCATATACCATGGAAGTTGATAAATGTAATCTTTATTAGATAAATGATTTTTAAGTGCTTCAGACATCAGTTCAAGGCTGTCATCTTGATCCTTAATATAAGGGAGGATAATGTCTTTTTCCTCTTGTTCTTTCTCTAAATCATTTTTCTTTATTTAAGCGAGCATTCTTGAGTTGAAGTTTCAAAATAGCAATAATGGCTAAAGTGAGCAAAACAACAACAGTGGCAATAATTCGACTCTCCCATTCCAACTTGTTTCGCTAAGTCATAATCCCAACCATTTTCATTTGAAAGGCCAGTAAAACTCCAAGATGTACCATAGGTCCAAATTCCGACAAAAAATAAGGATTAGACCTAATGTAAGTAATACTGGGAGTGAATTTCTAAGATGCGAAAAATAGGACGTAAACTGGCGAAAAATTCCTAATAATTGGTTCAAATAATTCATTCATTATCCTTTATTAATTTATCTTTAATTGTTCTATTTGAGTAAAAAGTACTATCCCACTCTTCAACCGTGTATTTTTTTGCAGTGATTAATTAGTTCAGACAGCTCATTAAGAGCGATCGATAACATATCCTCTTTTAAGAAAAACGTATTTTTCAAATTGTAAATAATGTTTTGTTCTAACATCAATCACTGATTTTAACTGTTCATCAATTTCTTTCAGAACAGATACAAAACCTTCAACCAAATAAAGCTCATCAAGGTCATTCTCTAATGAATTTTTGTACTGAAGCTTGAGAGCTTACATTCACACTATTATTATCGGAAAGCCAATCAGGAAACGACATCGCTCAAAAAGGTTCTCCATTTTGAAATTTTTGCTACAATGAAATGTAGGAAACTTATTAACAAATTGTTCGGTTACACTTCTTATCGTTTCTGCTACCTCTTTAAATTTTAAAAAGCTTGACAACATTTTTGCAGATAAATAACTCCCTTCAATCCAGTATGGGCTCGTTGTTAATGTTTTTCAATACGATTTAACAACTCACACTTGGTGACGAAACAACCTGCTCCCGATAATCACTTACTTTATCAAGTGGAACGGATTGCATGGCTGTAATACCTGGCTATTCATCTCTGGTAATTGGGTAATACTATGCCATAGTCCAAATCGACGGCTTACGTAACCCAATATTGATGAAGGCTGTAATTCCAAGTGGTATCTGCAACTGAAAGTAAAATTGTTTTTAATTGACGAGCATTTGTCAGTTCAAATTTATTTACGTCAGAATATTTAAAAGAAACTTTCTCAGCAGAAACTTGGCTAGCAGTGATTGGTGCATCTGCAGCCATTTGGTCTGGTGCGACTTTATTCTCTTCTTTTGTCTGAGAATTCTCAACAGAAAATCTGACCGCTCTTTTACGAAACGTCGTAATCGAGCTAAAGCAGACTCAACACCAGGAAGTTTTTCACTAATTGAAGCGAAAGCACCTCATAAATTTGTCTCATCTGCTCATTTTCTACTACCGTAAATCTTACATCTGTATTAATTGATGCTGCATTTTTCAAGACGTTCAAAAATAAGTGTAATGAACTTTCCTTTAAAAACGATTAATTGTATTATCGGTTGAAGGCTTTAGGGTAAGCATTAAAAAGAAACTTCTTATTGAATTCTGAGAACAATGATAGAAAGTCAACAAGATTAGACTTAAATCCTTTTATAAAGTAAAGGCATAACCTAGATATTGTAAAACCTTATAATCTTTACAAGACTCAGACAAATACTGATGAGAATGTGAAATAATCCCCTCCCAATCAATCGTATCATGCTGCAAAGAACCAAACTTCATGACTTGCTCATCAAGCGCAGAAAAAACGATACCCTCTTCATCAGGTGTACCGACGGGAAAAATATTCTCCAGTAATATCATCTAAAATGCTCTGATACTTCATTTTACCAACCACATTCTTTTCTTATTGGCGCAACTTTGAGATGCTAGTCCGTTATTTTGAAAATAAACTGACGATCTTCTTGCGGAAGAGAAACTGAAAACGTATCAATATATAAGATTGATTTTAATTGTTGTATTGCATAGAGTCCTCGCCCAGCATCTAACAAATAGCCTCGTTCTGCACTCTGCCAATCAATTTTTAGAGGCAGTATGATTTGTATCGTTATTAGCAATATGAACATTCAGTAAATTATGTTTTAACGGGTTTATCCAATGCAATTTGGAATCTTGTGATATTGTCTTTACAAGCAACGTATATCGAAACATTGCCGTCATTACTTAATAAAGCGAGTTCTAAATTATTTTTCAGCCCAAGCATCCCGTCCATCAACTTTCGCTAAATGTAAAAATATCACCAACCAATTTAGGAACAAGATTACTGACCGCACGTTCATCTATCATTTGCTCTCTAACTGGTGTATTAAATACTCTATCGAAACATGCAAGACGATTAATATTGGATTTAATCGATACGCATTGTCTCTGCTTTTATCCAATCGTTCTTCAGATAAAGTATTCACAGAATCACATAGATAAGAAAAAGCAAACATCGCTTTTACATACAAAAAGAAAAACGTGGTGCCATAACAAAATCCTCACTACATATTATTAATAATGTCATTTACATTATTAATGATCTCAGTCGAATATGAATCCAAAAAGCATACTATATAAGAAATAAATTAATACAAAAACAAGTAATGTTCCCATGCAACACGATTTAATGATAACGGTTTCTTTACCGTATAATCACTTTTTGTAAAGATGCGTTTGCTGGTTTCTCTGATAATCATACCCACGTAATGGTCTCAGTGTTTTTGTAATTTTATTAAAATATTTTGAATATTTTCTTGCCCATGTGGACTAAGGGCATACTGCCCTTTAAAGCCAAGAGCCAAACAAATGTACATAAATTCTAACAACTCATGATATTTTTCAGGTTCAAGCATCGTTCTTGATAAGATAGAGTAAACTTTTCTCCTCCCATGTTTCATTATGAAAATGAGCAAGTAACGATCGCTGACCCCAAACTGAAGAACTTCCCCAAGAAGTTGCCATCACCATTTCATCAATAAATGTACACACACAATAGCGGAATGAAAGCTGGAATGCACTGTCATAGTTTAATTCTTTTTACTTTTTCACCCAATGCCATGATTTCATTTTTGCATCCTAGTGTATAAACTACTGATATCATCTACATACGATAATTTTCTTAGTCTAAGAGCTGTTGCTAATAGCGGATTTGCCAATTCAACTAAGGTATTATAAGAGTGAGTTTGTAATTGAAAGTCATAGTCTATATCAAAAATCAACATTCCCAACTTGTTCATAAAGAAGATCGATTTTTTCATTAATTACTGGTACATTATTCTGTAATGAAAAACTCGATCTGAAGGTATATCAATTGATGAATTATATGTATTCAACAACTCTCTATTATTCATTATGCTAAATCTCCACGGATAGCCCAAAAATTCAAGCTCTAACCCTGGATAATTTCCTGTAATATGGAAACCAAATCCAGATGAAGTTAATAAACTTTCCCAATATGGCGATGTTTTTATCTAATTGAAATACATAAAACCAGAATGGTAAGGTAAATATCGAGGAGCTACAGGTAAAGCACTCACAGGAACACCAGGCAATTGTAAATGAACTAGTTGATTAATTTGCTCGATGCTTGATATCTTAGTCTGTTGAATAAACTGATTTTTTTAACAACTCTGGTTGTAAATGTGCTTTTACAGCAATGATAAATTCAGCTGTAGAATAAAGTGATGCATCGTTAACCTGAGCCGTATAAATTCCATATTGACGAGCAACAACTGGCAATGGTACAACTTTTTGTATTTGTCACTATACTTAAATAGGACTTGATATCATTAAATAAGGGCTCTAAAGAAGTCGCTGATTTTCATAGAAGATAATCATAAAAAGTTTCTGAAAAATCGTTCTTTTAAAAACAAAAAGTAGTCAACTCACTACGTAATGAAGCAGTAATTCATAAACAGATAAAGGATGAACTTTACCTAATTTCACAATACTTTTTATTAACGGTGAAACCCTATTAAGACTTAAAAGCATAAGGAAATCATTAACATCAGCTACTCCAGATTGTTCAGGACGCCCTATTCTACTCACAATATTTTGTGCTCGTAATGAAATTAAATCAGACAACTCTGCTAATTTCTTCATGAAGACTGGCATTGCATTAATATGCAATGACATAGGATAAAATGCTTCATCTAATATAACTTGATGATTCAATGTAATATCCTTAATCTTTGCAATAGGTAAAGAAACATAATTACTCAAATCATCTAATGAAGATTTTAGGAAATATTGATTTTTCAACAACTCAAGCTGAGTATAATTTCCACTTTCACTATGAGAGTCTTTCACTTCAGTAAAAACAATTTCACTTCGAAAAATCCATTGACTCTGAACGATTTGATGAATATTTAATTTCACCTTCTCCATTTGTAATAATCGGCAAACAAAGATAAATTGTTTCGCCAACAAAATTACTACTTACGCTAATTGGAGAAGGCAAACTATCCGTTAGAGGTAAATCAAAAAGTGTTCCATCGGGCATTACACCTTTACATTCAGTGATACCAAACTTTCCAAAAGAAAGCTGCTGTTGATCAACCGCAATTTTCTCAAAACCCTAAAATTATAAGCCGAGATATCAATAACTTTGCTTCAGTTGTGATGTTAAAAAACGGCTTTCTCTGAAAATATGCAGGTCTAATGAATAGGCCTTCTTTCCATAAAACACGATTTGATAAAGACATGGATTAATTATCCTTAAAAATTTCAACTTTAGAATCTAAAACACGAATTAACAGAGGGTAATTTTTCCCCGCCTTTAGGTTTTACTTGCACAATGCCTTTCCATTTGCGGTTTTCATAACCATTAAAAAAGCGCTACCACCCCAATATAATGGGTTTTTCATTCATTTCTTCTGAATCCACAAATCTAAACTGATTAGGAGCAACAATTAAATCTATATTTGAAACATATGTCTTACCTAATGATTCTGTAAAATCATTGCCACGAAAAATCATCATATGTACTACTTAAAAACAGAGACTTATCAGTTAATTGGAAGATTTTTAACATCACAGGAGTCGCTCTAGCATCAGCCTTTCCATTTTTCTTGCTCGATAATTTGCTTATCCGAATTAGTACTATTGGCTGTCGCATTCTTTTTGTATTCATGAGCTGTCATTGGACGTTTAACTTGAGGTTGTTTTAAAGCGTCTAGCTCTTCAAACTCTGCTGATGCCTCATCACTTACTACAGTAATAGCATCATCTTTCGGTGAATAAACGTTAATATTGGCACGATCCGTTGCATAAATAGAAAGTGAATAAGTCGATGGTTTTACTAAACGCGGATTGACACTCGGTTCATTATTAGAAGAGCATCCTGCCATAGTTAATGCAACAACAGTAAACATAAATAAAGATTTTAATTTCATAAAGATTTCCTTAGTTATTTAATAAAAAAATAGCGGATCTAAAAATAGGCTCCACTTGTTTTGGTTTTGTATCATCTTTATCGGTAAAAGTTGATACAGAATTCTGTGTTCCTTCATATTCAACTGTAGATGTAGATTTCACTAATTCACTTTGTGACTGGTTAACATCCAATGGAGTATAATATTCTAAAACACTATGAATATAAGGATTAAAAATTTATATTCCGTAGACTCAAATTGATGAGGCATCGCATCAATTAACTCTGTAGAAGACTCATCATCTACTGTTAATGCTAATAACGGATCTAGATTCGTACCATTTGTTTTTAATTCAAGTAAATCTTGATTAATGATAGCTCTCTCAAAATCATAATTATATTGCTGAGCATGTTCTAAATTTAAGATTGTATTATCTGTTTGTTTATTCAATAAATAAGATAATTCATCTTGTAAAAGTCACTATTTCTGCTTCATTAGTAAAAATCTTAGCTCTAATCTTATAATTACATAGAGAAATAAGATCATTATCATTTAATTTGATAATTCCTCCCGCTGGGAGAGCTTTCGTTGTACCATTAATAAAAAGCTTTTTACTATGAGCTGTTAAACAAAAAAATCAGTATTATAATACTTTATTTCAAACTCAATATCTGAAATTTCATTCTTCCAATTATCTATTTTCCAATTCACATTTGATGAAGAACCAACTAAACCACCAGATAAATCAAAATAGCAATGAGTAATGTTCCTCTTTCAAGCATCAACCCATTAGTTACCATCAATAAAAAGCTTATGCATTTATGCCGTTCCTTCAATGATTACCCGGTTTAAAGAATGAACTTTTTGCTGAATCTGTATTAATCAATGTCGTCCACCCTAGCCAACTAGAATTATCCTTTTCCCAAAATAAATGTAGACTGCGTATCTGGATGTAAACCTAATGAGATATCATAAGGCAGTGGATCTTTTTAATAGAAAGCGAATCAACTCTTGAAGATGCTTATACTTTTTCAGTATTTGGCAAAAATTGGTAAAATTCACTTATTGTTAGATTATCAATATTAACTCTAAACTTATTTGAAAATGATTCAACTTTATCGCCCTGAAATAAAATTATTACCTAACATCATATTTTTGCATACCAAGTTTATTTTTGTTCATTTTCTACTTCAACAAGCTGTCTTACATGCTCCTCAATAAAAACATCATCCAAAATCAAAAATAATGTCGAATAATATCAGCTAGTATCTGCGGGGTTCTTATACCCGATTGTATAATACCAATATAATAAAAATCTTATTCCAATTTAAATGAGAAAAACCTATAAAATCTTTAGATAACCCCTAAGATATTCAGAATGTTCCGAGAATAATTATCTGAGAAATCAGGTTTAAAGCGTATATAATATTTATATTTTTCTCCAGATTTGGTGAAATATTGCGAGCAAAATGATGATTAAAAATCTAAATACTGAGCTTGAATAGACTCATTATCATACGACGACTCTGCACTTCATCCAAGATACTTCCTGGAAGTGGACCTGATGCACCTTGTAATCCCAAAAAGTTAGTAATAATTTGAATATCGTTTCCTTCTTCATCTTGAATGGCAACTTGCTCAATATCCCCAGCAGGAAAATTAATTTTAGGATTACTAAAGAAACGAAATATTGATTCCTCAATTAAAGTATTTTCTAATTCATCTAAGCTCATAGACGATGCCTCAGCTATTGTTTCTATGAGCTGATGAAAGCTCAAACTGAATTAGATCACTCTTTGAAGAGAGGTTTTCTGTTCCCATTTAAATATCTCGTTATTGCTTTGTATTAATAACTTCTAAAAGATGAAATGAATTTATTGTTCCATATAACCTAAAAATTCAGCAAGAATCGAGACCAAATAAAAATAATTCTCCTTCACAGAGAAAAATTATTACTATCTATTCTTAATACTGATTTTTGACCTCTATATACGATACCTTTTATGACTTTTATCAAGTGGACGAGTCATAATTGACTCCATCCCAGCCAAACGTTTTTCAGTTCTTCTTAATGCCTGAACATCATACATTGCAGAAAAATCATAAGTTAATAGTATTTCCTTTAAAACATCTAATTTTTGTCAAAGATAAATAATTAAGTGAAAGATTGGAGACTAACTTCCAATGAATCGATTCATCTAAAACAGCTCGAACTGTTTTTACAGGCAACAGTAATATTTTTAAAGTCAATATAAGAAGAGTATTTTGTGATGGTACACAAATATCACTAATACCTAAAAACTCAGGTAAATTATAATTTGTACAATCTAAATCTATAGATATAGTTTCTCTAGAAGTATCTAAAAATCTTATTGGAATCAGATACAAAAGAGACAAAATGATCATAACCTGTTTCTTCAATATTATTTTTAATAATTGATTTATAGTACCCATACCTTCCTGATGCGGAACTGTGCACAAATGATTCAAATTTTGGATAAGTATAAATCCTATTTCCCGTCTCTTTTAAAAACTTTTGAGCCTGAAACACGCTTAATATCGAATATCTCGAAATGCTCCTGATTAAAACCAGCCGGAATCACTGGATATAGATCTTTCCATCAAAAATTTAGCGGAATAGCATCATGTTCAAATAAATTAATTACTGGGACGCAATACAAAGAAAAATCTGCTCGTGTTAATTTTTAGATCTTTAGGAAAAGAACGATTAAACTCAAAAATAACTTAAATTTTTTCTTTACCTAATCGATTTAAATATAGATGTAAATTTCTTAACTTAAAGAAATAAAAATTTTTAGGAAAAAGAAAAATTCTTGTAATAATCGATACCCATCAAATGCATTATCTCGGATAAGGAATCAAAGATTCATCTTGATCAAAACCAACAGAAGAAATAACATCCAGTGGTAAATTAATTACACCGTCTTCTGATTTGATATAAACTTTTGTTAAATAATTAAAAACCCATTGATAACAAGTTAAAGCACTGTAATCACTCCCTGATAAATAAAATGACAATTCATCGCACTGTATAGAAGAAAAAAATCACTATCTGTGATATTCTCTAACTCTAATTCAATGATTGTAGACTCACTACCCGATGCGCTTTTTTTACATCATTTAACACAAGCGGATAAACTGAGACATCCATCGTTGTCTGAAACTGACAAGCTGTACTGTCTACAGGTTTAGATGAAACAAATGTCCCTTTAGGAACTACATGCTTTGTTGTAATCGCCCTTTCTTTAGGTTGAAAGTTTAAAATTGCACAGCTTGGTAAAGGGCGCAAATAATTTGGCCAAAGAAGCTGAATCATTGATTGAGTTATCTCAGGTAATTATCTTGAACTTTTTCTTTCAAACGTGCCGTTAAAAAGCAAAAGATTCAATAATTCTCTCAGCTTCAGGATCAACGATCTCATCAGATAGAAATCTAGACAAGTGGGGATAAATCTTTGAAAAATGTAGCCCATCTCTTTTGAGAAAGTCTAACTCAGCTCTAAAAAACTCTTTCAAAGACATTTACACAACCCTAAACTTCTTATTTGAACTATCTAAAATAATGTTTAATTCAGTTAACTCATTTTTGTTTTAATAACACTACGCAAGTTATACGGAAGTTAAGCTGAAGAACATCATATGTATCCTGGATATATTCTATTCTTGTAATACGAACTCTTGGTTCATAGCGCTCTAAACTAGAACGAATATTTGCAACAATTGTTTGACTTAAACTTTTTGTAGTTGCAGTTGCGTCATTAAAGTCTCTTAAACCAAAAATCAGGCGCACATAATGTACACTCTTCTTTTGAATTAGTACTAATTCTATGTTTTCTTTTATCGAACGAATTAAGTCGCTTTACAATCTCTGCTTCAGTTTTTCTTTTTATAACATCCGTATTCTGTGGAGCAGTTTTAATTCGGTTCCAAAACCCCATAAAACAACTACTTATTTATTATCAATATCTAATCGCCCCACAAGGGAAAGATCAAAACTTGCTCCTCATATATTTAAAGTGCGGTCTAACAGATAAAGAAACTTTGTACCAACCTGGCTCTCCTGCTACACTTGATATTCTTCCACTTTTAGCAGAACGTAACGGACGACGACTACGCACTTCTGCTGGTGGGTTCTCTTGATCTGAAACATACTGTTTCAACCACACATTCAGCTCACGTTCAAGATCTTGACGCTCTTTCCACGAGCCAATCTGTTCACGTTGTAATACTTTTAAGTAATGCGCTAAACGGTTCACAATGAACATATATGGCAATTGTGTACTCTAATTTATAATTTGTTTCGAGCGGCTTTTTCCTTCTTCTGTATTTGAGAATTTTTAGGTTTTTGAACAGAGTTAGCTCGAGAAGAACGCTGCATTATCGCTTCCTTTACGCATAGTTAAAGGAATGAAACCTTCATCAGCTAATTCAAATTCTTTACGATCAGTAATTAATACTTCTGTTGGGATTTTCGCTTGTAACTCGACCAAACGATTCAAATAAATGAACAGGTAACCCTCAATCATGCCCACCACTTCTAGGGCGATAATATTTGGACACCAACGATATTTTTAGCGAAACTATCAGTAACTTTTAGATGCCATCAAATGCTACATTACTCCACAAATAATTATTATGGTTGCCATCAATTCCTTCATTGTGAATTGAAAGTTTTAATCGGATTTTCAATTGAATCATAAGGCAAACGAGACAAGAAACGTGGCATTGTTAATGCTAAATATTTTGAATCTTCTGACTCTCTTAAAAGCTCTCCATTTAGCATATCGAGGCCCCTCAAAAATATCTTTTTACTTCTTTAATTTCAGATAAAGATGCATAACTATCTGAGACCAAAGAACTCAGGACCTGCAGCTGAAATAAATGGAGCATGAGACATTGCGCCAACAGATGAAATATATTGCAATAATTTAATATCTGGTGCTGATGGCGTAAACGTGTAGTTACCAACAATCGCAGCAACCGGCTCACCACCAAATTGACCATAGTTTGCTGAATAAACATGTTTATATAAACCACTTTGAGTAATATCAGTGGCATATTCAAAATCGTCAAGCAATTTCTTTCTTGCTTACATTTAGTACTTCTATTTTAATATTTTCACGGAAATCAGTGCGATCTACAAGAAGTTTCAAACCACGCCACGCAGACTCCATTTCTTGAATTTATCATTATGTAAAATTTCATCTACTTGATGACTGATTTTCTCATCAAGACGAACAATCATTTCATCTATCAGCGTCTGATTTACAACTGCATCTGTACTATCAGATTTCAACATTTCAGAAATAAATTCTGCAATTCCACGCTGCGCAATGCTGTAATCTTCATTTTCAGGTTTAAAACGTGTCTGTTCCATGACCCGATCAAGCAAGCTTGTTGTTTGCGAATTTTCAGCTTTGCAGTTTGATTCTTAGTAACCATAATCTACTACCCTTATTCTTTTTCTAAAATGATCGCCAACTCTTTTTCCAACGTTTTCTCTTGCGTTAGATCCGCAATCAACTCTTGCAATTTATTTCTAAATGCCGGGATGTTCCCTCATCGGTCCTTTTTAAGGCAAGAAGTGCTTCTCGCAACTCTAATAACTTGTTTAATTGCGGTACTTGCTTAGCAATATTGTCGGGAGAAAAATCCGCCATGCTCTCAATTTTTAGGCTAACACCCAGGTCTTGATTTTCAGCATTTTCTTCCAAGCGGTTTGGAACAGCTACATCAATCGTCAAATTAGATTGTTTCATTACAGCATCAAAATTGTGCTTATCAATAGAAACTGTCTCTCTCTTCAAGGCTTAAGTCTTCTGCAGCACCTTTAAAAATCACCAGTAACAAGAAGTTTTTAAAGGCAATTCAACTTCATCAGTTTGACCTTCTGTAGCCGGAGATATTTAATATTAATTCGCTCTTTTGGTGCGACTGAACCTGTTTTAGACATTATAAAAATCCTCTTTGAAATTTAAACCTATTTCTATTTTTTTAGATAACGAGCTAAAAATAGCTAGATTATAAAAATCACCACTACTAAATCAATGATAAAGTCTGCAGTATAGAATCATTTTTACAAATGATATTGTTACGTGACAAAATTAAACACGACTACTATTTTAGAAATTATGTATTTTCTTTTTAAAATGAATATATAAACTATCAATCTTACAAGAAAATCCTATCATTTTTAGTTTAAAATATCAAAATGAAACATTTCATAGAATAAGGAGGAGCCATGTCCGCTCGTAGAGTAATCGTAATTGGAGATAAGACCACCCACGGAGGTACTGTACTTCAAGGCTCACAAACCATGACCGCAGGAGGCAAAAGTGTCGCCCGACAAGGATCTGGTTTCGTGTCCCAAATGCAAAGGTAACTTCCGATTATTGAAGGCTCGTCCATAATGCTAGCTAACGGGCGAGGTATTGCTCTTGAAGGAATGAAAACAGCCTGTGGCGCTGAATTAATTGCTTCACAATCTATGATGAAAGCTAAAGCATAATTTATTTAGTATTTATACAACGTATACAACGCTATTATTACTGCCAATATATTTTTATAGGAATCCCAAATGGCCGTTCAATCCGATTATCGTTACAGTCTTACCGTTAATGGCTCCTCTCAATTTGAAGTAGTCCGTTTTGTATTAAAAGAACATCTATCCACACTATTCCGACTTGAACTCGATCTCGCCAGTTTTGGTGCTGAGCCCAATTTTTCATTCTCTAATTGACCAACCTGCTACACTAACCTTCTGGCAAGGAGATGAGGCAGTTCGTAGTGTTAACGGTATCGTCACCGCCTTAAATCAGGGAGAAACTGGTTTTACTCGTACTCGTTATCACATGGTGATTGAACCCTCTTTATGTCGTGCTGGGTTACAAACTGATTTACGAATATTCCAACAACAAGACTCTCAAAAATTATCGAAACACTACTAAGTAAAAATCAAGTATCTCAGAGTCAATCCATGACAAACGCCATATTGACTCGAGAATACGTGCGCAATATCAGCGAAACCGATTTAAATTTCATTCAACGTTTGGCTGCCGAAGAAGGTTCTTACTATTATTTTGAACATACCAATAATAGCCATATCCTTCATTTCTCTAATTCGACAACACTTTCAGAGAAAAAAGGAAACTTAGTTTATAACGCAATGCCTGCTGGCCAACGTCCAGAAGCTGCGGTATGGCATTGGGCTTACGAAGAAAAACTAGGTACGACCCTTCAAACTTTACGTGATTATACTTTTACAAATCCTCGTTATAACCAAGAGCACCAATATTCTGGTCAAGGTAATAACGAAGGTCATAGTAGCATTTACGAACGTTATGACTATCCTGGTCGTTATAAACGAGATGCTCAAGGTGAGCCTTTTACCCAATATCGTTTAGAATACGAACGTAGAGAAGCTGAATTAGCTCTTGCGCAAAGCGATGATTTACGCGTGCAACCTGGCTATGTATTTGGCTTAGAGGGACATCAACGAGAAGCTTTTAATCGTGATTGGTTAATTATAGGTGTTGAACATTATGGTTGGCAACCTGGTGTATTGGAAGAAGAAGCCGGTGAAGAGGGCAACCGCTATGAGAACCGTATTAAACTCATTCCAAATACCACAATAGCTGACCGAACCGCAACCAAGACCAGTTGTTGATGGCTCTCAAATGTCCATGTAGTTGGTCCTGCTGATGAAGAAATCTATTGTGATGAATGGGGACGTGTCAAAGTTCAATTCCCTGGGATCGTGAAGACAAAAATAATGAGCATAGCTCTTGCTGGATTCGTGTCAGCCAAGGTTAGGGCAGGGTCGCAATTTGGGCATATTGCCATCCCTCGTATTGGCCATGAAGTAATGGTTGATTTCTTAGAGGAGATCCTGACCAACCAATCATCATGGGACGTACTTATCACAGTACAACTGAACCACCTTATGCTTTCGCCTGAACATAAAACAGCGTATGACTATAAAAAGTAAAACCCATAGAAGGTAACGCTTTAATGAATTACGCTTTGAAGATGAAAAAGACCGAGAAGAAATCTTTATTCATGCGGAGAAAAGAGCCAAAACAATGTAGTGAATAATGATGAAACGACACAAATCGGGCATGACCGTACTGAGCAAAAGTTGGACTGATGAAACCATTAACATCGGTAACAACCGTACTGAAACAGTCGGACAAGATGAATCCTTAACGGTGGGACGCGATCAATCTAATAAAAATCACTCGCAATCGTAGTGACCAAAATTGAAAAAGGATGAAGTGTTGAATATAGGAATCATCTATCAATGGATGTATGCCAATCAAGAAGTTAAATTGGCTGATTATTCTCATCAAACAAGTCGCAATGCGGTTTTTCAAAGCAGGAAAGAATTAAAAACAACATAGTAAAAACATTAAATTAACTGGTACTACACAAGTAAATATTCGTGGAAAAAGCAGGTACGATTGTTATTGATGGCTCTGGTATCACGTTAAAGGTAAAGTGACTGTAAAAAGGTAATTTAAACATTATTGGTGGCAATCCAGAAAACACCAAAAAGTGATCACCTATAAAGCAAATAACGGAGGAACCGACTTGAGATCTGTGAGGCAATGAAAAATAAGAAGGAAGCATAAGTGAGCAGTCAAGAGATTTGGCTTACCCATTATCGTCTTACCCATTGAATAATGCCAGTGCATCTTATACGTGTATATTTTGTAGTAGAAAGATCAAAGCAAATTTTTACCATCAGGCTGAGCGGTTTTGTGGAAAACGAAATTAACAGTTATGCACAACTAGCTGCACTTCCTATTTTGACTTGGTTCCAACGCCATGGTTTTTCTGCTGAGTTGCTTAGAGTGGCACAAACGTTATCTCCTCGGAATCCTATCAGTTTATTAAAAGAAAATGACTTACCCATTGAAGCACTTGCAGATGACAACGAATATTTGGTTGAAGAAATAACACACTTTGAACCTTATACTGATATTTTTGCACAGCAAGCTTTACCTCAACCGTTAAAAGAACACTTTTTTGCTGCATTCAAAGGGTTGGATGAGTGGCACAAATTACTTGATTTAAGCAATGTTGAGCAGAGCAAAATGCACTATTATATTGTAGTGGACACCGCGAAGGTCGTCGGCTTTCCTGAAAGATTAGAAAACGGGGAGAATAGCAAATCTTTATACCGGTGCCGTAGGTTCTAGTCTTGAAAGTAGTGCATCATAGTTTACTGAATTAGATTCCAGTAAATATAGTTGTGAGTATTTATTACAATCCCTCTTTCGGCAAATGGACAGTGAAATATTAAGTCATTGGAAAACAAACCTGTTATTTTTATTCGTAGTGAACAAAATTTTGATACGGTTTATCATCATTTAAGAAAAATTTACTCACCTAAAAATCCTGAAACAGGGAAAAATGGTATTTTCCGTTTTTATAATCCCAATGTATTAAATGCCTACCTTCCGTTTTTAACACACTACCCATCACATTTGGCAAGCTTGGTGTTAAGCAAAAACTTACAAATTAGTTGATGCCTTGGTGCCCGCGTAGATAAACATTCATCTCATTTAGGCTTAATCCGTTACCGCAAGATATCATGCCGGCAAAGAGAATAGAATTGGGTGAGTTGGAACGCAAGTCAGCAGAACAATGTGGAATCGAACAAAAACAAATTAATTCAATTTGCCAAAGAATATTTCCCCGATATTGACTGCACTTTTTGACAAATGGTTGGAAGACGGCAAAAAGAAACAGATTGCCGATTCCTCCTAGGGTTACTGGACATACTTAAGTGGTCGAGTTATTGCGGAAGATCATCAATGGGACTATTTTTGCAATGTTAACGGATTTTGAAGCAAAGAACAGGTTATACCGGCATAAATTTAACAGAAACACTGATGAACGAGTTTGATTAAACTGATGGCACATATGGAGTAATAAGACCCAAAACGCCAAAAATAAAGGGTAATGCGAGTCACCGGCAAGTTTGTCAGTACAACAAAAAGACGATCTTGAAAACAGTAAACGTCACCTCTGTGAGCTTCCTGTAATTCGATTTATCGGTACGTTATGGATTAAGTGCTAATTATCTAAAAAGCGCTGGAATAACGGCATCATTGAGTGAGATAACCGCACCGATCGGAATGTTTGGTGCGCATGAAAAAGGTGCACCAAATAATGCAGTTACGTCAAGGTTTTTGTTTATATTTATGCGTACACTAAACACCGTATATTTTTCCACTGATGAAAAAGGTGATGGTTAGTTTTTCGTTATATCACTCATAATGATATTAATAGTAGCAGTGAGTTTGAACGTCCGGGAGATATAGAGAACGCATCGGCGAGTTTTACTTTTTGTTGTATAAATGGGGTAAAGATGGTGCTAATGGTAAGTGGGAAGAAGGCAAATTAAACGACACCAATTACTCCCTGTGCAGCAAATGCCAGCGCTTTTCGTACGGTATTTGTAGATAAAGATACAGAGATGGTGAGATATCGCTTATAGCGAATATGCATGGTCTGCAGAAATTTTTGAGCGAGTGGAAAATGACCCAGGCTTTCGTGCCTCAGTGATGACCACAGTGAATGTGAAAAATCAAAATATCACAGAGCATAGTGCACCATTAAAGGATATTGATAAACACGTCATGGAGTATTCAATTAAAGAGACAGATGATACTAACGACAGTCTCGCAAAATTGAGTGAATCGTGGCATACCCAAATTAAATCGGCTAAGTTCCCTTATCGGATTCCTTATATGCCAAACCATAATGAAGTTGGATTAGTGGTCGCACTGGAGGATGTGGTAGGTGAAATGCACGAATTACAAAAACTCATCATTGATTTAACAGAACAACAAAAAGCCTACTACGCCCGTTACTCCCTATCCAACAACCATCAGCAATGTATCGATCCCAAAATTGGTTTTGATGTACGCGGAAAACCCTATCCATTTTAAAACCGCAAGAACGTGTAATTGAGCAAAAAGGTGTAAAGGGTGCATTAATTAGTGAATTTCACACTAAAATGACAACCCTGTTAAAAGAACCCTTTGAGCGTTATGAGAAGCCAATAAATGCCTTGGTGAAGCAGGTGGTACAAATGGCAAATCAGCGGGCGTCGTTTAAGGACTTTTTTCAAGTCTCTACAGACATTGCTCGCTATGCCCCCTCAGAAGAACGCTATCGACCGTGGTTTTTATGTATTTTATCGTTTTATTAGCGGATTTAACCTATGACAGCGGAATGTCACCCGATGGCGTCGCGGTATTGGAAAGTCTATTTTGGTGAGAAATCAGCGCCAGTAATAATGCGCCAACCACAATTGGTTGGATGAAAGAGCACAGTAAAAAGTTACTGATGCGGTATATGGGCTGGCAATGAAAATTCCTGCACACCAACGACACAACATCTTAAAAGGCTACTTTCGTAGCATGGAGCATGTCTATCTGAACAGCGGACGAACAGTCGCTAATTTGGTTGCATTAAGAAAAATGCAGTTTGATAAGGTGATGGCGATTTATGGATGGGATGAGAAGAAGTTAATAAAAATGCCGATTATTTATTTGCCGAAATGGCAGACACGTGGATAGACAAGCTGATGAAGGAAGAGACGTTCACGGCTTTTTATAGTGACCGCAGAGGCAATAGCGGTAAAAAGCCATTAAACAGGAACTAAAACAAATCAAAGCAAGATTTAAAGAACCAACAACGAATCACTCTTAGTGAAATTCAGGATTTGGAAGCCCGTATCCAACTTAGCGAACGTTATTAGGCTTTAGTGGTGTATTGGCGCGATTTACGCAGGGATATTGTCATTAAATAATGATTTAACCGTACAGAAAACTTGCGCGGACAGCAGCAGGCAAATTAGCACTAGACCCATTGATAGTGAAGACCACGGCGATATTGATATTTCGGTGGGAACGGCGGATACGGCATATGCGTTGAAGTTAATCGCAAACCGGGCGCAGGGCGAGCGCTTAAGAAATCTCCAGCGGTGCCTCAGCGCGTTCGGTATTGGTTGGCGTACGGGCGGTGGCTTATACGGGCATGGTGGTTGTCGGGGCGTGTTAACGGCGGTGATTGCGTTTGATGGGCTACAAGAGGCGAGGAGCCAATGAGGATAATGTTTCGATTGTGGCAAATGGGGCGATTATCGCTTCCTCAAGCGTTCTTGTCTTGTCAGGAATAGTAGCGATGGTAAGTAAGGGATCATTGGCTTCGGCGTTAGGTGCTGCAAAACCCGTATGCGTTGGTGATTGTTCTACTTTGGCTTTGCGGCGATAGCGTTGTTGGTTCAACACCATTGGAAACATGGGTAAAAAGGGATTTTTGGGAAAATCGTTTAATTATCTATATTGGGGAAAATAAACTGAGAGATCCAACGATTGATGAGCAAATTAAACGTGCAGAAATTTTGTGGCTAATGAGAAAATAGCAGAAATAGCCAAGCAACATATTGCAAGACTGGATATGGTTGCAACCGGTAGGGTAGAATGCCGTAGCTGGTGCCGGGTTACCAATGAATACACAAATTGAAGATTATATTTTTAATCAGTAAAGGCTTTGAAAAAGAACTCTATGAATATGATATTCAAGCGGGATTAAAAAATCATCAAAATCAGTCATAGGTTATTATCGTATTAGTAAGCCGAAAGTTAGACACACGGAACCGACAACACAGAATCTGGTAATTAACTTATATCAATGGGGTTCTGCTCAAGCACAACCGATTAAAGCGGTTTTTATGCAGGTGCTTCGGTGATATCACCTTCTATCTTGCCGAGAATAATATTCATATAAAAGACGTTCGTATTATTGCGAAGTTTACCGATAAAGAAGGTGGTACTTTTGATGATGTTTATCTCAGCGAAGAGTTCCAAGCTAAAACGAAGGAAATTCAACAGAAAGGACAGGCTGCAATGGAAGAAGCAATAAATGATGGCTATTCGGATGAGTGATGCAAAATGAGTTAACAAAAAGAACAACGTTTAATGCGCCGTTGGTTTAAAACTAACTGATAACAATACTATTGAGTTAAAGGAAAAGCGTTGGGCGGCAGTTAAAAATTAGTATTAGTAATTATTCTTGTTGCAGGTGTTTATTATAATTTCATAGATTCTCGCTACAACGAAATGATTTGGCGTGATTTAGAGCTTACTTTTCAACCTGATAAATGGGCAGAAAAAAACAATATGAATATAAAAATCTGATGAAGACCCAAATTTAACAAGATGGGGAGAAACTAAAGAGGAGTTCATAATATCAATGAAAGAGCATAGGAAAGAAAAAGCGAAAGCAATTATTGGTTATATTTATTTCTCTCAAAGCCTATATATTCTCTCCTATTTATTTCACTCTGTACAACCGACCGCCGAGTGCGTTTTGACCGCAAGCGCGGGATTATTTATACCTATGTGAATAAAAAAGTTTTATTTAACAGGTAGAATAAACTGATGCGCCCGTTTCCGGAATATCTAATCAATACGGGCGGCGCAGTGATCTTTGGGTACATCCTATGAGTATCCCATAAGATTAAAATCTTTCGGCAAGGTTCACAAATGATAGTCTCGGATTACAGTATGTGGTTACCGATGTTAGGTATGATATTTACGTTAAATCCAAAGTTGTATAAAAAAAGTTCGGCAGCCACATTGAGGCGTTTTTAGTGGATTTTGTGAATCCTGATACTCCACCGGAACGCATTGCAAGTATGATGACAGCGCTGGAAACCCGCCCCGGTATTTTTGAATGTTTGGGAAAGTTTTATTCGGTTGGATAGATGGCGGTTTATATTGCCGTAAATTGCCGAAAGACGAGGTGTTAGAAAAAGAGATTGAAAAATACTTTGCCGAACAGGCACCGAAAATAAAGGCGTTGCCTTCTTGCAGTATGAAGGTGGATATACGGGAGAAGGTTACTGGAAAACAGGTTATTTAACCATTCAAGTGTGGAGCTAAACCGAATGCTGGGGATTTGAAGAGTGCCTCACAAGCACTTTATATGAATATCCCAAACGATCTATGCATTCAGGAGGCTTTATTGGCGGTTGGGGAAATGAGTTGGAAGACGGTAAACTATGCCGAAGAGGAATTGATTGAGATAGTTGATTGAAGTGCGTTTAAATTTTAAGTGTTGTGGGGTAAAACACTTGAAAAAATGACCAGCACTTTTGTTTTCTTTAGAAGATGTTCGTATTATTGCAGAAGTTTACCGATAAAGAAGGTGGTACTTTTTGATGATGTTTATCTCGGCGAAGAGTTTCCAGCTAAAACGAGAGGAAATTCAACAGAGAGGACAGGCTGCAATGGAAGAAGCAATAAATGATGGCTATTCGAGGTAAGTGATGCAAAATGAGTTAACGAAAAAGAGCTAACGTTTAATGCGTCATTGGTTTACCGGTGAAAAATACCATTGAGTTAAAGGAAAAGCGTTGGGCGGCAGTGAAAATTGTCTTCATTATATTTACAGTAATTGCTGTTTATTATGATTTTATTGATCCTCGTTACCAAAATATGACAAAAACTCATATTTATGCTGCGTTTCAACCCGAAGTAGTGGGCTGAAAGGATATTCTAAGTAGCATCCGCTTCAAGCCTAATGTTACTCGCTGGGAGAGTCAGAAAGAAGCATATATACTTGGGCTGATAAAACCCGCAAAGAAAGAAAGATGGTGAGGGTATTCTACTGTCGGCAAAATATGTTCTTATTCTCATCTACCTTTGTGACAAACGCCGAGTGCGTTTTTGACCCCGCAAGCGGGATTATTTATACCTATGTGAATAAAGTTTTATTTAACGGAAGTGAATAAACTGATGCGCCGTTTCCGGAATATCTAATCAATACGGGCGGCGCAGTGGTCTTTTTGGTACATCCTATATGAGTATCCCCATAAGATTAAAATCTTTCGGCAAGGTTCACAAATGATAGTCTCGGATTACATGTGTGGTTACCGATGTTGGGTATGATATTTACGTTAAATCCAAAGTTGTATAAAAAGTTCGGCAGCCACATTGAAGCGTAGTGAGTTTTATGAATCCTGATACTCCACCGGAACGCATTTGCAGTATGATGACAGCGCTGGAAACCCGCCCCGGTATTTTTGAATGTTTGGGGAAAGTTTTTATTCAGTTGGATAGATAGGCGGTTTATATTGCCGTAAATTTAGCCGAAAAGACGAAGTGTTAGAAAAGAGATTGAAAAATACTATCGAACAGGCACTGATAAAGGCGTTGCCTTCTTGCAGTATGAAGGTGGATATGCGAGAGAAGGTTGCTTGGAAAACAGGTTATTTAACCATTCAAAGTGTGGAGTTAAAACCGAATGCTGGGATTTAAAGAGGTGCCTTACAAGCACTTATATGAATATCCCAAACGTTCTATGCATTCAGGAGGCTTTATTGGCGGTTGGGGAAATGAGTTGGAAGACAGTAAATATGCCGAAGAGGAATTAATTGAGATAGTTGATTGAAGTGCGGTTAAAATTTTTAGAGTGTTTTTGTGGGAGTAAAAACACTAGAAAAATATACCACTTTGTATTTTCTTTAGAGACGTTCGTATTATGCAGTTTACGGATAAAGGAGGTGGTACTTTTGATGATGTTTATCTCAGCGAAGAGTTCCAAAGCTAAAACGAAGGAAATTCAACAGAAAGGACAGGCTGCAATGGAAGCGGCAATAAATGATGGCTATTCAGAGTAAGTGATGCAAAATGAGTTAACGAAAAAGAGCAACGTTTAATGCGTCATTGGTTTAAAAACGGTGAAAATACCATTGAGTTAAAGGAAAAAGCGTTGAGCGGCGGTGAAAATTGTCTTAATTATATTAGCAATAACTGCTGTTTATTATGATTTTATTGATCCTCGTTACCAAAAATATGACTTGGAGAGTTACAGTATAGTTTTCAACCCATGAAGGCCTTTGAGTTGGGAGTTTTACCAGGATTACGATAATCCTAATATAGTAAAGCAGGTCAAAGCAAAGAAAGATTTTATGAAGGAAAGGTGGGGATGAATACCTGAGTGGATATGCCTGGATTGGCTATTTTATTGCAGGAAATATGTTCTTTTTCTTATCTACTGCCTTTAGCCAACCATATGCCAGTGCGTTTTGACCGCAAGCGCAGGATTATTTATACCTACGTTAATAACAAGTTTTATTTAACGGAGGTAAATAAATTGATGCGTCACTTGCCTGAATGTTTTTGCATTTGTTGGTGGTGCGGTATTTTTGGGTTCATCCATATCAACAAAGCAAAACACTTTTTGCTAATTTTAGACGAGGCTCTGCAAATGATAGTCTCGGATTACACCGTGTGGCTACCGATGCTTGCTATCATGCTTGGTATGTATTCACAGGATGTATCAGCGCAGTAAAGGAGCTGTGCTTAAACGCTTTTTAGTGGACTTTATGAATCCATACACCGCCGGAACGCATTGCAAAGTATGATGAAAGCGCTGAAACTCCTTGCGTATTTTTGAATATTTGGGGAAAGTTTTTATTCGGTTGGATTGACGGTGGATTATATTGTCGTAAGTTGCCGAACGATGAGATTTTAGAAAAAGAGATTGAACGCTATTTTGCGAACAAAGCCCCGCAGATAAAAGGCACTTCCTTCATTTGAAATGGGAAGTTATGAAGAAGGAATGGAGTTGAAATGAAAATTCAAGAATATGAAGATTATTTCGGTGAAGATAATATCAAGGCCGGTTAGTGGTGTAATGCCTGCCCAAACTTATACGACTACCCGATTCGTTCATTACATTACAACCGATTTAGCATTGCTTGGAAATGAGGCTGGAAATGTAGAACAGTTTCCGAAACCACCGGGCAAATGGAAAGAGTCAGAGCTGAAAGTAAAGAATGAAAGCTAGTCTGATACCTTCTAAAAGTGCGGTTCAATTTTGCAGTGTTTTAGTGAGGCAAAAACACTTGGAAAAATGACCGCACTTTTTCATAACTATGTGATACTACAAAACAGAGCACCCACAGATTATTGAAACGCTGTTGAGTAAAAATCAGGTAGTGCAACACCAATTTCATTTTAAAGACAGCTACTGGACGCGTGAATACTGGTAGTGTATTGTGAAATCAGACTCAGGTTTATCAAACACTTAGCATGCAACAGAAGGCACTACGATTGTTTTGAACACACAAAATGACCGGTTCATCACTGTTTAAGGTCGTAGGAAAAGCCGGTACACTATCATCATAGACGGAAGCGGCATCACTCTGAAGGGAAAAGTCACTGTAAAGGTAATCTTTCCATTATCGGAGGGGCTCTGGAATCACCAGCTGTGTGTCTCTTGCTGCTAATGACGCAAAACCGATTTGCGAAGTTTGTGAAGCCATGAAAAATCAAAAACAGAGTTAAAATCAACCGCACTTTGCGACAAAAGGACAGCTAAGCAGTTAAACTTTGCTGTCCTATTTATATCAGTAATTTAACTGTTTATCCATAAAATAAACTATGACAACAGAAAAACAACTTTGGATAGGTTATTACCAGCTCACTTGCATAATCAACCTAATACCCTTTATTTTGGCCACCTGATTGGTTTTGCCGAAAATCGCGATATTTTCCAACAAAGGGTGGAAGACTATAAAACACATTATCAATACCAAACTGAGTAGCCAACTACTTTTACCTGCCACCACATGGTTCCAACGTCTAGCTATCAAGCCACTGTTTGGGCAACAGCTACGACAATTAAAGGAACAAAACTTCGTTTTTACTTGTCACAACGAAAAGAAACTCAACAGGCACCTAATCTTATTTTATCGCAAGAAAGTTTAACGATTTCGCCTCTGCGAGTCGATATTTGAAACGCATTCATATCAACGCCCTATTTGCCGGAGGCATTAGTCAATCATCCATTTTTGCGCAGCTAAATTCACAGGAGAATCCCAAAAGAAGGTTTGGTTTATCCAAATCGATTTCATCGAATACCGATAGCTATCGTTATTATGCGGTTGTCGATGGGGTGAAATCTTTTATCTTGCCCCAGCTTTGTGAACGGGAAGGACAAACAGATTCTTTATATAAAGGCGATTTAAAAATCGACATGCACCTTTATCTCACCCAACTTTCACCGTCAATGATGCAAGGCATCAGTGGGTTTACCCACATTTTATTTACACAAGCCGAACAGGAATGGTTCTGGTTGTTGGATATCAATCCGGCCATCTTTATTCGTACTAAGCATTCCTTTGAGGAAGTACATTATCATTTTCGTAAGTTTATCCATCTCTATAGAAGAAGAGACGGAGAAATGGTACTTTTTCCGATTCTACGACCCACAGGTATTGGTAGGCTTATTTGCATCTATATTGAATATGACCCAACGCGTTTAGCTGCATTTTCAGGGTTTCGCAATGGAGAATGTATCATTGAGTATTTTGCGGCAGAATAGAAAATCGGTTTTATATTTTTAACTTGAAAGAGTTACCACCCGAGACACAACCAAGTGCGGTCGCTTTTGATAATGAAATGGAACGCTTTTTAGAAAGAAGCTACGACAAACGCCAGTACTTGAAAAGCTACAGACAGAAATTATTCCAGCGAATTTCCGGAACAAAATTGCAGAGGCAGATATTGATAAATATTTTTAATCAGACTCTTGAATTAGGGTTTTAAAATTGAAGAAGTATAACCAATGTAGTGAAAAGCACTAGTTATCTTTCGGGAGATTTGACGAAACTCAAAAGATATTGGCTTGAGCTTGAAAAAGAGTATGGCAATGACCTTACTGAAATTGAACTCGGTGAACGTATGTGAAAAATAAACCTTCGATGAATACTTAGAATGACTATGTCAACAAAGAAACCGATGATCGTTTAGACCCCAATGCTAAGGCTGTAGGGTCAGCCTCTTGCGTGTCAGATTGATATCGTGCCAATCTTCCCTGTGCGTTTTAGTATGAGTTCGAAAACGTTAAATAATGCAGCTAAAACAGGGTCTGTTCCACCAATGCTAACTGGAATTAGCGATAAGGAATATGATTTACGCCGTTTACGTCAAGGGTATTTATATATTCTTGCCCGCGCAAAACACGTGGGAAAATGCGACTGACGAAAAGAGGCGCTGGCTAATTTTTCCCGAATATACGGTGACAAAGATGACAGCAATGCCCCAAAGCTTAATGGTTCGAGTGTTTCGCCTTATCACTTGTACTCAATATGTCTGGACAGATGGTACGGCACGGGCGAATGGATTGCCACGTTCCTTTCCTTATGCTTATGTTCATGCGCAAGTCGGTTCCATCGAATGTGCTTATAGTGAAGTGCGTTGGGCACCGGAGATGTTCGAAACGTTAGAACGCGATCCGATTAAACGTGCTGAAAAGTCAGTACAGAAGATTTCCCTAACGGGTGGCACGTCTGAGTTTATTTTTCCCCGGTGCGTTACTGACAGAAAAAGTGGCAGATTTTAAAGCAGAAAAAGTTAGTGCAGGATTTAGCGGATAGTTTTCGTCGTGCAACCGGATTAGGTTATGGCAAGCAACATCAAGTGTTTGATAGTTGTTCGGCTAAAAACGGTGGTCACTGCCTTGTTTGATCGTATCGGCGACATTAAAGACGTATCGGCTTATCATCAGCGGATTTTTAGCGAATAACCTGAAAAGAATTTTTCCACATTCTTTTATCCGGTCACCACCGCCAAGGCAATTGAACAGATAGAACAACATGTGTTTAAAAATCCCAACTGGTTTAAGCGACTCATCGAGTTCCGACCCGTTAGATAGAAGGAATGCGAGCAACAAAATCTATGCGAAAAAGTCACCGCTAATGGCAGAACAAACCATGAAAAACTTGGCTGTGGCACAGTTTAACTTGCTTAATCAAGTTGGCAACGGAACCCCTCATGAGCTATGAAATTTTTAGACTGGCGCTTGTAAGCCAATAAACAACAATTGGAAAAATTAGCCTCTATTGCGGACTACGCCATGGCATTTTATGGCACAGCGATGGCGGGGGATGGGTGATACGCCAAAGGGTATGGAATATCAGAAAAATACGCTTGTTACAGGAAGCTCATGGGGCGATAGCTTATCAAATCTACTTTCAGTTGGCGATAAACTCAATCAAATCACGAAGGAAACAGCAGCAAACTTACGGTGAAAAGCCTTGCGTTTTGAGGTGATGATTGAATCGGTAATGGCTGCACAGATGTTGCTGTGGAAAGAAGGCGTGAAAGAAGCCATTCCTTATTCACGTTTTTAGCCGCTGCGGGTTAAAATTACAGACTATTTCCCATGCACATGTGGGTAGCATTAATGTGGGCGCAGATATTGTGAATAAGCAAATGCATACTCTCATTCACAATGCCGATGAGCTCTTTAAAGGATTAAATGCAGCGCATTATCAAGCAGAAATTAACCAAAGGCGTGCGAGCAGGGCACATCCCATTATATTAATATGAACGTTCATGTGGTCGCTAAAAATGAATATAATCCGGCATTACAGGGTGGTAAACATCACAGAATCGGTGGGAACATTCTTTTCGCCGGCGGTGCGTTAATCGTGAACTTACGTGAATGGGCAACATGGAAGACAATTCCGGTTCCTTTATCAGCATGGTTTTACATCCGGCCGTTCGTTTGGCGAATGATTTTGCCGCTTTGGTAGCAAGTTTTGAGCGAAGCAGAGGCTTTAGTACGAAGGCGTGGGGACATTTTTATAACCGCTTAGATAAAGCGGCGGTGAAACAAATTCAGGCATTGACCGGGTTTAGAGAACCGATTGGGATAAAAGCGGCAGCCGGTAGAGGAACACAAAATCGTCAAGCATCTGACACTGCAAAATGCGGGGCGGTTTGCTAATGTCTCGAGGCGTGGTTATCGCTTTGGCACAGGCACGGCAAGCTGTACGCACCGGCGACACCGCAGCGCGTAATTCGGCAATTTGGCAGGCATGGCGAAATCAGCTTCTTTATTTCCACCTTTGCTTAGCACTGGTGCGTCTTGTAGGTATCGGGGTGGTGTTGGCAATCGGCTCGGTACTGACTTCCTTGGTTGCGGATAATGAATTTGAGAAATGGGTGAGAACCGGGTTCTGGGGAATTCAGGGATTATTGGAAGCCTCAGGGACAATTTTCTAGACGACTTACTCAAGCGGAGGTTTTTAGCTTCTCCAGAAAGTAATCCTGAACAATTCAAGAAAATTAAGAATTTCTTTGAACAAGAAATGGATGGATTTTATAACCTGATCTGGGGTATCGGTATTGACACCACTTTGGCAAATCAGTATCAGTTAAAAGTTTATTGTCCAGTATTTAGGATAGAAACAGTGCGGATAAACTAACGGTGAGAAATCAGTATTGAAGATTATAGCAATACAGATCCAATGTTGGGCGGAGGTGTGCCGGCACCGGTGTCGATACCGACTCATAAGGTTGAAAGCAATTTTATCCCAAGGTGAAATTTTGATTGATATGACACAGATTAATATGCTGAAAAGGTTACCGTTATAGCAAAAATACGAAAGGAAGTAATATGCTGGATACTTTGACTGTCACTGCAAAACACCCTAAATTAGGTGAAGACGTGAGTACGCTTTGCGCAAACATCGCAGATTACTTTTGAAAGTCAGATTACTTACGTGGGGGAAATAAAATGTCTATGTTTAACTACACACTGATGTAATTGCCCGTAACGTAAAACAACTGGGGATGGCGTAATTGAAAATCCGCCGTTATAACGACAGGCATATTGAGACAGACCTCTCTTGGGTGTGGTTTGTGTTCGATAGGTTTTTATGCTTTACGACTATTTTTACCACCCAAACCCTGTTTAGGGATGTGCAATGGGCTATCTCTGTCGATTGGGCACTAGAAGAAGGATGGCTAAGATATTTTGATATAGCTCGTCATGGGAAAGAACATCCCACTTCAAATGAGTATGATTTATATAAGGCTGAAATGCTCGAAAATGCACTGGTCAAGAATTTATTGGGGCTGGTTCTATATCCTTTTTCCCGCTGTTCTGGTTCTTTATGGTCGCTTCGCAAAATGGCGTCCTGTGCAGTTCGATACAAAAAGGCGTTTAGTGTACTTTTGGTCATGGGGGCAACGTATATTATGCAATACCCCAAATCCGTACAACGAGATCGGGGAACAGTTGCTCAGCTTTTTAAGTCCGGAATTTTTCACCCCGTGGATCCGCCCGAAACATTTCGGCAGTTTGATGTTTAACATTCCGCATGAAAACCCTAATAAAAATCCTCCCGCCGTGCCACTCGGCATTTATCGCCCGGCGTGCAAATATCAAAATCATGCCTTACTGAACTTTATTTTGGATTATTTAGGCAGCGAAAATCCGGACGAAGAATACGGCAAGTTCTTTAAAAAAGAAAAACGTATCACGAGTGACTACTTCAACTGGTTCTATCAATTTAGCCTCTTCCCACAAATCGGCTACAACGAAAAGAAAATTGAGCAAGAATTCAGGCATGGCTGGATAAAAACCATTAAAAACACGGAAAAAATCTCACCGTACTTGAGAGAACTAATGCTAAAGTGCAGGTTGTTTTTTGAGAATGTTTTATAAATTATTGGCACGCGTTAGAAATATACGTCAGCAAAGGGCTACCGTTATACATACGAAAGAAGTGATATGCTCAATACCTTAACTGTCACGATAAAACACCCTCAATTAGGGTGAGGATGTTTCCACCTGGTGGCGTAAAAACTCATGCTGATTATTTTGAAAAGTCAAATAACATGTGGGAGCTAAATAAATGTGCATATCCAGCTATAATCCTGATGTGATTGCCCGCAATGTGAAACAGCTGGGCAATGGTGTCAGTGAAGTCCGTCGCTATAACGACGGACATATCCGTGCTGATCTCTCTTGGGTGTGGTTTTTATGTACAATAGGTTTTATGCTTTATGACTACTTTACGACGCAAACTATGTTTAGGGATGTGCAATGGGCTATCTCGGTAGACTGGGGAATAAAAGACACTTGGAACCAGCTACCTTTCGTTTTCTTGGTATGATAAGCCCCCTCCAGCTACTATGATGAATTTAAAGCGAGAATGATAAAAACACTGGGCAAGTTTTTACTGGGGCTGGTTCTATATCCTCTTCCCCCTATTCTGGTTCTTTATGGTTGCTTCGCCAAAAATGGCGTCCAGTGCGCTTTGATGCCAAACGGCGTTTAGTCTATTTCTGGTCGTGAGGGTCAGCTTTATGTATGCACTATCCTAAATCTGTTCAACGAGATCGGGAACAGTTGCTCAGCTTTTTAAGTCCGGAATTTTTCACCCGTGGATCCGCTCGAAACATTTCGGCAGTTTGGTGTTTAACATTCCGCATGAAAACCCTAATAAAAATCCGCCCGCCGTGTGCCACTCGGCATTTACCGCCCTGCGTGCGAATATCAAAATCATGCCTTACTGAACTTTATTTTTGGATTATTTGAGCAGCGAAAATCCCGATGAAGAATACGGCAAGTTCTTTAAAAAGAAAACGCATCACCAGTGACTACTTCAACTGGTTCTATCAATTTAGCCTCTTCCCACAAATCGGCTACAACGAAAAGAAAGTTGAAGCAAGAATTCAGGCATGGCTGGATAAAAACCATTAAAACACATCTCACCGCACTTTAAAGATAAAAACGAAAAGTGCGGTTGTTTTTCGAAATGTTTTTATAAATTATCGGCACACGTTAGGAAATATACGTCAGCAAAGGGCTACCGTTATACAAAAAATACGAAAAGGAGTAATATGCTCAATACCTTAATCGTCACAATAAAAACACCTCAAATTAGGTGAGGATGTTTCCACCTGGTGGCGTAAAACTCATGCTGATTATTTTGAAAGTCAAATAACTTATGTGGGAGCCAAGTAAATGTGCATATCCAACTATAATCCTGATGTGATTGCCCGCAATGTGAAACAGCTGGGCAATGGTGTCGTGAAGTCCGTCGCTATAACGACGGACATATCCGTGCTGATCTCTCTGGGTGTGGTTTTTGTGTTCAATAGGGTTTTATGCTTTATGACTACTTTACGACTCAAACCCTGTCTAGGGATGTGCAATGGGCTATCTCTGTCGATTGAGCATTAGAAGACAACTGGAAATGGCGTATAGAGTCTTTTTACAGAATTAGGGAAAAGAAATACCTGAAAATTATTATAATGAATTCAAAATAGGAATGATAAAAACACTGGTCAAGAATTTATTGGGGACTGGTTCTACATCCTTCTCCCGCTGTTCTGGTTCTTTATGGTCGCCTCGCCAAAATGGCGTCCTGTGCGATTTGATGCCAAACGACGTTTAGTCTATTTTTGGTCGTGGGGTCAGCTTTTATATTATGCACTATCCTAAATCCGTACAACGAGATCGGGAACAGTTGCTCAGCTTTTTAAAGCCCGGAATTTTTCACCCCGTGGATCCGCCCGAAACATTTCGGCAGTTTGGTGTTTAACATTCCGCATGAAAAACCCTGATAAAAATCCGCCTGCCGCGTACCATTCGGCATTTATCGCCCGGCGTGCGAATATCAAAAATCATGCATTACTCACCTTTATTTTGGATTATCTTGGTAGCGAAAAATCCCGATGAAGAATACGGTAAGTTCTTTAAAAAGAAACGTATCACCAGTGACTACTTCAACTGGTTCTATCAATTTAGTCTCTTCCACAAATCAGCTATAACGAGAAAAAGACTGAAGCTCGGATTCAAGCATGGCTGGATAAAAACCATTAAAAACACAAAATCTCACCGCACTTTAGAGAACTAATGCTAAAGTGCGGTTGTTTTACATGATTTTTTTATAAACTAAGTATCTTATAAAAATATGTCATTTATAGAAGAACCAAAACCAATGAATACACCAAATTACACACCGGATATGGTAGCACTGCAATGTGAAACAACGGGGTAACGGCGTGATTGAAATTGCCCGTTACAATGAGGGGCACATGAAAGCCAATATGGCATGGCCGTGGTTCTTAATTGTGGCAGGTATGACCTTATATGATATTTATTTTCAACAAGGGATGTTTAACGATATTCAGTGGGCTATTTCCGTTGATTGGGTGCTGAATCGAGTGGACTAGACATATATCTATAATGACTGAATTGGGAAAGAGATCACAAAAATTACTATACAAACTATAAAGCAGAAATGCATTGCCATGCATGGAGACAGTTTTTATTGGGGCTGGTTTTTATCCTTTTCCACTTTTCTGGTTCTGTTTGCTGATTTCACCTAATTGGCGCCCGTTACGTATTGATAGCAAACGTCGCTTAATTTATTTTTGGAGTTAGGGGTAGTTTTACATTGCATAATATCCTGTCACTTAAAGGACAATCCCGATGGCTCTATGCTGGTTTTTAGAAGCGGAAATGTTTAAATCTTGGATGCATCGTGAAGCCATGGGCAGTCTAATTTTGCATATTCCTTTATGAAAAATCCAGAAACTCAAAGAAAGTCGCCGTACCGATAGGCACATACCGCCTGGTATGCGAATATCAAATTACCTATTGCGGGATTTTCTATTGGACTATATGTGTAGTGATGATGGTGACAAAGAATATGCCCGTTACTCAGAAAAGAGAAACGCATTTGGTTAGACTATTTGGGGTGGTTCTATCGTTTTAGTCTCTTTCCCGCACGGGGTTATAACGAAAAGAAAACCGAAGCTAAGATTCAAGCCTGGCTTGAAAAATATGGTGATGGGCAGTAAAAACATCTAGAAATCTAACCGCACTTTAGAGATGACACTTTAAAGTGCTCTACTCCACAAAACTTGGACAGATAACTAAACCGAAAGTCGAGCATCTATGGGTTTCAAAGGCAATAACCTCCTGATTGACTTAGCTCATCATCAGCAAGAGATATAGCTTCTCCGCACCTCCCCGAAATTCGGTCACCCACTTTTCATTAAGCTTTGTCGCAGTAAAATTGTGCGTTAATAAATTCAGTACCACATTGATCTTATATCTTCAAAAAGCCAAGTCGTATAAAATTGCATATGATTCTGACCATCATAATGATAATAGGTGTAAGGTTCGCCCATATAGCCTTGATAAAATTTATTATATTTTTGTTTTCAATAGGATATAAGTCTTATTCATTTCCCATTCTGCAGTATCAGTCGACTTATAATTTTTCTCTAAAGAGATTAATCTTTTTCCAAATTTTCATCACTATTACTTGCTTCAATGACAAATTTCTTATATTCCTCTTGATATTGCACTCGCATAAAATTATAAGCTAAGAACTGATCTGCCAAATATTTACCTCAGGGTCAGTAATCTTCATCTTCAATTTCATTTTTCATTCTTTTTAAATGATGAATATAATCATCAAATAAAACGATTAAAGGTGATGTGTATCACCTAAATAAAAAACTCTGTAAGTTTATTTTTAATTGAGCACTTTTTGTAGGTTAGTAGACTCTACTTGATAAAAATAATTAACCAGTTTTTATAATCTTTCTTTCCTGAAGCTAGGATGTTTTTCACTAATAGCAATCGGCTCGGTTGGAACTATGCCATATTGTTCTTGATTATCATGTTGGCGTGTGCATATATTACAGAATCATGACTATCTCGGTTCACAATAATGTTTCGATCGTGATAAATATTGGTAAAGTCATTTTTGTTCTATACGAAAACTCTCGCTGGGAAAAGTGCTACTAATAATTTGTTTATTTTCAACTACATCCCATACTCCCAAAGTTCATTTTTCTTCACAGAAAAAGAATGACTTTCCTCCTTTTTCTGATTCTCCAAAATAATCACCATTATTTAAAGAATAGACCTGGTCATAATCAATCGGAATAATACTCTCCCCTTTTCAGATTAATCATGCCAGATTTCTTATCTATACGAACCAAAATACTGATTAGTATTATGCATTTCAAGATCATCATATTGCGCCGCAATAATCACTTCACCAGTTGGGGCGATGATCCCCCATTTATCTTTTTGTTTGAACCGAAACACTACGATATTGCTCAACAAAAATCCAAGTCCTGATACTCAAAGGTAATACTGCCTGCCCAGCATAATCAATAATTCCGACCATTCCGTCTTGTTTGGCAATAATTGTCCGTTCAGGAAGAATTCTTTTAATTTATCATTATTGAGCATTTTATTTTATTACTTTCATAGGTAAAGTCTGTTATTGGTTTACCGTGAGTGAGAATAATGCTATTTTTCCCCTTTAGTTGCTATCATAATTGGGGGCAAAATAATCATCATAGAGGTCTTTATAGATAGGCTCAAAAATCACTTTTTCCTGCAACACTATATATTCCGTGCAGATTGTCAAACGTGGTAACATTAATTTCATCATATGAATTATAAGATATACTCTGGAACTTTGCGGGAATAAGTTCTTTCAAATCACTATTTAACATCCAAAATTATCAATAAGACGGGTTTCAATTAACGTCGAATGATTTTGAGTTTTATAGCATCGAACTCAGTATGTTTATAATCCAACACTATATTTCCATTAAGATCAATCAACTGCACTCTCATAGTTTTCAAAAAGATGACAAAATTTTTTCCTTTAGAAATTTGAATGTATTGATCTTCAATAAATTTTACTGTAAGTAGATGATCAAAAAGTTTCTTACCTGATTTTGTCCATATAGAATATTGTTTATTCTTATCATTAATTACAGACATGACTTGACTATCTTTTGATAATCCATCGACAACTTGATAGCCCTTCAGCAGTACAATTAATTTTCCATCCAATGAGTAAAATTGCCGCTCTTCGCTTTTCCAACGTCCTGCAATAAGAAGTCCACCATCTAATGAAAACTCATTTTCTGAAATAACTGGAATAATCTCACGATTATTTTTCACTATGCCATATTTTTGGTCTTTCTGAACTTGAATATAACCTTCATCATGAGAGAATATTGATCATATAACTCTGCATCTAATACAATTTCACCTCGTTGATTAACTACAACACGAGATATTACCTCATCGGTTTTTGAGATCGCGTTCGATTAATTCAACATACCCTTTACCCACATAGCCTGCCTCTTGATATTTAAAAGGTACAACAACTTCCTTTGTTTCAATATTAATTGCTCTCAGTTAGCCTGTACATCTAAAAATAAACAACGGGATAAAAATAATTTTACTTCCGGCTTTGATGAAATATTAAGATAGTGACGTACCGGGTCTGCAGTGAGGCATTTTCTGAATAATATAAGTAAGAGCTATAATTAGGCCCCGTATGAAGAATACCCATATCTTTATATTTCGGCTCAACCACTACCTGACCTTGGTTATCTAATATCCCAATATGATTATTTTTACCCCATACCAATACCCTTTTTCATAAGGCTCTAACTGACTATAGTTTAAACCATGGGCCTTGCGATATAGTTCATTTTCGATATCCGCCAGTTTGGAAATCAAAGGATTTCTGCATTCTTCAATGAGTTTCTTTTGTTGAGATCCTAGGGTGCTTGTAACTGATGACACTGTTCAAACTGAGTAAGTACATCGGCTTTTTGTTGATCCAGTGACGGTTCAGCTGTGGTATTCGAAATGAAGTTTGTATCACAGAGCAACAAGACAAAAGCAAAAGAGAAAGAGATAATTTAGTAATGATATGTTTCATGTTAATATTAAAAGAAGATATAAACAGTTTGAGTTTATCATAATAGACAACTACTTGAGGAAAAATTTACATTTTTAACCGCACTTTTTATACAGCAGTGATAAACTAACGCATTACTTTTTGAGGGAAAAATGGATGAAACCCGCTTATACCGAAAAACTTTTAGCCCGTCATGTGAGATTTTTAAATCCTGATCTGATCGAGATCCATCGTCCCATGATGCAGGTATGGCGACTTATGATTGTGCCATTGGTTTGTTGTTGGCTTTTTATCGGTTGGGTAAAACACGCTGATACAATATATACACGTGATGATACTTTTTGTGACTTATGTGAGTGGTTTATCCAACCTTCTACCGAAAGGGCACAAAGGCTACCTGCAATATGCTGAAGAACAAATGAAAGAAAAGCAAGCGCTTGAAAGCCCAACAAGGAATTAGCAAAAGGCTCAACATTACCGACTAGTTTCATTGAATTTAGAAAACATCACGCTGATCTTGATTATTTCGGCGCCCAAACAAAATGGAATAATTATTTAGAATTACAACAAAAATTAGCAAAAATTCTGTTCAATCAGAACAAGAATACTATCAATCTAACGAACGTTATACCTTTGCAGTCAAACGTAAGGTTGCCCTTAGTCTTATTGGTTTCCCACTTGCTGCATTCTTTGTTAGCTTACTCTTACCAAACCAGCGACTTATTCGCATTGATCGACGTCGTCGCATGATTTATGTTAAAGATGACCAATTTTATATTCATCAACTACCGGAATGGACTGTGTATGACGATATGAAAGAATCAATTTGCCTTTATTCTTATCACACGAAGGCTACATTTCGTTTTACCAGATTCAAAAATGAAAGAATTATATCTAGTTAAAGTCGGCCGTCTAGGCTTGATAAATATACAAGGATTACAGATGTTTATTCAGGATTTTCTTTCCGGCAAGTATATCCATTTTGCTCATACTACCCTCAGCTAAATCATGGAATATACTTGATATTTTTGATAGAAAAGCTTTTTATTCTGATAAATATACGTCGGAAGAAATTGAAAAAGCGATAGAAAAATTATCAAAAATTGGTAATTTATCTTTTGAAGAACAAAAAGTGCGAGCTGAAAAAGCTTTATCAAGATATGCAGAAAAGCTCCAAAACAAAATGAGCTAATCTCAAAATAATACTGGGTATCATTATGTTAATTTATGCGATTTTCCATTTGCTCAGAGCATTTAGGCTCGTGTAGAGCTGAAAGACTTGCTTTATCGCTTAATTTGGGTCGTACAGACGGTAAGTCTTCAGGTAAAATATGATTTATTAAATTAATTGATAAAAAGTGCGGTTAAGATTTCAAACATTTTTGTGTGTTTTGACAAACCCACGACCGCACTTGCGGTCGTTTCTATTTATAACTTAAAGGATTATTTTAATTTTTCACCTTTAAATTCACCTGTTAAAGCTTTCTAAGAAAGATGTGATATCTTCAACATCTTTTTGAGCAGGCTGTTGCACGTTACTTTGGTATTTCAACATTGCACTAACCGCATCTTTTAATTCTTTTGCTGAAGCATCATGGAAATACAGCGCAGTAGTGCGACGTTGCGCAAAGTTGGCACTTTGAAACGATACATATCAAACGGATCTTTAGTTTGTGCAAAGCGACCTTCATCAGCATCCAGTTAATGGCGTACCACGATCTTTAAGTAATCGCCATAAAGCCCCATGTATTCATAAGATTGTCCCCATTGCTACATCAGTATGGCAAGTATCGCATTTATGTTGTTTGAATAACTCATAACCGCGAGACTTGTTGCTCAGATCAAAGCTGTTTTATCCCCTTTCAAATAACGATCGAAATCACTATTTGGCGTATTGTGTTTTTCATATTCACCAATCGCATGAGTTAAAGGGTTTCTTTCGTCACTTGTGGATATTCTTTTAAGAATGCTTTTTGAATTCTTCATCCATTTCAAAACGTGCCACAATGTCATCCCAAGAATGAGAGCCCATCTCTACCGGATTTGTTGGAGGACCTTTCGCTTGATCAGCTAAATCTGCTGCACGACCATCCCAGAATTGCACAAAGTTAAATGCAGCATTGAATACAGTTGGTGCGTTAATTGGACCTTTTTTACCTTCAATCCCTGTTGAGGTTTCAAGTCTATCTACACCACCTTTATCTAATTGGTGACAAGTGTGACATTGAATAGAACCATCTCCTGATAAACGACCATCAAAGAAAAGATCATGGCCCTAATGCGACTTTTGCTTTATCTGTCGCAATACTGTCTCGAATAGAGTTGCACTAAACGATCTGCATCAACATTGGGGTTTATTTTGGTAAAGACATTTTACGTGCTTCACGAATCCAGTTAAGCAATGCCACTTTTTCTTGCTCATCCGGTTTACTTCCCCAGTGAAGATGTCTAAATTTGCAATTGGCATTTCATTATTTTCAATACGCGCTGTAATTTTGCTAAATCAGCTTGGGATAATTTGCTCGGATCTTTTTAAGCCTTCAAGTAAACGATCTCAGACGGAAAGCACGAGTCCACGCTGAATATCCGATTGCATTTCATCCCCCACAATCGGAATTTTGAATAAAAATGGAGAGTAGAGTGTTTGGACTATGACAATATTGGCAGCTGTTATCAAACAATGCTTTGCCACTTTTTCTTGTTCGCCAATATAGCGATTTTCCATTAAAAAGCTGGGTCGCATTCTCTTTTATCAAATTAGTGTAAATACCCCACAACGCCCAAATAACCTAAGATAGCAATGGCTGCACCGCCAATAATCAGTTTTTCATCTAATCCTCCAAACGATCAATAAAACAAAAACATAAAAAGAAAGGTAAAGCTTAAAGTCAGGTGATTATGCCAAAAATTGACTTATTTTTATGTGGATTTAATCTGCCTAGCTATAGATTCGATTGATTGCATTTTAAGATATTTTTACTTTATAGAGGCTAATTTCTTTTAGAATTTAGCAATAATGCTGGTTATTTCTAAACCGCACTTTTACTTTCATTATCTCTTGCTTATTTCTTTGGCGCTTGCATAAAGCGGAAGAAATCACTGTCGGGTTTCAAGATCATCATATTACCTGAACCTTCGAAGCTGCTTTCATAGGCTTTTAAGCTACGAATAAAGCTATAAAACTGTGGCTCCTGGGCAAAAAGCTTGAGAATATAATTTTGCTGCAGCCGCATCACCATTACCACGTAATTCTTGTGCAGTTTTGTTTGCATTCGCTAAGATTAGGGTGACTTTACGATCCACATCCGCTTGAATGAACGCCGCTTTTTCTTTACCTTGAGAGCGGTGTTCACGAGCAACCGCATCACGTTCTGACGCATACGTTGGTAAATCGAAGAAGAAACTTCATCCGGTAAATTGATTTGTTTTACGCGAACATCGACGACTTCAATCCCTAATTCAAAGTACTATCCTGCCCTGAATTTAACGCTTTTTCGCTCCTGCCATTAATTCACCACGCGTACCTGAAACAATATCTTTTAATCGTTCGTGTACCAATTTCTGAACGCAGACGGTCATTTACTTACGGCTTAATAAGCGAAGCTTGGTTATAATCGCCACCACCCGTTGCAGTATAAAAACGACCAAAATCGCTGATTTTTCCATTTCACATAGGAATCCACCAACAAGTCTTTTTCTCGACTGTCACAAAACGGGTTTGCAGACCCATCAAGAGTACGAATACGCGCATCAAGTACTTCTAATGCTATCAATTAAAGGTAATTTGAAATGCAAACCAGGTTCATACACAACCACTTTGTTTTCTGCATCACGTTGTACTTTATTAAAACGCAACATAATGCCACGAGTGCCCTCAGTTACAACCACGACGCTGGAATATAGCACCGCAGCAATCACCACAATAATCGGAAGTAAAAATTTACGCATTAGTTAAATCTCCTTGGCGAATGCCTTCATTTCGATTGAACCGGTTGGGCGCTTGTGTTTCTACACGACGTTCCTGTGTCGAAACAGGCGCAGAACTGACCGCACTTTCCGTCGTTGTAGTAGTTGGTTGAGCCGATACCCATCAATTGCTCCAATGGTAATACGGTTAAATTGTTACCATTATTGCTATCTAGCATCACTCTAGGTGTGTTTGCCATCCACTTTTTCCATGGTTTGAATATAAAGACGCTCTTTTAACAAATCAGGTGCTGCTTTAAATTCAGGTAGAAGACGTTGTAAACGTTCCACTTCCTGCGCATCAAGCACACGCGATCTTTATAAGCCGTTGCTTCTTCCACGATACGCTGTGCATCACCACGAGCGATTGGCTCTTTCTCGCGGGCATAGCTTCTGCCTCACGAGATGTAACGTTGTTCGTCTTCCTGTGCTTTAATCGCATCATCGAAAAGCATCTTTTACTTCTTCTGGTGGACGTGCAGATTGAAGTTCGTCAATCACTTCAAGTCCCATATCATAAGGTTTTGATAATATCGTTCAAGGCTTTCCATGTCTTCATTTACCACGCTCGCCCCGTTGTCAGCACATCATTCATGGTCATATGACCAATCACATAACGAAGTGCACTGTCAGTCGTTTGTCCAAGACTATTGTCCGCATTGCTTACGCTAAACAGGTATTTTTCAGGATTTTTGCACGCGGTATTGCACAGTCATTTCCACTTTAACCATGTTTTCATCTTTGGTTAACATCGCACTGCTTGCGTTTTAAGCTCACGAACTGTTCTACATTCACTGGAATCACTTTATCAATAAGGTTGGCTTCCAGTTTAAACCAGGTTGAACGATAGAATGAAAACTCACCAAAACGTAACGTTACGCCACGTTCTGCTTCTTTTAATGGTGTAAAAACCGCTTGCACCCCAAAATAATTCCCCGATCACCACGGCGATCGGTAAAATTTTTACCTAAATTAAATGAAGGCATATTAGGCGAAGTATTATTTGAACCGCCTTTTTATTACCACCACCTAATCAACAGATTATTAAATACCTCTTCAATATCTGGTGGTGATTGCTCCTGATTCTTATTGTCTCTCGCGCCCCAGCCATTTTCACTTTGCTTATCTGATGAATTATCTGACTGTTTTGGACCGCTACTCTGTCCCGGTTTACCCCAAGGATCTTGATCTGGACCGTTTTGCGACATTACGTTCTCCATTTGTCTAAAATTTTTAATGAGTTTAACGAAATTAATGAGGGTTAGTCTATGAAAATACAAGTGACAATGCAAATTTTATAAAATAAAAATCCTTGAATATTTTCAAGATTTTCTTTTTATTCATTACTTGGTAAATCAAGGATTTTGTATATCTACTAAACCTTTTTCCATCCCATTGATAAAAATGCGGTTGAATTTTTGACTGATTAATAAATGCAGCAAAAATAAAAGGTAATTCATCGGTGAAAACAACTCTCCTTTTTGAACAATAATCTGAAAAAGATCTGCAGTTGTTCTGGCAAATGCATCACACTTGAAAGTTTTACAATTCCAACACCTTGTGATTTCAATACTGCCTCACGCAAACACCAACAGCGATAAAAAGCCTGCTCCTCATCAAGTTGTTTAGCAAACCATTCTTGCTCTGCTTGTGGCGCGAAATGAGCCAGTAGCGCAGAAAAACTCCGTTTTTGGAAAATTCAATATCAATACCGACCGCACTTTTTCTGATTTATTATGCGGTAATACAGCAACCCAATCGCCTGAGTGACTAATATTAAAATCGATATTATCAACGGAAGTGTGGTCTGCCACTTTGTGTACGATAAATTTGCTCTAAAAAGTGCAGTTGATTTTTCCCGCTGTTTTTAACAACTGCCAAAGTAAAAATGCGCCAATCGACGACATTGATGACGTTGCGTTATCCGAGAATTTCCGGTTCAGTACGCGAAATCAGGACAAGATCCGCTAGAGTTTCATCAAAAGAAAAGGTTGTTGAATATTGGCGTAGGCAATAAAAGTTGTCATAAAATAATGAATAAACAGCAAGTTTTTTGCATTATAAAAGGAAACGCCGCACGCCAACGACCCTCAGAAAAAGAAAGGCGTTTATCACGCCTTTGAGGATCAAAAGTACGGTAGAAATCAACCGCACTTTTATTATTTCAACAAATGCGCACGTATTAGCAAAATCGTCATCCATTTCATCAGAAGTAATGCAATTTACTGTGTTTATCCACGCTTCTGGCAATGGAAGATCGAGCGAAAGAATACGCTCTACAGACTCTTTAAATTTCGCAGGATGTGCCAAGTACAAGAAAATACCGGTTTCATCCGGCTTTAAGTTGATCTTTCAATATGATAGGCGATCGCACCGTGTGGTTCATATAAATAACCTTTTGCGTACATTGCTTTTGAGGTGTTCTTCTGTTTCACATCGCTTAACATACCGAACCTAAATCACTTAAATCTCCAGCCATTATGTTTAAATAACTCTTCGACACGTAGGCCAGTTATTGGGACGACTACATCCATCGCATTGAAGCGTCCTACGGTCGCCCTTTAGGAAAGCCCAGCTGTCGATTCTAAACTAACGCGGCACGGTATCGTTCGCATTGGTTGAGTGCAATAAAGCGTTTAATTGGTAAACCCAATGTTTTTGCAATTAAACCTGCTGTTGATCCAAGTTACCGACTTTGGTACAGAAACCACTGCATTATCACGTTTTCTTTTGGTAATTGCGCTACGGCTTCAAAGTACAACAAACTTGCGCCAATAAACGGCTAATGTTGATGGAATTTGCTGAGTTTAAACCTGATCGACCCGACGCAGTTCTGCATCATCAAATGCTTGTTTAACTAAGGCTTGGCAGGCATCGAAATCACCATTAATCGCCACAGTGCGAATATGCCACCCTAAAGTACAGAATAGTTTTTCTTTCGTAATGGGCTGATTTTGCCTTTTCGGATATAAAATCACCACATTGATGTTTTCTAGCCCGTCAAAATGCGTGGGTAACTGCTGCCAGTGTCACCGGATGTTGCCGTTAAAATAGTAATTTTGCCATCACCACGCACAGCAGCAGGGCCTGCGCCATAAAACGACCACCAAAGTCTTTAAATGCTAAAGTTGGACCATGGAATAATTCAAGGGCATAAATATATGTCTCTACTTTTTCTAACGGTGCAAGAAAAGTAAATGCATTTTTCACCATCGCATCTAAAGTGGCTTTCGGTAATTTCTTTCACCGATTAATGCACCCAGAATTTTTGGCTACGTTCAACCAAATGGTAAGGCCAATAACTCGTCAATATTGGTTAAAGCGGGGAATCGTTTCTGGAAAGAATAAACCTTGATCTTTGCCAAGTCCTTGACGTACTGCTTGCGCAAAATTTCACTTGTTCTTCGGGTGTTTGATGTTGTACAAATTCAGTTATCCGTTAATTATAGAGTTTTATATAAATGGTATCTCTTAATAAGAAGAGGGAAGATGATTGACTGCTTAACCCAGCTCTCTCGCGCCATCATTATCAACCTTAGCAAACATGAACAAAGCCTTCATTGTTTTGTAAATAATGATTTTCTAAATAAGTCGCCAGTTTTGTTGCCGTTTGTAAATCGGGTGCAATGGAGAAAATCGTTGGACCAGAACCTGAAATTCCGTCGCTAATGCGCCTAAATCACGAGTAGCTTGTTTCACTTCATCGAAATTTGCAATACAGCCTCACGATAAGGTTCTGCAATCACATCTTTCATCATCATCGCTGCAAGGTTTTCTTTGATGCGTGACATGCGACACAAAGCCACCTAAATGACGACCATGAGAAATTACATCCTGACGCGTATAGCTTTTCGGCAAAATTGCACGCGCTTCCAGCGGTTGAAACCCCAATGCCTGGATAAGCTAAGACCCAATACCAATTATCAAAAATGGCAGTTTTTGGCACATGTTACTGAGGATTGTACGCCATAAATTGCACACCGCCCTGGGTAACAAGGTGCCACATTATCATAATGGATCTGAGCCTGAAATACGCCCTCTAGCTCTCCCATCATCTCTAACAATTCCATTTTTGAGAATGGTTCATCGTGAATTTGCTTTAATGCCACTAATGCAGCCACGATAGAGCACGCACTGACCCCAAGCCCGAACTAATCGGCATATTTTCTCAAGGGTCAAACGCAATGGTTTTGACTCTCATATCAGCAATTTTAATTGCTCACCAAACAGCACATAGGCCTGATACACGATATGCGGCTCTTTGGCAATTTACGCACAAAATAGCCTGCACTTTCGAGCTCAAAGCCACTTGAATAGACTCAATCTGTACAACATCACCCAATAACGAACCATCAATCGGTGAAATGGCTGCACCCTAACGTGTCAAACCCTACACTAATATTTGCACTCGATGCCGGCGCATAAATTCTTAACATGTTATGTCCTTTTTAGTGGTGTAATGTTCTTAAAATATCCGCAAAGATACCCGCTGCAGTCACGGCATTACCCGCACCGTAACCGCGTAATAACAACGGAATTGGTTGATATATATCGAGTGTAAAATGCAAGCGCATTTTCACCATCTTCACCTTATACAATGGATTATTTTGATCCACCGCGATGATTGACACTTTGCAGTGGCCATCTTTAATTGTCCCACGTAGCGCTACTTTGCCTTCCGCTTCGCGGCTTCAACGCGTGCTTTAAATTTCGCATCTGGTGTGGCAACATCGCCATAAATTCATCAGCTGATTTGCCTTCAGAGAAGCCTTTCGGTAACACGCCTTCCACTTCCACATCGGAAAGCTCAAGTTCTAGACCCGCTTCACGCGCTAAAATAAGCAATTTACGTGCCACATCTTGACCCGATAAATCATCACGAGGATCTGGCTCTGTAAAGCCTTTTTTTCACGTGCAAGTGCGGTCACTTCGAAAGAGAAAGTCCTTCTTCTAATTCTACCGAAGATGAAAAGAAAGTGAGCCCGACAAAATGCCTTCGAAATACTCAAGCTCATCACCCGCTGCCAATAAATTCTGTAAGTTTTCGATAACCGGTGTTGCCAGCGCTACGTTGGTTTCGGTACAGGAATTTATGTTGGCTTGCTGTGCATTGCGACGTAATTCGTGGTAATAGGCTAATTCACGCGTATTCGCTTTTTATTTGAGGGTTACCATGCGAGCCTTCTTTTAATGCGCGCGCGCATAAAGCCCAGCGACCGATTCAGCTGTTGTACAATCTACGAAGACTGGGTTCACTCACGTGGTGTAATTTGAATGAAAGATAACAAAACATCGAAATCAGAAGGTTGGGTCGCATTTTCAAGATCCACTTTCCAATTATCTAAATTTAATCCGTTTTCATCTAAAAAGCATTTTTGGTTGAATTCCTAACGCACAAACTCGGATTTCAATGTCCTTCTTTGCAAGATACTCTTTTTGCTGCTTGATTTGCTCAATCAACTCGCCGCCAACACCACCTACACCGACTAGAAACATATCAACATTTTTGTTGATTAAAAGCGCTTGGTGAGTGGCTTTGACAGCTTCAATCGCTTTATTTTTGCGCCACTACCGCTGAAATTGAACGCTCAGAAGAACCTGCAATTGCGACTAAGCTGATATTCGCTTGTGCCAATGCAGAAGAAACGAGCCGCGATACCTTTAGCTTGTTTCATACCATCATCACAACCGAAATGATAGAAAGATCTTTTGCAACTTCATTAGGTTCTAAAGTCATGCGCTTTTAATTCTGTCGCAAACTCTTGTTCTAAAAACCGCTTTTTGCTGCATCCGCTGATTTCACTGGTACACAGAAACTAATGCTGTATTCAGAGGACGATTGCGTAAATTAAAATAACTGAAATACCCGGCTTTGACATCGCTGAAAATACACGCGCAGCCATCCCCACCATACCTTGCATACCAGGACCTGAAACATTGAATACTTGCCACGTTATCAAGGTTAGTAATCCCTTTTACCTGTAACCCTTCAGATTTCACATGACCATCAATTATTGAACCTGGTGCAGATGAATTACCGGTATTTTTAATCACACAAGGGATTTGTTTGGTAATAACGGACCAATTGTACGTGGATGGATCACTTCGCGCCAAAATAAGAAAGCTCCATCGCTTCACGGTAAGAAAGGCTTTGTAATAAACGAGCATCTGGCACTAAACGTGGGTCACAAGTATAAACGCCATCTACATCAGTCCAAATTTCACAAACAGACGCATCTAAACAAGCGGCTAGACAGGCGGCTGAATAATCAGAACCATTACGGCCTAATAACACTAATTCACCTTTATCATTACATGCGTAAAACCAGCCATTAAAACGACTTTATCTTTACCGATACTTTTTCGCATCAACGCGTTTTGTCGATTCGTCAATATCAACTGAAGATTCTAGTAACCACCTTGTGCTAATAATTGCTTAACTGGATACAATGTAACACTGTATCACGCGCTTCAAAACCACGCTTTCATCATCGCAATCGATAATTTTTCACCACGACAGTCAATAGTTGCTTTAACTTTATCTTCTACTTTTACCAGCTTGGCGGATTTCTTCATAAGCTTTTAATTTGAGCAAATTCTGCATCAATGAGGGCTTTAGTACCACAAGATCAAATTTATTATTTTCAGCGTGAAACCATTAATGATGTTATAGAAAAATCTCAATGGCTTCGTTAAAGTGGGTATCAGTAGGGTTGGTTTAATGCGGCTTTTCAGAGAGGGCAACAAGATGGTTAGTAATTTTTGCAGGAGCAGATAAGACACCAGCCGCCTGCTCTTCCAAATGAGCTTTTTCGATTAATTGAGCCGCTTGCGAGAAACGCTCAGGGTTGGCTAATGAAGTGCCACCAAATTTTTAATACGCGCATGATAATATCCTCAGATGTTGTGATTTTTAAATACTAAAAACCCGCACTAGACTGAATGCGGGTTTTCTTGATCCCTGTTTGTTACGCACTAACCCGCCCCATTAATGGTCGTAATGGTCATAATAATGGTGGTAATCGTGAAAGTGCGGTTATTTTTCATTGTGTTTTAACCTTGAAAAAGATGTGTTTAGAAATACCGAAAAAGCGCGGGCTTGTCAAACACAAAAATTGAAAAATGAAGATTTTTCTAAAAATCATCGCTTTGGTGTAGAATCAAAGAGAGTTTCACATTGGTCAGGAAGGGAATTATGACAATAAACAAGCACTCGAAACCATCCATCAAAAATCGAGATGCCACTCAACTCGCTCACCGCCCAGAAAGTGCGGTCACTTTATTAGCAGTTTCTAAAACGAAACCAATGAAGCGATTTTTAGAAGCCTATCATGCAGGACAAAAAGCATTTGGGGAGAACTACGTTCAAGAAGGTGTCGATAAAATTCAGTATTTTTGAAGCACAGAATATTCGAGCTTGAATGGCATTTTATTGCCCATTGCAATCCAATAAAACGCGTCTTGTGGCTGAACATTTCGATTGGATGCAAACGCTAGAACGAGCCAAAGATTGCCGATCGTTTAAATGAACAACGCCCTGCCAATAAAGCTCCGCTGAATGTTTTAATTCAAATTAATATCAGTGATGAAGCGAGTAAATCAGGCATTCAACCAAGTGAAATGATTGAGCTTGCAAAAACACATTGAAAATCTACCGCACTTACGTTTACGTGGATTAATGGCTATCCCTGCTCCAACAGACAATATTGCTAGAACAAGAAGCGGCTTTTAGCCAAATGGAACAATTATTTGAGCAGTTGAAAGTCGCTTTCCCTCATCAACAAATTGATACGCTTTTCGATGGGAATGACCGATGATATGCAAACTGCCATTAAATGTGGCTCAACCATGGTACGTATTGGTACAGCCATTTTTGGGGGCGAAGATTATTCGAAAAATAATGAATAGAAAAATAAAAAGCGGTCAAAATTGACCGCTCTTTTTATCTGGATTTAATTAAACTTCTTCGCTCTTTTCAGAGAAACGTTCAATCTTCGCACCCTAAGCAACGAAGTTTATCTTCAACGTGTTCATAACCACGATCGATGTGATAAATACGATCAACAATGGTTTCACCACTTGAGATACAACCTGCTAAGACAAGGCTGATTGATGCGCGTAAATCTGTTGCCATCACTTCTGCACCAGAAAGATGCTCAACACCATGACACACTGCAGTATTACCTTCAATCTCAGCTTTACCACCCATACGAATTAATTCTGGAATATGCATAAAGCGGTTTTCAAAGATGGTTTCAGTGATGATACTTGTACCTTCTGCCACCATGTTTAACAAAGTGAACTGAGCTTGCATATCGGTTGGGAAACCTGGGTGTGGTGCAGTACGAATATTAACAGCTTTTGGACGATTGCCATGCATATCCAAGGTAATGCTATCTTCTGTGACTTCAACTGCGCACCGCTTACTGAAGTTTATCAATTACCGCATCCATGGTATCCGCTTTGGTATTTTTACATACCACGCGACCACCAGAAATAGCACTCCAATTAAGAATGTACCAGTTTCAATACGATCTGGCACAATGCTGTGCTCGCAAAGCCCAGTTAAACGTTCAACACCTTCAACAACAATATGATCCGTACCGCACCCTGCAATTTTGAAGCGCCCATTTTGTTGAGGAAAATCTGCCGTATCAACAATTTCTGGCTCGCGAGCAGCGTTTTTCAATAATTGTTGTACCTTTTGCAAGCGTTGCAGCCATCATGATAGATAAAGTTGCACCAACGCTCACTTTTTCCATCGCTACGCGTACCCACAAGACGATCAGCAACAACCGCTTTTACGTAACTTCATCAAGCTCAATGGTCGCACCGAGTTTTTCTAAGCCACCAATGTGAAGATCGACTGACGCAACGATAGAACAACCACCTGCAAAGAAATCTGACCTTGATTAAAGGAAGCTACACGGTGCTAATGCCCAAATAGAGCACTGCATGGTTTTCACTAATTCACATGAGTGTAACGAAGTGATCAATTTTAGAACAACCCAATAATACTGCACCTTCAGCATCACGCTCAGCTAGCCAACATGTAAGTTTATGTGCGATTTTTAAGTTGTATCAATATCTTTTGAGTTCTGGCACGTTTTAGCACTGACTGGCTCTAGTTGCCAAAATTGTGGCAAAAGAATAGGAAGTGCAGCATTTTTGCACCAGAGATGGTTACAGTACCACTTAAGAGAGATTGCCCGCCATAAACACGAAATTTTTCCATAGAAAAGTCCTAGCTTGCTTGATGTAATAGGATGATCCATTTTCCACTTTGCAGTGGTAGGTTTTAATAGTTAAAGCGTAATTTCTGCCAGTTTTGGAACAAGGCATTACTGTGCGTAGATGGTTTTGTTGTTGCTTTAATTTAGAAAGTGCACGAGATCTCATCACTGCTACAATCACACTCTAAAGTGCATTTTCACCTTGAGCATAAAACTTCATCTACATTCAGGCTTTCTTTTAAAACGTTCACTTTTTGCAGTTTCCATTAGACGGTTTTCATTATGATCGATAAAAGTGCCAATCCAATGAGATAAATTCACTAAATCAGCAAGGGTTAATACTGTTCGTAGGGTTTCATCAACTGCACCCTTTTATTTGGTAACTGTCACTATCATGTGAAAAATCACACACAATGCAAAACCCAGCCGAACTAAAGTTTGTTTAATATTCGTTAAATCAAAATCTAAATGGACTTTGATTAGCTGGCTTTTCTGATAAAGAAGCACGTTGTCTGCCATAATGGTAACACGTGTTGCGATAGCTCCCCGATAATTGAGAGCTATCTTTATCATTATTTTGGATTAAATCCCACTTTAACGCAGTCATTCGCTTATTTGCTCAATGTCACACGTGCTGCGCAGCGATTTTTGAATTTGAGTCGTTACGCCTCAATACCTTGATTGACGAGATACCACTCCATTCATTTTGTTTAGTTACAACCATGCTCATGCCTTCTCAGCAACTATAGTCAGCCGCATTGCCCGATTTCCTTTACTGTTTTACGCCATTTGAAATCTAATTTTGATTTGACGCTTTGTCCACCATTTTCGCATGATGTTTACGCGAATGCTACTGAAGGTTTTTGTCACCCACTCTTTAGCCAGTTCACTTGAATATTTTGATCGGTATAAGCGGTTAACACTTGGTATCAAGCTTGTTCGATAAAAATCGCTGAATGCTTTTCAAAAAGAATTTTCACGTTGTTCTGGCGTAGTTGATTTGAAGTGTGAACCAACACCAAAGAACCTGCATAGTTTACTTTGCACGGTAATAAATCGTACGCACGATGGTACGTAAATAATTTGGATCCTCAATTTTTACTGATTGCTTTTTGATATCGGCAAATAACTTATCTGATGCTTGTTGCATCAACACATAAGGGCCTCGTTTCTGCACGTACAGTCGGAGTCGCAAAAGTGCAGTCACTACAAATGCCATTACGCTAAACCATTTTTAAACTGAGTAAATTTCATCATAAATCTCCTAAATAAAGATTATTTGGCTTCGTGTTCTGCTTTTTCAGCATTGCCGCTTGCTTTTTATCGCCGTAAAGGAACTGGCCGATTAAATCTTCCAATACCATTGCGGATTTTTGTGTCTTGAATTTGGCCACCGTTTTTAACATCGCGGTTTTCTACCATCATCAAAGCCCATTGTTAAGGCGATATATTGCTCGCCCAATAATCCAGATGTTTTGATCGGATAACGAAACTGTTTTCCGGAATTTCTTTATATTCTTCATTAATCGTACGCTCACTTTTTTGGCAAGTAAGATTTTCATCTAACGTAATATCAGAAACACGATCGATTACCACTCCTCCTAGCTTAAGTGGCGCACGGACCTTTAGTCCACCAATATTGTCAAAAGTTGCAGTGACTGTGTAAGATTTTGTTTCACCAAAACCTTGCACATTTGCTACACGTAAGCTAGAAATACTAACGCCGCGATACCGAGTAGCATAAGCCTACCCAAAAATTCATATTTAATTGTTTTGTCTCTATGTACCTCGTATTAACCTGCCCCAAACATAATAGCAGTTAAGATGAAATCGAGCCCAGTACTACCGCGTGATGCGTGGACAACCGTTCTGGTTGTGGCTTGACCTGATACCTTCAGATGTTGAACACAATCATAACCATTGAATAACGCAATCCACCACTGCAATGGCGAAAAATACGCTTTTAATAAATCCATTTAAAATGTCATAGCTCCAGCTGACGGCATTTTTGCATCACGACAGAAGCTACCTGCATCGACACCTTTCCAATCTACACCAACAAGCGCACCGCCCCAAATACCAATCGCGGTAAAGAGAGCGCAAGAATTGGCATTGCAATCAAGCCTCGCTCAAAAACGTGGTGTCAATCACCGACGTAATGGGTCAACTCGCCATCATTTCAAGGCTGGAAGTTGTTCTGTGGCTCATTAGCTACTTCAGCTGTTAATCGCTGAACCTGCACGACCCGCAACAAAAGCGCGGTCACCACTGGGCCTAATCTCACGTAATAAAGACAGCGCTACGTTGTCAGCGCTGGTTTCTGCTGAAAATCAACTACACCACATAACCTGTAAGCCCAACACCATCCCAATAAATAAACCTGAAGCAGGGGATAATTAGTAAAGCACTGTACACCTAATACGTAACTGTTTCACATTAATAGCGAAAATGCTTGACGAACTTGCGGTTTACCTACTGAGCGCACCAAACAGCATAAAGCCTGAGCGGCCTAATGCGCGGAAAAATTTGATTACATCTTCGTCCAAGTGAAGAAATCATATCAACAATCATTTAAATAATTCCTCCACATAATCACCTGCCGGATAATGGAAATTTTACCGGACCATCGGCTTCACCCTTTCCAAGAACTGTACCACTTTGCGGATCTTGGACTCGCGAGCAATTGTTCTGATGTTCCTTCAGCAAATCGCACGTTTATCCGCAATGATATGGCATAATCTGCAATGCTCATATTTCATCTCACACTCGTGGAAACCACGATAGAGGTTAAAATTCAGTGCTTCATTAAAAACGTTTAATTAAGCTCACGATCACGCCCATGCTGATTGGATCTTGCCCGCAAACGGCTCATCAAACATGATTAAATCTGGGTCCGACGCAATCGCTCGAGCCAATGCCGCACGACGCGCCATCCCCCAGAAAGCTCTGGCATCAACTGCCGCACCGCGTGAGCCCACCGCTTCTAATTTCATCAACACAATTTGACGAATTAGACTTTTCGCAAAGCGCGTATGCTCGCGAATCGAAATGCCACGTTATCAAACGTTGAAATATCCATCAAATAATGCACTCTGATTGAAGTAACATTCCCATGCGTTTAGCACTTCGTAAAAGCTCACGATTTGAAAGACGACAAATATCTTGTCCATCAAACAAAATCTCGCCCTGTTCAGGATGCAACTGACCGACCACTAATTTTAGCAGCGTGGTTTTCCCGATCCCTGATGGCCCCATCATGGCCGTAATTTTTGCCCTGTTGGACTTTCAAATCGGGTTATCGTAAATCACACGCTCACCTCGTTTTAAGGTCAGGTTTTTGACTTCGATTAGATTTTATTCATTAAAATCTCATTGGTTTTCAGAAATTTATTTTTCTCTACGTTATGCGGTCGTTTTGACTGCTATTTTTGTGAAAGGTTCAAGCGGCGTTTTAATAACGTCGTGAAGCCACGTCATACACAAAATCAATGACGAAACACATAAATAGGAAAATTACTAATGCCGCTAGGGCGTTTTGCCTTCTGTTGGCACCCATTTTATGGGTCAGTGTGGTTTCCTCACTGAGGGGCGCTTGAAGCTTCAATCTGTGCATCAATAAACACTGAAATCCTGTATTCGTTGCACGCAATGGTTTGCCTAATTCAACGCGCGCATTCTAGCCATTGTAAAATGTTGCCAAGGGCCAATACTATCACCAAACCAGGCATCATTAGAAATTGTCCAGCAAAATAATCGGTTTCTTTTTCAGATTTTCACGGTTGCTCACCAAAAATAATTTCATAACAAATAGCCGGTGCAAAAGCATATTGCTTACGCCAGTTAAACGACGGCTGTACCGCATCGCCACTTTGGAACGCAGACATTGGCAAATTAAATACAGAATTAAGTGGGCGCAACAAACTTTCTAATGGCACTATTCACCAAAATGGCACGAGATGATGTTTGCTATAACGATTTTTCGTCGTCAACTCATAAGGAAAAATCAGGATTCCTGCCGTTACAATGGAATTTAATAATTACCGCTTTGCTCATCACGATACACGGTGCCAATCATCACTTCCGTGTTTTTCTCTTTGCGACTTTATCTAAGGCTTTCAAAAATAGCAATCGCATTTTTCAAGAGTAGGCAATGCCGACTCAGGCAAAATAATCAAATCAGACTTGCCTAAATGCGCCAAAATTTGTTTTTGATAGATGCTCATCGTAACAAGATATTCTGGATCCCATTTCAAATTTTTGCTCAATATTATCCTTGTGCAAGCGTGATCGTTAGCCCTTTACCTTCTTTGGGTTGAACAAAATTCACCTTACCGGCATAAGCGCTTAATCCACCCCAACCAATAATAGCAACGCATTTACGCCGACTAAATTCCATTGTTTTTCGATGATGCATAAGGTTAAAAATGACCTACTTGCCCAAACGGTAAAGAATGTCATCCCTGTGACACCAAAGATCGGCGCGATACCGTAAAACGGACTGTCGATTTGGGTATAGCAAATTGTAAACCAAGGAAAACCGGTAAACACAACCACGCAAGAATTCAGTCAATGTCCAAATCGTCGGCAAAAATGACCGCACTGTACCTGAAAAACGCTGCGCTAAATAAGTGAAAAGCATGGATAAAGTGCTAGAGTAAAGCCGAAAGTAAGCCTACCAAGAGATAACTCACCAAGGAAGCGCCACTAAAATTGATGAATGCTGACATTTAACCAACTTACACCAAAACAGAAAAGCCCATCGACCACAAAAAGGTGGCCAAAAGTGCAGTTGATTTTTGGTATTTTTGCTCACAAAAAGCAATCCGCCCAACGATACATAGGCTAATCCCCAATAATCAAACGGCGAAAAAGGCAAACACGCCAATCACACCAGAAATCAGAGCAATAAGATAAATCACTAACTTATTCATTTTTATCCATACTATAAAAACTATTCCCTCTTCAGCAAAGAGGGGCTAAGAATACGGTCAACTGAGCAGCTTATTCAGCTTGCTCTTCCACGCCTTCATATCCGATAAATGCTCATCCGGCACAGTTACACGCACCTGAATCAAACGGCGACTATCGGCAGAAGTTACTTTAAATTGAATATTTTCTAAGGTAATTTCTTCACCTCGCTTAGGCAAATATCCCAAAAAGCTTGCATAATCAAACCGCCAATGGTATCCACTCTTCATCATCAAAATGCGTATTAAATTGTGTATTAAAATCATCAATATCTGTTGGTGCACGCACCGCATAAGTATGACGAGAAAGCTGACGAATATCGGCGACATCTTCCTCATCGAACTCGTCTTCAATATCACCCACAATTTGTCTCGAGAATATCTTCGATGGTCACTAAACCTGATACCGCACCAAACTCATCTCCACACAATTGCTATATGGAAACGCCTCAGAGCGAAAATCTTTTAACATACGATCGACACGTTTGCATTTCTCCGGCACAATCACAACTGGACGTAACAACTTGGAAAGTTCGAACTCTTCCGCATCTTCACGTAAAACTTAAGCAAAAGTCTTTTTGCGTGCAAAATACCTTCAATATTATCGCGGTCATCCGTATCGGCAATCACAGGAAAAACGAGAGTGGGCAGATTCAATAATGGTATTCAAGCAGAGCATCGAGATCTTGATTCGATTCAATAAATACAATTTGAGAGCGTGGAATCATGATATCGCGTACACGAAGCTCGCGATTTTCCATTACCCTTCAATCATCTCACGAGTATTTTGATCGATTAAATCGTTTTTGTTCTGAATCGTGAATCACTTCCACGAGTTCTTCACGGTTTTTCAGCTCACCTTGGAAAAACGCCTAATAAGCGATTGAAAAAGATTTTTAGTTGTTTTCAGTTTGATTACTCGAATGTTCTTCGTTCATAAAATTAAATGTGTTACTGTCGGATTGACTGCGAAAGTAGCATATTTTGACAAAAATCGCACTAAGCTAAATGGCTTCCAGGACAAAGTGCGGTTAAAATACATTTTTAGCGCACTTTTATTAACTGATTACCCATTTAAACCTAAACTCTGTCCATTGGTAATGAAAGCGTTCACCTGTGTAACACGTCATAATTCCTGCCATTCAGGATAGTTGGGGTATCGGGAAGACATTGAGTTTCAAGTGCGATGCGCTGAAACTGGTGATAAATTGATGTCGCCTTCACGAGTTGGAGTGCCCGCAAGATAGTTTCCCGTATAAACCTGTAACGCGGCGATGCGAGCACCTGACAGGCTTAAATCATTGGGGAAGTCGTATAGACGCAAGGTTTTGCTGCCATGCTATTTATTGACGATAAAGGGAGAATGATCGAAATCAGCAACCTTTCGTTACCAATCTCTGCTCGCCTTGCTGTTACTGCAAATCTTGTGCGATTGGTTTTGCCACTCGAAAATCAGCTGGTATTCACCCACATGCTTAAGTGGTGAATTTGATGCGTCACCATCAACCCAAAATAGAACCGCATTAAGGCGCAGTGTATGATTTCAGCATCACTGCCCTGCTCGGCATTTCTAAATTGGAAATAAGTGTATTTGTTAAGTTCAGCGTGTATCTTTTTATCGCTTTCTGCTTGTAGCCCAATTTCCGCACTATTTTCAATGGTCAGCGTGTAAATCACATTAGCTTTACCATTACCTTCAAAACCTTGATTCACCATCGGGAGACAAGGGAAAACGCACAAAATTCTGACCGCACTTTTCCACCTTCCAACGGCGTTTATCAGTTTCTACCGCCATGTAATTGATGTTTACCTGATGAAGGAAGGATTCAGCTGATTGTTCGCTCACCCAATTCAAATTAAGTGTTAGCAATACGGTTCGCATAGCGTCCTATGCTTGCGCCCAAATATGTTTGAGAGATAATCACCTTAGTGTGCCGAGTAAACTTCTTCAACTCAATAACCATAGGGACTTTACATGAAAGCCAAGTGGTTCTAAATCCATAACTGCCGTAATAAGTGTCATCTGAATTAGTGAGTTGAATAAGTGATAAGGCTGTCCATCTGGTGCATTGAACGCCGTTTTTTCTAGTACACTCACCCTTGTGAGGCAGTGCAAACGTAGAAATCTTCTTTTAAGCCCGTTTGTTTTTCATAATTACCGGTATAATTTTATTAGATTCGACTTTATCATGAGGCGCAAGCGCTACAATGCAACCACCAAAACCACTGCCTGTCATTCTCCGTTGCCACCGGTTTTACTAATGACTAATTGAGGAGTTCCATAAGATAATCAATTTGTGGCATAGTAATTCTGAAATATCACGCATGATTCGTGAGACGTCTCATTAATTCACCTAATTTTATTAAATCATTATGTTTTACCGTTTCAACGGCATCACACACGTTGGTTTTCGGTCACCATACGGCGTACGTTTCAATACCTGTGCATTGGCGGTCAATCTTGCTTCTTTTTGGAATCTTCTACCGATTACCATCACGTATAACAAAGATTCTATGGCTTTTTCAGTTACTGCTAACGGCGTGTGTTGTATTCACCGTGACCAACCATGCGTACATTTATTTCTCACAATGACGGCAATATCTTCGCACAAGGGTTTTGTTTCTTAAGCTGGCGATAATCAATCATTAAGAGATGCTCTTTGACCTAACGCGGAAATTAATTGATCCATGTTTCCGGCACTGTACCCACAAACTTGTTTTCGCTTTTTGACCCACAAAGCAATCTCTGTATTTGTTAGCTGTAAATCGCCCAATTGTTGCGTGCAACCTACCTGTCGCCACTAAGGGCTGCAGAAGAATCAAACCGCAAGAATGGCATATTTCCGGAAATGACCAAATCAGCACCTGTTTAAATTGCGGGTACCGTTCTGAATAAATTTCATTTATTACCACGCACATAATTCAGCTCATTTTACCACTTTTGAGAAATTCCCATCAAGAGAAAAAGGTATCCTCAAGATCAAGATTCGCTGCATAAACATTCCAAAATATGATTGTTTTATTCTGCAAATGGCGGTACTATAATTGATCGCACAAGGCATCACAAAAGCCATCACGTAATCCGTATGTTCGCTGATATTATTAATAATGACTCAAGTATGCTACTTATCAGTTCTGGTTGTTTTACATTTTTGCGTAAACAAAAGGGATTTTGGACTGATCATATTATTTTCCTTTATTCTTCAGCACTCTCTTAACTCAAGAGAAAGGGTTTCAACGTTCTTTATATAATGTACTTCGCTTAAATGCACGTAATCTTTCTTGCTGCTTGTTCAGCAGTGAGGTCTCGCTGGCTTTCACCTAGCATTTCCCAGCAGCCACCAACGGCGAACCGGCAGATCCAGCACCGTGGATAAAATGCATGAAATCACAAATTGTTATTCACCATTAAATGGCAGCATAGTCATCGAATAAGGGAAGATGTTTCAAAATAAGTTATCGTATTTTCGAAGCGCCAATTTTTTCAATATCACGGCAAGATCTTAGCTTGAGCCTCCGTTAATTCTATGGTTAAGCGTTTGACATACCTTAGGCAAACAACAGGTCTCAAATGGCTATACCGCCCATCAAGGCACCACGGCAACCCAATGCTCGGTTTACCACAATACGTTCTTTTTTCTCTAATTTTTTGAACGTAATCCACTGGGGTGCTAATTCGAACCGTGTTTTTCATAATAATTTCGTTGAGCAAACATCTTTCATTACAACACTTCATTTGGTGTAAAAAGCTATTTGCCCAGATTTGTCTATGCGGATGGGGATTGAGCATCCTAATAAAGCCTTTGTTTTCAAAAATCTGTACTCCACTGGATATTTTGCCCCAGTTCATGAAATGTTTTGCCACAATTTTAATCACTTCTTCACCGGCGCGCACATGTATGCGTTTTGCTGTGATCTGGTGAAAAACAAATAATATTTAGTCACTACTGAGCTTTCAGCCCATTTGGAAAAGAGGATTTGGCTGATTGTTCTGGCGCGTATTTAATAAAGCCGAGAAATCTTTTGAATATAAGGTTTATGGTAATCCGGATTAGGGTTCGCCAGTGATACGCGTTTTATTACGCGGGTCAAAAGATAACAATTCTGATCGTGGCTTTCTGGCTTTGTTCCTCACCCACTTTTTCTTGTTGCCCCTTGCCATGGACGTTTTCAGCGATGTGGTGAGACTAAAACCCATTGATCAATTAACGTGACGGCAACGATTGATGCGTGATGATCCGTCGGTTCAACACGGTTTCGTCTATATTTTGCTCCCATGCAAACGATTAAGCAAAATTTTCTTCATAAGATAAACAAATTATAAACCGTGATCATTATCACAAAATCAGGAAATAAGGCACTAGTCTAATTCTTTTGTGACGAATGCAGCATTTTGAAAGCAACCGCTTCTTCTAATTTTATTCAAATTCTATCTATGATAATGACTATGAAAGAATGAGAGCCCTGTTACGCCTGGCATAATTCGAGATGCGTTGCTGAATTAGCTGCGTCGGTTGCCACTGTTTCCTGGGTGATTAATCACTTCCTTCCGTAAGTGTAGACGTTATTCAGCACAACGCGCGATGGAAGTCTTAAATTATCAATCTCAATGCAAACGCACAAGCTCTAGCAGCACAAAATACTCGATACCATTGGCGTGCAGTGGTTACTGATGCACAGATCCGTTTTTGCTATCTTGGTCAAATCAGTCGATGTGTTGCATGAAGAGCACTCAAAACGATTTCTGATTCTAGATCGCTACACATCACCATGCCGCTGAAAAAGAAAAGACGTGAAGCGATTGATACTCTTGCTACGCAAGCGTTGTAGCTGTTTGTTGTCTCATTCCAAAAGCCCTTTCAGACGAAGTTAAATTAGACGTCAATCTCTTGAAAATGTACCAGGTGGTGGTTGTGATTAACGCGTAATGGTGCAGCGTTATGAAAATCGCCAGTGTGCAGCCTCGATAATCGCCAAGGTACCTATCTTGCTACTGAAATGCTGATTCGTTGCGTTATACATATCTGCCAGCATCGATCTTACTGGATTCACGGCATTTTAGACAGAAACCGAGCGCAAGACAGGTTATTTAGAGACTTTAGAAGTGGCTGCATAATCTCCCATTGCAGAACAAGCCATTGTGCAGTAATTCACTGGATTTTGAAGGCGGTGAAAGCCATCATTGATCTTATTGCTGGCTAACTCGAAATGAACTGCAGTGGTAGCTCTATAACGATACCACGAGTCAGCGTGCAATTTCCAGTTTTAAATGAAAACAAGGTCAGTGCCGAAAACAGTTTTCCATTGTGGTTGGTTTTGATGATATGCCGACTGGCTCGACATTTAATTCCAAAGCTCACAACTATTCGTTATCCAATTGATTTAATGGCGAATTATGCTGCAAAACTGCAAGTAATAAGTTTAGTTGATTCATCTATTATCGCACCTGCCAACTGTTGTGCAATTTAATCCAATATTAGTAAGACGTTTTTCCGTAGAAAACACTAAGTGAAACCGTGATGGAGAGATCGCTAAATTTAAACATTATCATGTAATCGTTTTCATTTATGTGAGTTTGATCACAGATTAACGATTTTTGATTTCGTTATGATGGGTCTAGCTGCACAGATTTACGCAACATTCCTCTATTTGGTATATAAAATCAACAATAAATCACTTTTCTCTGATAGGAGCGCTTTTATGAAAAACAGCAGTATTGGCGCGGTCGCTTTTAGCAATCGGTTTAGTTCGGCAATCAGGTTTTGCAGCCGATAACCGTATTGGTGCGCACTATTTATAAATATGATGACAACTTCATGTCATCATGCGCAAAAGAAACCGATAAAGAAGTCGAAAGCTCTTGGCGGTATTGGAGTTATTAATGAATGACTTCTCAAAAATGCACACTATTCAAAACGACCAAGTAGAGATGGTTTGCTTTCTAGCTGTGTAAAAGCCCTAGCCATTAACTTAGTAGACCCAGCAGCAGCCTTAATCATTGCTGTTAAGAAAGCTAAACAAGATGACATATTCCTGTTGCCTCTTCAATAAAAGCACCCAGGTGCAAAAGCAATTGCAGCTACGATCACGCTTACTGGCGTTGGTACCGATCCGAAAGAACTGCGGTTTAATCCAAGGTGATTTAATTGCAAACAATGAAAGCTGTGCCAGCCTTAGACTTAAACAGACGGTAAATCTTTAATATGTATTATTAAAGGTGAACTGGCTTACCAGATGCGGGAAGTACGTACTAAATATGTACTGAATACTAGCAGTGTATTCCAACTGAATAATTATTTTATTGATACTGTATGGGATGCAGCATGGCTAAAGATAAGTGATGGTTACCTAGCTCTAAGCTAACGAAATTGAAATGATTGGTCAAACAATGATTGGTGGGCGTATGTTAGGTGTGTTAGAAGCAAACTGTGCTAATACGGTAAAAATTACCAATTCTTTTGGGTGTGGATGTATTACCAGAAGTACTTCAATTAATTAAGAAAAGGCGAATTGCTGGTACCGTGTTAAACGATGGTGTTAATGTGGTGCTGTTGTTCAACTTTGCAAACCTTGCTAACGGTAAAGTGCAGCAACAGAAGGTACAAATGGAAATTAGAAAACTGTGTTGTACGTATCCTTATAGTTGGTGGATAAAGATAACCTAAGTGAATTTAAAATAAGAAATCTACGTTTTTTTAATTTTAGGGGAAAGGAACTCAAATTCCTTTTTTGATGAGGTTGGCGTGACAACTCAAACCCAAGACAATGATGTACTGACGAGCGATGACGTCAGTAAGTCTTCCTCGGTGTAAAGCCCCTTGATCACGCCAATTCAACAAAGTTCGTTTCTACCTGTTCACGCTCTTTAATGGGTGAAAACGCGGAAAATCGGACATTAAAATGCCTCTGAATTTATGCAAAAGACACAGTAGTTCTTATTTCAGGGCAACCTGTTGAAGGATTTTAAAACATCAAAAGAAGCCCTTTGAAATGGATTTCAATATTCATCAAGAACTTAACTTGTGCGTCAAACCAGCGCGCGTAATGGATAACTTGTGGTTGGCGTTATCCATTTAAAGGTCCTTTTGTGGATGCCATGTATCGTGACGCGATTTTTGATGAATTGGACATTGATGTTGATCCAGTAGAAAAGCAGTGCAAAACTCTTCCGTGTCACAAATGCAGATGATCGAAATGCTGCGCAGCGTTCTCTTTCACAACGCGAAACTCGTGATTATGGATGAGCCCAACATCCTCGCTCTCTCAGAAAAAGAGGTAGAACATCTACTCAAAATTATCCAAAACTAAAAGATCGCGGTTGTGCATTATCTACATCTCACACAAAATGCATGAAATCTTTCAAAATTTGTGGATGAAATTCACCATTCTACGCGATGGTAAAATGGGTCACACGGTCTAAGCTACAGGCACCACTATGCAGATGATTGCGGCTGATGGCTTTGCGGACGAAGTGAATTAGCCAACGCCTCCCAGAAAACCAAACGTACCAAAGAAAGCACGCTTAGGCGGAACGTTGAATCATAGCGGTAAACCAACGTCTATTCAAGATGCTGGGCCGGGAGCTACGCAGAGGGCACTTTTAGGTAGCTGGCGTAGTCGCGCGCGAAACGCAACTGATATTGTGGAAACTATCTTTGTGTATGCGAATTAAGCAGCGTCGATCAAGCTCAACGGCAAAGAAATTTCGAAAATCATAACGCAATTTGAGGCGATTAACCACGGCTTTGCTATTAGTGCAATCGAGAGCGCCGCTCAACAGGGATTTTATGCCAAACCTAAGTATCGAATTTCAACTCTCTCATTTCAAATATGAAATCGCACGAAGTCACCCGCTTATGAGATACTACAATATGGCAAGCGATACCCAGGTGGTTACGACGCGATGAACGTTACAAACTTCTACAGCACGGCGCATCATTCATCGGCTCGCTTCTGGCGGTAACCAACAAAAAGTCATTATCGATGCCGTTGGCTTTTAACCCAACCAGATGAAGTCTTAACGCCTGACGAGCCAACCCGTGGTATCGATATCGGGCAAAATTTGAAATTCTACCAGCGATCACGAATCCTCGCCAATAAAGTAAAGGCATCATCATGATTTCACGGAAATGCCGGAATTACTAGGCGAACCGACCGAATTTATCGTCAAGGAGTAACGGTGCGTGGTGGGCATCGTCGAAACAGCAAAACGAAGCTCTCAAGAAGAAATTTCTGCAACTTGCGGCAAACATATCTATAAATCAGTGAGCGAACAAATTATGAGTCGCTGCACAACAACAGAAAGCACTCTGATTTCTTTCGAAAACAAAATGCCATCTATTTTGTGTTGTTGATTTTACGTGGCATCATCATCGCACAAGATCCTACGTTTTTTGAGTTTTCGAAATTTTATAACATTTAACTCAATCTTCTGTACGTTAATTATCGCCCCAGGTGCTGCATTGTTTATCACCTTGCAATTGACTTATCTTGCCGGTCGCCAAGTAGGTTTAGCAAAGGTTATTTTCCGCTACCCTCTTGCAATCAATGGAAAACATGAACCGCGTGCTCCCTGATTTAGTGAAATTCTATTCCAGTAGTTATCCTGACTGTTTGCAGGTGGCGCTGTAATCATTTAGTGAAACGTCGAATATCGCTTATCTCTCAATGTACCCTGTCATTGCACCATGGGTACCATGATCATCAGCCACGGCTTCAACTCACTCATTATGATGGCGTAGGTATTCACCAACTGCAGGTTTCAGTAGAATCTTCTCTAACTCTCGCACAAGGCTTCTTCCAGACTTGGTTCGTTCAAATTATCCTACATCATTTACGCGGCGATTTAGCATTCTTAGTCGGTAATGGAATAAACACGTTTGCAAAATATCTTTGCTATCGGTGGTAACCCTGAAGCAGCAAAAGTATCTGGCGCGAAACGTAGCGCGTAACCTCGTTGTGATTTACATGATTGCCGGTATGTCTATGCACTGGTGGCAGCGTTAGAAGCAGGTCAGACGGTAGCAACCAACAACCCTGCCTATGTAAGGAATTAGATGTGATTGCTGCCTGCGGTGGTGGTGTATCTTTCAGGTGGTGGTGGCACTGTTAGTCGGTGTTATCACGGTGTCACTATCTTCACCGCTATTAACTACGGTTTAACTTATATCGGTGTAAAACTCACCGGCAATATATCATTAAAGGTAGCATTATCCTCTCGCGGTGGCTATTGACTTTGAAATACGCAGAGATAATTATAACGATAAAATAACCGCACCTTTAGTAATAAAGGTGCGGTTTATATTTAGGATTTGAAAGCGTCAAACAGCGTAATCTGAAAGATAATTTGACTGCTCAGCTCTCGTACTGACTGGCTTTACCTCATAATATCCCTTCTCTATCCTATATTTTTGAACAATTTACGCCTAAAAGAATCTTTGAGAAATTGGCTCATTTCATAGGGCGTTCAACTCATTTTTACTGAGGAAAATGCTTAACACCACAATGAAATAGATTCATTGCATTGATTCTTGGAAGGTGGATTAGAGCATCAAGGAAAGGGATAAGGTTCGATTGAGCATAACTTAATGAGAATATTCAACACAATGATTTATGCCAAAACAATGCGGAAAACCTTTAAGCGCTTTGTCAAAACATAAAGGATATTCCCATACTCATGATTGAACTATTAGCAAAAGCGAAGCTGGAAAATTTTGATTTTATCTATGTAGATGGTTCCTCGCGAAGCCCCCAGATGTACTGTTCGACGTTAGTTTTAGCCTACAAATTCAGCATAATGGGATTATTGCTTTTGATGACTCATTTATGGAGCCCAAGAAAATGAAAACAAACTACTACCACTTAGTAAAACCTGCTGCTGATGTGCTAGCGTCATTCATCAACAAAAAACTCCATATGTTTTACAAATGCTGCTAATACTAACCTTTATATACAAAACCATCAGATTAATCCACTGAAATATAATAAGCCTGTGTAATCAGGCTTATCTGTATTCATCTAACCATTTCAACAAAATCGTCAAGAATACTCTCGTTAGATTTCACAATAACATCGAAATTCTAACTACAAATCCCACGGCGTAACCAGAAACGTACCGTTTTAGATCTAAATCCGGATTACGATCATACAGCCTTCTGCGATAAGTGTTGTGCATCCGTCCATTTCATTAGTGAGCCGCCCATTCGCGTGGTTATTATATTTAGGATTTCCACAACTAAATCTTCATCGCCTACGACACATTGGCAAGAAAGACGGCTATCCATTCAAGCCCCATGCTTTATCCAACATATTCTTCTTTAAGATCGCTTGTTTACGAATGAATTAAACCTTCACGGATCGCGTTACGGCATGTCAGCGTTGGAACTATCATACAAGCGTGATGAATTTCATGTTCTGCATTATGTGCCACTTCTAATAAGTTATTCCAGCTGCTGCATCAACTAATTACACCTCTGGGCAAAATTCTCATTCGGTAAAAACTACTTTTGCACATATTTCCTCATTATAAAAACTTGTTAATTTATAACTGCACTATTGCTCAATACTGATTACAAATTTACCTGTCAGCGCTTGATTATCGGATTTATTCATGTTCCCATGCAAATTTGAGTTGCTGCCATCAAGAGCTTTAACTCCTGGCAATTCAAAGGACGATTCGTACTTCTTTTACATCCATTAATTGCTCAATGCATGTTCAATTTGATGGAATTCAGATCTGGTTACAAGTCTGCCCCACGGCTGCACGCCACAATTACGCTATCAATCACACGATTAGCCTTTCCCAACGCGCTGCCTCGGCTAATTCACGAGCCATATCATCTTGTGCATTATCAAACGAGGCCTAATCATTACGTTACTTTCATCGGTTAAACCATAAGGTTTAATTTGAATTGATGTTTGACTTAGTGGATTTTCCGCTACGGCTGGCACTTACCGCTTTACCTGCATCCACTTGATAAGTCACGCGAATATGTGCGGCACTACACCATTGGTGGAATGCCACGCAACGTAAAACGACCTAAAGAACGGCAATCATCCACTAACAACTCACGTTCCCTTTGTACCACGTACTGTCATCGCAGCTACCATCTTTAAAGGTAGTAAACTCAGGCATGAGCCACTGAATCGTGGTGGTGTTGCGGAATAATTTCTCCACTAAACCGCCCATGGTTTCAATACCAAGAAAGGCACCATCAAGTAACAACATATCATCATTCTGTTGCCCACTAAACATCTGCTTGAATTGCCGCACCTGGCAACCACTTTATCAGGATCAATTGATGCCACGGCTCACTGAAGAACTTCCTACTTGCCTACGAACACAAGGCACATGAGCTGAGCTACCAACCATAATCCACTTTTTGCACCTCTTTCAGCCTAACATTCGCATCTTTTAATGCACGCCGGCAGGTTAATAAAATAGTTTAACCAATGAATGGATTAATTCATTGAATTAAGCCACGACTTAATTCAATTCTTCAAATCCACGCCAAGAAATGACTGCACTTTGTGCACTTGTTAAGGCAATTTTTAGTTTGTAGCTAAACTTAAAAGCCTGTCGTTGCTCATTTACATTTTGTGGTTGAATACCGTTTGCTCAACCAATCGGCAACGAATGGTCAAACTATCACCACCTAAGGCTGTATCTCCGCCTGTTGCTAACA
>BNJU01000726.1_pt1 | contig 105148 bp, 184 predicted proteins | sample 8539281 | NCBI WGS metagenome assembly BNJU01 (sample SAMD00202456, study PRJDB9452) | human saliva metagenome | isolation source: human saliva | place: Japan | reverse complement strand
GGTTACGCTGCTCTCGTAACCATCGCACCTTGGCCTCCAGAAGATTATTCACCAGCTACGAGTTTTACTTAAAAACGGTTACGCGAGTAAAACCGTGAATGGACAAAACACGATAGGTGTACGGCTTATAGAGATGACAAATTTGATGCGACTCTTTACTCTATTCTCACCGTCACGGACATGAAATGAAAAGTCGTGGCAACGGTGAAGATATTTTTGGTAATGCACGAGGCATTCCTCGATCCCATCCCATCATAAAAATCATAGTTATTTAGCGAAATTGGCTATTTCATCACGCCATCGCATCGCATAAGCGCATCATTTAATGGACAAAACGCAAATAATTTTGTTGATGAAAAATCTTACCAACTATCAGGGCATCTGGCGCGAATCTGAAGATATTGGGAAACGTTATAATGCTAACGCTGCTCATGAATATTTTTCCGAAAAATAATCGTTGGTTAAGTTATGTGAAAAACTGACTTTGATTGGCACGGATGTTGGTTCAAATAACTAGCAAAGGCGGCATAGTTATAATGCTGATTTAGCAAACCATCGGAAAAACGTTTATATGAAATCCAAGATACATACGAATACTCGATTTATGCGTGGATCGTTACGCGCTGATTTTCAGCCGTGGGAAAAGTCGTTTTCGGTAGCCATCAATTCACTATAAAAACCGGTATTTCACAAAAAGATTTTGATAACTGCACTAATCATGAATATCTAAATATAAATGCCGATGGATTTACTAGTGCAAAAGATAGCGAATCTATTCAACATCCAGTAAGAACACGTTCATTCTTCGCTCAGTTTTACAAGATAACGTAACTTGGAATGACATTTTTCTAGCCAATCGGTATTCTGTTATGATTGGGATGAATTGGTGCCACAAGATTTAAATGCAATCTGTCGTGTCAGTAGCACTCCCCATCAATACATTCCAAAGTGTCAGTGGTTCATTAGGATTAGATGCTCAACTTAATGATATTTGGAAAATCGGCTATAACATTTCTACTGGTTTCCGTATTCAACAGCCTCAGAGATGTATTTTACTTATAATCATGCAGCGGGTAACTGCATAGCAAATCCTGATTTAGAAGCTGAACAAGCGCTTAATCAATCTATTCATCTTCAAGCAGAACACCAATTAGGTTCATTCGGGTCTAAATCTGTATCATACTCGTTATAAAAACTTCTCTATGAACAGGAATCAACCTATAAAAAGCGGAATCAATTCTACGATCCATATAGTGCTGCCTATGGACAGTTACCTTATTACACAACTATCGCATCAGACAAGCAGTATAACATTGATCGCGCTAGAATTTCTGGTGTGGAATTCACCAGCAAAGTTAACTTGGAGCAAGTTTCTTCAGCCATTCCAGCAAGGTTGGAAATTTCTTAGCTAATCTGGTTATGCTAAAGGAAAATTGAGTGGCACTGAAGCAAAGCTTTACTTTCTATTCAGCCAATTAAAGTGATTTTAGGTATCGGCTATGAAGATCCAAATGACCTTTGGGGAATTAATGCGAAAGCTAGTTACCTTGGTGCGAAGAAAGCTAAAGATGCACAAATAGTACAGTACACGGCTAACTTTTGAAAGAGAAGTCAAAAAGCTACCCTTATCTCAATAATTCAGCTGTCTTTATTCGATCTCATATGGTTTCTATAAAGTGAATAAAAATATCACACTACGAGCAGGGCTTTATAACTTATTTAATCGTAAATATCACACTTGGGATACTTTTACGTGGTATTAACAAAATAAGCACTACTGACTCTATAGATAAAGAAGGAAAAGGTTTAGAACGTTTTTATGCGCCAGGACGTAACTTCGCTGGTTCAATTGAAATCCGTTTCTAGTTATCTTTCATCATAAAAAAGGGCGAACATCATGTTCGCCCTTTTATTCACTCACTATTCTTTATTTTTCAAAGAATCTTTTCAAACGCTCATCTGCTCGACGGGATTCACCTTTATGTTGAAGTTTGTTTAATTGGCGTTCTAATTTTTCTTCAACTTCATTGATCGCTTTATACATATCCTCTGCGGTTGCTGTCGCTAACAGATTACCTAACGGGGTTCCAATTGAAGCCTCTACAGAAAAGCCGTTTGGCACTTTACTTAAAAACAAAGTGCGGGCTAATCAGTTGAGTGTGCCATTTCTCTAATTTTGCAAGTCTTCCTCCACATGTTCACGGATTGCAGGGGTGATTTCATTTGTTTGCTTGTGATATTGAGTGTCATAGCATTTACCTCTTTTTGGTTAAATGAACCCTTCGGTTCAGTTCATCTTTAATAACAACATATCGACCTTGCACTGCTTTTTCAAGTGCTTTTAGTCAAATAAAAACAAATGTTCAAAAAATATGATCGGGATCTAATTTCTGCAAAAATATGATTTTCTTTCTGTATAAACTTGTTATGATGTAAAGCTGTAAACAACAAAGGAAGCGCTCAGCTTCCTTTTCTTTTTACGACATGAAATTAGGCTAATTCATCTTGATCATGTTGTCGTCGCTTTTAAACGTTCGAAGTAATCCTTAGTTTCTGAAATAATTTCTTTACGCAAACCAATTAATGCTATCAAGTTTCGGGAAAGGCCATTAAACCATTCACGATATCCGCTAAAATCCAGATTAAATCTAAGGTGAGGAATGAACCCTGCTCCAACCAAAACAATAAACACGAAACGATAAAATTTAATACCACGAATACCAACTAAGTAAAGGAAACAACGCTCACCGTAGTAACACCAACCTAAAATTGTGGTGAAAAGCAAAGAATAATAAGCCAACGGTTACAATAGTTGCACCGATTGATGTGCCTAAGCCCTGTGCAAAAGCGTAGTTGGTAACACTTGCGCCAGAAAGCTCAGGGATTACTCCATGCCCCTGTAATCACAAGCACTAAGCCTCGTCATGGTACATACGATGATGGTATCTAAAAATGTCCCTGTCATCGAAATTAAACCTTGGCGAACAGGCTCTTTCGTTTGCTGCTGCCGCTGCAATAGGCGCACTCCTAAACCTGATTCATTTGAGAAAAATACCGCGCAACACCTCGATTGAATGGCTTTCATTACGGTAAAAGCCAACTGCGCCACCTAAAGCTGCTTTTTGAGGATTAAACGCACTCTGAATAATTAATGCAATTGCAGCGGGCAGTTTATCGTAATTTAACGACTAAGATGATAATTGAGGTCGCCACATAGCCGATTGCCATAAAAGGCACAATCACTGAAGAAGCTGTCGCAATACGTCTTACACCACCGAGAATAATCATGGCGACCAACACCGTCACCACTGTTGCCGTAATAATAACAGGCACATTGAATGTGTCTTGCATCGCATGCGTAATGGCATTTATTTGAGGGAAGGTACCAATACCGAAAAAGGCCACCAATACCCCAAAGAGCGCAAATAATTTGGCTAGCCATTTAATACCAAGACCACGCTCGATGTAATACATTGGCCCACCTGCCATAAAACCGTATTTATCTCGCACACGATATTTCACGGCAAGTAAACATTCAGCGTATTTAGTTGCCATGCCTAATAATGCAACCAGCCACATCCAAAAAATCGCGCCAGGTCCACCCGCTTGTACTGCAGTCGCTACACCCACGATATTCCCTGTACCAATGGTCGCCGCTAATGCCGTACAAAGTGCGGCAAAAGAAGATACATCCCCTTTGCCTTTATTCGCACCACGAGCAAATAAATAGCTCAATGCACGAGGCAAATAACGAATTTGCAAAAAGCCTAAACGAAGGGTGAGATAGAGTCCGGTTCCGGACAAAAGAATAAGTAAAGGCGGTCCCCATATAAAGCTACTAATAGCCGATAAGGTTGTCTGTAATGACATTGATGATTCCTCGTCGTTTAAAAATACAAATAAACTCGACAAGGAGACAAGAAGAATCCCGATAGAAATATTTATTTGATAATACCGATTGTCTTTTGCCCCTGTCCTTTTGCCTGAGCGTTTGGAAAACAATCGAAAAATCGACCGCTCTTTAGCGCCTTCGGCGTCCATTTACATCAATAAAATGCAATGGATCTCTCCAAGGGTTCGTCCAGTAACAGTCCCTGCAATCTTGCGATTGCGCCTGAAAGATTTTACCTCGTCGGCGTAGGGGCAATTCCCTCACTCTCCAGCTACCTTCTTCCGAACTCACTTTTACGTTTTTATTCTTATTGCAAAAAGTACTGCAAATTTTAACAAACTTAAAAAGCTAACTCAATGGATTGACGAAAAAAGGCTTAGATAACAAGGTGAAAGCACGATAAAAACAAAGTGCGGTCAAAAATTTTTCTTATTTTTGACCGCACTTTTTAAAAAAGAAAGGCAGGTCATACCTGCCCTTATCTATTTTAATAATTATAAAAATCTCTTTTGCTTTTGCCACCACGTTATCCACGGTGAAACCAAAGAGTTTGAATAATTGATCTGCTGGTGCTGATTCGCCGAAGCTATTCATACCTACTACGCGACCCTTCAAAGCCAACGTATTTATACCAGAAGTCTGCAATACCTGCTTCAATCGCAACACGTTTGGTTACAGCTGCAGGTAATACGCTTTCACGGTACGCTGCATCTTGTTTATCGAAACGGTTAGTGCTGGCATAGAAACGACACGTACTTTTTTTACCTTCAGCACTCAATACATCTGCCGCTTTCACCGCTAATTCCACTTCAGAACCTGTCGCAATGAAGATTAACTCTAGGTGTGCCATCACAGTCTTTTTAACACATAAGCACCACGTTTAACCGCATCTAATTGTGCAGAAGTGCGGTCCATTTGGGCTAAGTTTTGACGGGTAAAGATCAATGCACTTGGGCCATCTTGACGTTCAACCGCTTGTTGCCATGCGATAGCTGATTCCACTTGGTCACATGGACGCCATGTTTCAAGATTTGGAATTAAGCGTAATGAGGTGGTTTGCTCAACTGGTTGGTGAGTTGGACCATCTTCGCCTAAACCGATCGAGTCGTGAGTATAAACGAATAAAGCACGTTGTTTCATTAATGCCGCCATACGCACCGCATTGTGTGCATATTCGTAGAACATTAAGAAGGTTGCGCCGTAAGGAATGAAACCGCCGTGTAAAGCAATACCATTCATGATCGCTGACATACCGAACTCACGCACACCATAGTTGATATAGTTACCACCTACGTTTTCGTGCACGGGAATTGGTTTAGAACCCACTCCATAACGTTAAGTTAGAGCTACTAAGTCTGCAGAGCCACCCTAAGAATTCAGGTAATACATGTGCATAAGCTTCGATTGCATTTTGTGATGCTTTTTACGGCTTGCAATGCTTGCAGGGTTAGCTTGTAATTTTTCAATGAACGCTTTAGATTCTGCTGCCCAATTTGCTGGTAATTCGCCGTTTACACGACGTGTAAATTCTGCTGCAAGTTCAGGATATGCTTTTGCATAAGCGGCAAATTTTTTTCTTCCCAAGATTTTTTTCTGCTGCAGCGCCTTTTTCTTTTCGCAGACCATTCAGCATAGTACTCATCTGGAATTTCAAATGGACCATATTCCCAGCCTAGTGCTTTACGGGTTAATGCGATTTCTTCATCACCTAATGGTGCACCGTGACAATCATGAGAGCCTGATTTATTTGGTGAACCGAAGCCGATGATGGTTTTACAAATAATTAAAGTTGGTTTTTCTTTTTCTGCTTGAGCAAGGATGGTTGCGGCACGAATTTGTTCAGCATCGTGGCCATCTACATTACGAATCACTTGCCAGCCATAAGCTTCAAAACGAGCTGCGGTATCATAGCTGAACCAACCATCAACATGACCATCAATCGAAAATGTTGTTGTCATCGTAGAATGCGATTAATTTACCAAGACCTAATGTGCCTGCTAAAGAGCAAGCTTCGTGAGAAATCCTTCCATTAAACAGCCATCGCCTAAGAACACATAAGTGTGGTGATCGACAATTTCATGGCCTTCACGGTTAAATTGACCTGCTAATGTTTTTCTCTGCAATCGCCATCCCTACTGCATTAGTGATACCTTGGCCTAACGGACCAGTTGTGGTTTCAACACCTGGTGCATAACCATATTCTGGGTGGCCTGGGGTTTTAGAATGTAATTGACGGAATTGTTTTAAATCTTCGATAGAAAGATCGTAGCCTGTTAAAATGTAATAAGCTATAAATCAACATTGAACCGTGGCCGTTAGAAAGTACAAAACGGTCGCGATCAGCCCATTTAGGATTGTTTGGATTGTGTTTTAAGAAATCGCGCCATAATACTTCAGCGATATCCGCCATTCCCATTGGTGCACCTGGGTGGCCTGATTTTGCTTTTTGTACTGCATCCATTGATAGCGCACGAATTGCGTTGGCGAGTTGTCTACGAGTTGCCATGTTTTTCTCCTATCTAAATAATTCTCAGTATTCTACCCTATTTACTGATTGACTTGAGCAATATCTGCAATTTTATTTACCTTGATCAAATTCTTCGACGACGTTGATGGAAAACGCTGGCTACTCGATTTACCTTGTAAATTTAACCACCGTTTTAGTTTCCACTGGTTTTCGATATGTTCGACGATAATGACTTAAAAATAATGAATGGAACTGGCGAATAAAGCGCCTAATAAAAAGACCACGACAATTTCACCATATAAGCGGTGAAGACTTGATTAATTTTGCTCTGCGTCGTTTGAGCATATTGGGCGTCAAAGGTCACTCGCAAAAAGCCACGAACAGCGTTATTAGAAGCAGAATAAATGGGCTCAACAATTTGTTGTGTTGAAAAACTCACCTTCATTTTTTTATGTTCTAGACCAAGTTGCTCACGAAGATTGCCTGTATTGGTACTTTGTGCTAATTCCTTGCCGTTATAATCATAAATGGTCGCATCGAGCACAAAAGTTTTCTTTAACTAAATTATCTAAATTTTCGACGAGCTGATCGGATTTCGCATTATTGGTTAATAAAACTGAAAAATAAATTTGGCTTGCTGACGAACCAAAAGTATGCGATAAATTTCGCTACTTGATTCACATTGAAAGCTGTGAACCAATCTTAAATTGTTTCACACCAAACAAAAATCACGGCCATGGCACCGATACAAAGCAGCACGATGAGCCCAAACATCAATGATTTTTGAAGTTTTTCTTTAATTAATTGCACGTTGTTTTTTTCCATTTTTTTCGCCAAGATCGGCTAGAATAGATGAGTATTCACAATTTACAGGATTTTCTATGCAAATTCAAAACCTTGCAAGCATTACCCAAAAATATCCCCAATTCCCTCACCGCACTTTCGTCTGATTTGCCTCGCTCCGATGAATCGCATGCGTTTATTTTATACGGTACAACGCTGAATTTAGCCAAATTACTCGAATTTCCAACAAAAGTGCGGTCAATCTTTCCTGTGTTTTGATGCATGGAACGTTGAAAAATACCGTTGTCCTTTTTAAAAAGGCAAATGGCTAGCCGATTTTATTGCCCATGCTCACGACCTGCAATTAGACATCGCCAAACTGGATTTTTGATGCAAAATTATCAGAAAAAGGTTTATTGGTAATGGATATGGATTCTACGGCCATTCAAATTGAATGCATCGATGAAATCGCTAAACTGGCTGGCACAGGGTGAATTAGTTTCTGCCATTACTGAAAGTGCCATGCGTGGCGAGCTCGATTTTGAACAAAGTTTGCGTCGTCGTGTCGGTACGCTTAAAGGCGCGCCAGAAAGTATTTTGCAACAAGTACGTGAAAAATTGCCTTTAATGCCAGGCTTAATTGAAACCATTAAGACATTACAACAACATGGTTGGAAAAACCGCCATTGCTTCTGGTGGCTTTTACCCTATTTCGCCGATTACTTAAAAAGTTTATTAAACCTCGACTTTTGCGGCGTCTAATCAATTTGAAATTATTGATGGCACGCTGACTGGAAATGTAAAAGGTAGCGTGGTCGATGCACAATACAAAGCGAATACCTTGCAAAAACTCGCTGAAGAATACCATATTCCACGCAAAAACACCCTCGCCATTGGTGATGGAGCCAATGATTTGGCGATGATGAATGTTGCAGGATTAGGGCGTGGCATTCCATGCCAAACCGAAGGTGCAACAACAAGCACAAATTGTGGTAAACTTTGCTGACTTAACTGCACTTTTATGCCTTTTAAGTGCAAATGATCGAATTTAATTGATTTTGGGAGAAAATTTATGCCATCTTTTGACATCGTATCTGAAATTACTATGCACGAAGTGCGTAATGCGGTTGAAAATGCAAACCGCGTATTAAGTACACGTTATGATTTTCCGTGGCGTGGAAGCGGTGATTGAATTAAATGAAAAAGCGAAACTGTGAAAAGTGACGACCGAATCAGATTTCCAATTAGAGCAATTAATTGAAATCTTAATTGGTGCGTTTGTAAAACGTGGCATTGAGCATAGCTCGTTGGATATTCCAACAGAAAGTGAACATCACGGTAAACTTTACACCAAAAGAAATCAAATTAAAAACAAGGGATTGAAACAGAGATGATGAAGAAAAATCACTAAATTAGTGAAAGATTCAAAAATCAAAGTTCAAACTCAAATTCAAGGTGAACAAGTACGTGTAACCGGTAAATCCCGTGATGATTTACAAGCTGTTATTCAATTAGTGAAAAGGCGCTGAATTAGGCCAACCATTCCAGTTTAATAACTTTAGAGATTAATTTAATGAAAAATATCTTTGGGTATTTTTGGGCTGCTGTTCCACCATGTTCGTTCGCAAATGAGAATGCCATGAATCTCGGTGATAGCGTCATTGATGTTGTAAATGTGAAAGCACCAAAGGGGAAAAACTTTTGGGTCGCGCTAAATAATCTTAAAACATTCACTTACATGAAAAACGATGTGAATGTGGCTGATCAAACGATAGATAATGCTTACTTACAAGCTTATGCCACAGAAGCGACTCTTTTTCTTCCACCAACAGAAAATAATCAGTTGTGGACGATAATAAAAAGAAAAGAGCAGTAGATAAGACGAGCATCAGTCAAGTTACTATCGATTTGCGTAATAAGAAAGGTAAGCTAATTTCTCATGCTGCTTGCAAACGAAATGACGAGACTTTTTCATTATTAATGGGATCGAGTTTCGATATAAAAAGAGCCTACCGATAAAAATCCTTTGAATTAATGGATCCACCCTACGCCATAGAAATGAAAGAGCGGTCAAAAAATGTTGTGTTTTTTGACCGCTCTTTTTATTTGCGCTAATTAAGCTAATCTCGCTTTTGCTTCTGCAATCGCTTCTGCTACACGAAGTGGTGAAACCCCACCTTTCGCACAACGTTTATCTAAACAAGATTGTAGTGAAAGAATGTCATATACATCATCCCCTACTACATCACTGAATTGACGGAATTCAGGAATGGTTAAGTCTTCCAAGGCTTTGCCTTTTTCAATGGCATAAACCACGGTTTCACCGACAATATGGTGCGAATCACGGAATGGCACGCCTTTTGCCACAAGGTAATCCGCTAGCTCTGTTGCATTTGAATAACCTTTTAAGGCAGCTTCGCGTGTACGGTCGGTATTCACTTTTAATTCATCTAGTACAAAAGTCGCCATATCTACGCAATCTTGCCAGGTATCTAACGCATCAAAGATCCCTTCTTTGTCTTCTTGCATATCTTTGTTATACGCTAATGGTAAACCTTTTAAGGTCATCAACATACCGGTTAATGCGCCCATGACACGGCCCGCTTTACCACGAATCAATTCACAAGCGTCTGGATTTTTCTTTTGTGGCATTAAAGACGAACCTGAAGTCACACGATCTGACAATTCCACAAAATTCGCTTCACCACTGTTGAAAATAATCATATCTTCTGCAAAGCGAGAAAGGTGCGCCATACTTAAAGACGCCGTTGAAAGTAATTCCACAATATGGTCACGATCAGAGACGCTATCCAAACTATTACGCGTCGCAAAAGCAAAACCTAAATCTGATGCTAATTGTTCACGATCGACCGCATAGGCTGTCCCCGCAAGTGCGCCACTGCCTAATGGGCAGCTATTCATGCGTTTATAAGCATCGGCGAGACGTGAATAATCACGCTCAAACATTTCCACATAAGCCATACACCAATGGGCAAAAGTGATTGGTTGTGCACGTTGTAAATGGGTATAACCCGGCATCACCGCATCTTGCGTATTTTTCAGCAGTTTGTACCAAGTGACGTTGAAGATTACGAACTGACTCTTGCAACTCGACTACACGCTGTTTGCACCACATTTTAATATCAAGTGCAACTTGGTCATTACGGCTACGACCCGTGTGTAATTTTTTGCCCAAATTACCCACTTTATCGATAAGCTTACTTTCCACCCAGCTATGAATATCTTCTGCATCATCTTGCAAAATCGCTTGTGGATTTGACCGCACTTCGATTAATAATTCATTTAAGGCAACCTCTAGCTGTTGTTGCTCTTCAGCACTTAATACACCAACATTCACTAAAAGCTTTAGACCAACCAATTGAGCCTTCAATATCTTGCTCTGCCAAGCGATAATCAAAACGCAGGCTATCATTAAAATCTTTAAAACGTTTGTCTGCCGCTTGTGTAAAACGACCACCCCAGAGAGCCATAAGTTATCCTTATCTCGATTATAAAAATGATTAATTATTCAATTATTACGCATAATTAATCAATATGCAATAATAATCTCTATATCGTCCGCTATTTTACCCTGTTTTTTCTAACAAAAACTAGACAGTACTGCATTTTAGTGGTAATTTACGCAGCATTCTTAAGGGCATTGCCCACCATTCAAACAATTCAGTATTATCAACTCTTATTAGTTCCAACATTATTAATTATGCATCTTACAGAACTTAAAAATACGCCTGTTTCTGATCTTGTGAAACTTGGCGAAGAACAAATGGGTTTGGAAAATCTTGCCCGTTTACGTAAACAAGATATTGTTTTTGCTATTTTGAAACAGCACGCCAAGAGCGGTGAAGACATTTTTGGCGGCGGCGTGTTGGAGATTTTACCCGATGGTTTCGGTTTCTTACGCTCCGCAGACAGTTCCTACCTTGCTGGTCCTGATGACATCTACGTTTCTCCCAAGTCAAATTCGTCGTTTCAATCTTCAAACTGGTGATAAAATCGAAGGCAAAATCCGTCCACCAAAAGAAGGCGAACGCTATTTTGCACTTTTAAAAGTCGACCAAGTCAACGATGACAAACCAGAAGTCTCTCGTAGCAAAATTCTTTTCGAAAACTTAACCCCATTACACGCAAATTCTCGTTTAAGAATGGAACGTGGTAATGGTTCAACCGAAGACTTAACTGCGCGTATTTTGGATTTAGCCTCTCCGATTGGTAAAGGTCAGCGTGGTCTTATCGTGGCTCCACCAAAAGCCGGTAAAACCATGTTGCTACAAAACATTGCACAAAGTATCACGCACAATTATCCAGAATGTGAACTTATTGTGCTTTTTAATCGATGAGCGTCCAGAAGAAGTAACGGAAATGCAACGTTCAGTAAAAGGTGAAGTGATTGCCTCTACCTTTGATGAACCAGCTGCTCGTCACGTTCAAGTGGCTGAAATGGTTATCGAGAAAGCAAAACGTTCTGTTGAGCATAAAAAAGATGTAGTGATTTTACTCGACTCTATCACACGTTTAGCACGTGCTTATAATACCGTTACACCAGCATCCGGTAAAATTCTTTCTGGTGGTGTGGATGCAAATGCTTTGACATCGTCCAAAACGTTTCTTTGGTGCGGCGCGTAACGTAGAAGAAGGCGGTAGTTTAACCATTATTGCAACTGCACTTGTAGATACCGGTTCAAAAATGGATGAGGTTATCTTTGAAGAATTTAAAGGTACTGGTAATATGGAATTACATCTTTCTCGCAAAAATTGCTGAAAAAAACGTGTTCCCAGCAATCGACTTCAACCGTTCTGGGTACGCGTAAAGAAGACTTACTTACACACCAGATGAATTACAAAAAAATGTGGATTCTACGCAAAAATCCTTAACCCAATGGGTGAAGTGGAAGCGATGGAATTCCTCATCGACAAACTTATGGTGGCGAAAACCAACGATGAGTTTTTTGAAATTATGAAGCGGTCTTAATTCTGACCGCACTTAAAAACAAAAAAGGCTTGGAAAAACCAAGCCTTTTTCATTTTGCGAATTATTCGCCCAAACGCTCTTTAATACGAGCTGATTTACCTGAACGTTCACGTAAGTAGTAAAGTTTAGCTTTACGTACTGCACCTTTACGTTTAACAGCGATAGAATCTACAGCTGGAGAGTGAGTTTGGAATACACGCTCAACACCTACGCCGTTAGAAATTTTACGTAAAGTGAATGCTGAGTGCAAGCCACGGTTACGAATTGCAATAACCACGCCTTCGAATGCTTGCAAACGACGTTTGCTACCTTCAACTACCCATACTTTAACTTCTAAAGTATCACCTGGGCGGAAGCTAGGTACGTTTTGTTTTAATTGTTCTTGTTCAAGTTGTTTGATAATGTTAGACATTGTTTGATCCTTTATTGATCCTAGATGTAACTGAAACTAACTGTTATGTTCGGCTTGCGCCTCTTTTAACAGTTTACGTTGTTCGTCAGTCAGAGCTAGGCCTTCTAAGAGCTCAGGGCGTCGGAGCCACGTTCTTTGTAGCGATTGTTTTAATCGCCATTTCCGAATTTCTTCGTGATGTCCCGACATCAGCACGGGTGGTACAGTTAATCCTTCTAACACTTCCGGTCTGGTGTAATGCGGGCAATCTAATAAACCGTCTGCAAAAGAATCTTCTTCTGCGGAGGCTTGTTTGCCTAATACACCAGGGAATAAAACGTGCAACAGCATCAATTAATGTCATTGCCGGCAATTCCCCACCGGTCAGAACGTAATCGCCGATTGACCATTCTTCATCAATTTCAGTTTGAATCAATCGCTCATCAATACCTTCGTAACGTCCACATACCAAAATCAATTTCTGATTTTGAGCAAGCTCGGTTACGCCGCCTTGATCGAGTTTACGTCCTTGTGGCGAAAGGTAAATCACCTTTGCGCCTTCTCCTGCCGCTGCTTTCGCAGCATGAATCGCATCCCGTAAAGGTTGCACCATCATCAGCATTCCCGGACCACCACCATAAGGACGGTCATCCACGGTTTTATGCTTATCGAATGTAAAATCTCTTGGATTCCAACATTCCACTTGCAGAAGATTATGTTTTACGGCTCTACCTGTAACCCCAAATTCCGTAATCGCTTTAAACATTTCGGGGAATAATGAAATCACCCCTATCCACATAAAAAGCCTACTACATTACGTTTGTGCATACTTGAGATTAGAAACCAGCGTCCCAATCCACTTCAATTGTTTTCGTGGTGAGATCGACTCTTTTAACTACTTGTTCATACAAAAACGGAATTAACCGCTCTTGTTTTCCAAAAGCATCTTTGGTATTGGCTTTAACCACTAACACATCATTAGAACCGGTTTCCATCATCTCTGTTACCGTTCCCATTGTATAACCTTCTAGGTTGACGACTGAACAACTGATTAAATCGTGCCAGTAATAATCGCCCTCTTCCAGTTCAGGGAAAACAGATAAATCCACACCACTTTCAACATTCGCTAAAAGTTTGTGCGGCTTCACGATCATCAACGCCTTTTAATTTAACGATGATTTCGTGATTATGATGACGCCAGTTTTCTAATTCAGTTGGCTGCCATTCACCTTTGATTTTTAAAAACCAAGGTTGATAATCAAAAATGCTTTCAGCTTGTTCTGTTGATGAATAAATACGTAACCACCCACGGATACCGTAGGTTGAGCCTAATTTGCCCACAACTTCAATGCGTTGTTGTTCCATATTTTTTTCACCTATCTTAGTTTAAGAACTAAATCAAAAAGCGAGATTATGCTTTTTGAGCTTCTTTTACCAAAGTTGCAACACGATCTGAAAGTGATGCACCTTGAGCAACCCAGTGGTTTACACGCTCAAGATCAACACGAAGACGCTCTGCGTTACCTTGTGCGATTGGGTTGAAGAAACCTACACGCTCAATGAAAACGACCGTCACGTGGTGAACGACTGTCAGTTACTACGATTTGATAAAATGGGCGTTTTTTAGCTCCGCCACGAGATAAACGAATGGTTACCATAACCTTCCTCTAAATGTTTAATTACTAAAAGAATATTCTCAAACTCGAAAGTGATTTAAGAATATAGCTTACTTTTTCTCTGTATATATAGACAAAAAGCCTGAAGATTTTACACTTTTTGAGCAAAAAAGCAAGCCACAAGCCCATTTCAAACTTGAGAAATTCACCATTAAAAAATGACCGCACTTCATCATAAAGTGCGGTCAAATTTTCATTCATTTATTGGATTAATAAACCCTTGAGCCAACATTGCATCGGCTACTTTTCACAAAGCCTGCGACGTTTGCCCCGACAACATAGTTGATGTTTGCTTGACCTTCTGACAGTGAACCGTATTTTTTTACAGTTTGCATGAATATCTAACATGATGCGATGAAGCTGTTTATCTACTTCTTCAGCTGTCCAGTATAAGCGTTGTGAACTTTGCGCCATTTCTAAGCCTGATGTCGCAACACCACCTGCATTAGCCGCTTTACCTGGGCCAAATAATACACCAGCTTCTAAGAATGCCTCTGTCGCTTCGATAGTGGTTGGCATGTTTGCACCCTCAGCGACTAATTTCACACCATTTGCAATTAGAGGCTTTAGCGTCTGAAATCTCTAATTCGTTTTGGGTTGCGCAAGGAAGTGCAATATCTGCTTTCACTTCCCAAGGGCGTTTACCTCAAACATATTGAAGACCAAATTGTTTTGCAAACTCTTCTACTCGACCACGTTTTACATTTTTGAGCTCTAATAACGCTTCTAATTTTTCACGATCAAACCCTTCTGGTAAATACACATAACCCGCAGAGTCAGAACAGGTTACGACTTTCGCACCGAGCGCCATCGCTTTTTCAATCGCATATTGAGCCACGTTACCCGAACCGGAAACTAAAACCGTTTTACCTTGAAAGCTATCCCCTTTTTCTGCAAGCATTGCTTTGGGCGAAAATACACCAATCCATACCCTGTCGCTTCTGGGCGAATTAAGCTCCCACCGAATGAAAGACCACGACCAGTAAAGACACAAGCAGCTTGGTTGGATAATTTTTTCATATAGCCTGCAAGATAACCGACTTCGCGACCACCTACACCAATATCACCCGCCGGCACATCGGTATCCGGACCGACATGACGATACAATCTCAGCCATTAATGCTTTGGCAGAAACGCATCACTTCAGCATCTGATTTTGCCTTTAGGATCAAAATCTGAGCCGCCTTTCGCACCGCCCATTGGCAATGTGGTTAAGGCATTTTTAAAGATCTGTTCAAAAGCCTAAGAATTTTAAGATCGATAAGTTAACAGATGGATGGAAACGCATACCCCTTTTAGATGGACCAATTGCACTGTTGAATTGCATGCGAAAGCATCGGTTTACTTGAACTTGCCTTTATCATCAGTCCACGCCACACGGAATTGGAAATGCACGCTCTGGTTCAACTAAACGCTCTAATAAAGCTTCTGAACGGTATTTAGGTTTGCTTCCAAGAAAGGCCAGATTGACGTGAAGACTTCACGAACGGCTTGTAAAAATTCAGGTTGGTGGCTGTCACGTTGAGCCACTTTTTCAAGAAATGCGTCTAATGATGCTACTGCTGACATAGGATTTTCCTTCTAGTAGTGAGTTAATATGATGTGTGTAAACGTTATTTTATTTATCACCGTCTTGTTGCGGCGTGTCATCAATATAACAATAGAAAAATCAACTCAGGCAATAGTTTTTATAGAAAAATGAAGAAAATAAAAACGAGAAAACATTTAATATTTTCTCGTTTTTATTAGATGAGATCTAAAATTAGCACCTAGATTAGCACTTCAAGTTAAAAAGTGCTTATTTATTTTTACCTTCTAAGTAAAGCTCATTCAGCGACTCGCTTTCGCAAAAATACGTCAAAATACCATCCGCACCCGCACGCTTTAAAAGCAAAGCAATGATTCCATGATGCATTCTTTTTCTTTCAACCAACCATTTTGAATGGCTGCCATATGCATCGCATATTCACCAGAAACTTGATAAGCAAAGTGTTGGCACACCGAAAATAGTCTTTCACGCGATATACCATGTCTAAATATGGCATACCTGGTTTCACCATCACCATATCTGCCCCTTCTTGTAAATCAAGAGCTACTTCTTGCAAGCTTTCATTACCGTTGGCTGGATCTAGTTGATAGGTTTTCTTGTCGCCACCTTTCAGATTTGCCGCAGAACCGACTGCATCACGGAATGGACCATAATAATTAGACGCATATTTCGCAGAATACGCCATAATTTGCGTATTGATATGCTCATTTTTCTTCCAATGCCTGACGAATACGACCAACACGACCATCCATCATATCACCCGGAGCCACAATATCAGCACCCTGCTTCAGCGTGTGAAAACAGCCTGTTTAATCAGGATATCTGTTGTGATATCGTTTAAGACATAGCCTTCTTCATCAATGATCCCGTCTTGTCCATGGATAGTGTAAGTGATCGAGGCGACATCGGTTAATACGCCTAATTCTGGATAGCGGCTTTCAATGCTCTTACCGCACGCTGTACCAAACCATTCGGGTTAAAGGCATCATCCGCCATTAAAGATTTTTATCTTGCTCAACTACAGGGAATAATGCGATCACTGGCACGCCGTATTTCACTAAAAAGGCCTGCTTCAATTAATAACTGATCGATCGTTAAACGTTCAACTTTAGGGCATAGAAGGAACTGGTTCACGATGATTTTTCACCTTCAATGATAAATACCGGATAAATTAAATCATTCGCGGTTAAAGTATTTTCTGCCACTAAACGGCGACTAAAAACTCATGTTTACGTAACGACGAAGACGACGGGTTGGAAAACCGCCTAAAATTTGTTGAGTCATAATAATATTCCTGTTTTTATGATGTTAAAAGGGCGTATCACCTACGCCCATTTTTCTTAATCTTTGTGATTCAAATCACCCTGATTTTCTACCGCACTTTCTCATCAGTTGCCTCTTCTTCATCATCTTTCGGCTGATAGAAACGCAACCAACAAGCCTAATTCAAAGAGAAGACACATTGGTACAGCAAGTAAAGTTTGAGAGAACACGTCTGGTGGCGTTAAGATCATGCCAACAAAGAACGCTCCCACAACAATATAAGGGGCGTTTTTGCCGCCAATGCTTTCGTGGTTGTGACACCTGTCCAGCAAAGCAAAATAATGGCAACGGGTACTTCAAAAGCACACCGAAAAGCCAAGAATAATGCTAGTGCAAAATCAAGGTAACTGCTGATATCTGTTGCTAATAGCGACCCCTTCTGGTGCAGTTTGAGTAAAGAAACTAAACACGAAAAGGGAAAACAACATAATAAGCAAACGCCACACCGCAATAGAATAAAAACTGTACTGGAAAAATAATAACGGATAAATTAAACGTTTTTCATGTTGATACAGTGCTCGGTGCAACAAATGCCCAAATTTGATAAAGCAAATAAGGGACTGAAATAAACACCGAAACAATCGCGGTTAATTTAATTGGCGTAAAGAAAGGCGTTTGAATATTGATGCAATCATCGTTGCACCTTTTGGCATCACCGCGGTTAGAGGTGCGGCGACAAAATGATAAATATCATTAGAAAAATAACCAACGCCACAAAAACCACTAAAAATACAAATTACACAACGTAATAAGCGGTTTCTGAGTTCAACAAGATGGGTAATTAACGGTTGGGAATCGTCCGTCGTATTGCTCATAATTATTTCTCTAGGACTTAGCTTTCAGATTTAGGTGCTGGTTGCAGCTCCACATCATCCGGCGAATAGTAATCGGATAAACGCTCAGTTAATTCAGCTTGTTCATGAGCTTCAAGTGCGGTCAAATCCACTTCGTTCAGGTTCCGAAAACTTCAGCAGTTTCATTCTTCGCATGTTCTGTCGATGCTGTTTCAGCTGGTTTTCTCTGCTAGTTTCTGTGGCTTACCACGAGTTTTTCCGCAGAATCAGCCGGATTTTCAGCCGCACTTTTAATTTCTTTTAATTTGCTCTTCTCACCGTTGTACCTGCTGCAGCCGCTTTTTCTTCTAGCTCTGCACGCATTTTTTTGAGCTTGCTCTTTCAGCTCTTCAACGGTTTTTACTTTAAATCTGGGGAAAGCTGTTTTGAGATTCAGTTGTTCCGCTTTTTCATACTATCTTGCAACTCTTGCAATTTAAGCTCTTGTTTTTAATTCATTTTGAACATTAGCTGCCAATCCCACGGATCGTTTTCACCCAGCCCATTACCGTGCGAATAGCCACAGGTAAACGCTTAGGGCCTAGCACTACTAAGCCCACAAGCATCAATAAAACAAGTTCGGAAAAACCAATATCAAACACGGTTATGCCTGTTCTTTATCTTTTACAGTTTCAGTTTTTCAGCGGTTGTTGTACCGTCTTTAATTTGAGTAACTCCGCATCTTTTTCGGCTCGTCATCAGACATCGCTTTTTAAAGCCTTTTTACTGCTGCGCCAAGATCAGATCCCGCATTGCGTAATTTTTTGGTACCGAATACTAATAAAATCACGACTAATAAAATAATCATTTGTGCTGGGGATAAACCAAACATAGAAAAACTCCGTTAGAATTAAATTGAAAATTTGGGCTTGAATATACTCTTTTTATGCATTTGTCTCAAGAGGTATTTTAAAAGTGCGGTCAAAAAATTAGGGATTTTCAACCGCACTTTAGTCTTATTATTCAGCCAGTTCTGTTTATTCATCAGACATTAGCTGTCCACCATGTTTATGCACAGAAATTATGAAATAACAAAATCCAGTTCTCTCATGTATCGCTCATAACATTGCAAGATGTCCACGATCAAATCCTCTTCATTTGTGATACTCAAAGGATAACCTTCCAATTGAATATTGGTTGAAACCATTAATGCATGATGAACTTGTGCTGTTTCAGACTGCGGGCTTCTCAAACAAGGTAATTTGGTATCTTCTGCTAAATCCATTTTTCAATAGAAAGAACCAGTTGATTATTATCGACGAGTCAAAATGTTGCTGTAATGTCACATTTAAAACCATAGGTACCAATGAGTAACTGGCGCAACTCTCTCATTGCCAAAAGTGCCGTTGTTTTTAAATGTAAAATGGCATCATCTCGCTTAGGTTCAATCACTAACTGTCTTAAACGGCTACGCCAGTTTGCACCTGTCCACAAATCTGAAACCTCTGTGGAATAATATTGACGTTCAAATCGTAAACCTTTTCAACAAACCCATGCCATCACTGACATCAATAGAGCAAAAGGCAAAGAAAAAACAACATCGTTGATTGTAGTATTTCAATACCGCCAAAAAGATAAAGAACAAATGTAACAGCTGACAATAAACCACCCCAAAACATAGATTGCCAACGAGGTGAAACCTGGCTTTTGTCTTCAATTGCGATATTATTAAGCGTATAGCCAAAGTTAATGGTTACAATAAAAAGAGTGTGATAATAAATAAAGCTAACGTTTTAGTTAAACCGAATAGGGTAAAATAACTCAGAAAATCAAAAAGGAGTGACCCCACATTATTTACAGCTTGACCTAATGCTCCCTTAGCAAGATGTTCATTGACCCAAATGGCTCCCCATTACCAAATACAGTGAACCATAAAACGAAGAATAAACTGGCACCATCAATACGCCGAAAAATAAACTCCCGTAAAGTTCGTCCACGAGAAATCCGTGCGATAAAAATTCCAAACCCAGGCGCCCATGAAAACCATCATGCCCAGTAAAAAACCGTCCAATCCATAAACCAGTCTAAATGTTCTACATCATAGGCATAAGCCTTGAAACCGACTCTAATTAAACCGCTCAAAGTAGGTACCAATATTTTTCCGTAAACGCAGAAATTAAATATATCGTCGGACCCGAATAGCAAAACCAGTAGCATAAAGAGAAAGGTGACGCCTCAGATTTAAGCTCACTAAGAATGCGGAATCCCGTTAGCTATGCCCTGCAGTGAAATTAAAATAGCAATGATAAAAACACTCACCAAAATAAGGGGAACCAAATACGGTGAGTTATCCAATAAATGCATGGAGTGGAACGCTGCAGCCAACCGAATTGCACTGTAACCTAAGGTTGCGACCACGCCAAATAAGGTGGTACAAATTCCGAGAATATCAATGATATCCCCTGACTCTTCCATTAATCTTTTTCTTTCAGTAAGGGATAAAAACAAGAACGCAAAGAAAAGCGGTAATTTATAGCGAAATCCGAAACTAAGCAATCGTAAAGTGCGATCAATCCATAAATAGCCCAAGCACTGATGCTCCAATGAAAAATACTAAAAAATAATGCCGTTCTAACTTTCTCATATTCACCTATTGGTGAAAGAAAATGTAAAGCGGTTCAGCAACACCAAGAAAAAAACAATGCCAATACCAATTCCAGAGGTGAAGAGTAATGCAATCCAAGAGCTCTAATTTAAACTCTGGTTCTTCCTCATCACTCCCAAGTTTAATATCGCGTATCGTCCTAACGCCAAGAAAAGTAAAAAGAATAGAAAAATGCACTCAGTAAAAATATAAAACCAGCTAAATTGAGGAGAAAAATAAAGACTTTTCGCCGCAGCAAGATAAGATATCGTTTGCTGCGTATCAAATAAAAAGGGCTGCAATAATCGCTAAACTAAAACCTAAACTGCCCCAAATAACATTTGCTTTGAAAGTATTTTGTATCTTCATATTTGTTTTAAGATAAAAAGTGCGGTTAAAAACTTAAGAGGATTTTCAACCGCACTTTTAGTCTTATTATTCAGCCAGTTCTGTTTGCTCATGTGCCATCAATTCTTGACCCAACATCGTTCTAGCAAACCTAAGTAACGTTCATAATGTTTCAACATATCAGCAATCAATTCATCTTGATCCATATATTGCACATCATAACCCACTCGACCATCAAAGAAATAAGTGTATGGCTCATAGGTCATACTATGCTGGATAGTGTGGCAAAGTTATCATCATTAATTAATTGCGTCTGACACCTCACGACCGATAGATTTCACTCCCATACATAAAAGTCTCGCATAGAATCCTTCTTGAATGACTAACTCCACTGCAGGTTCATCTTGCTCAAACAAACGTATTCACCTGTACACTCAATTCATATTTACCAATCAATTCTTGGCGTAGCTCACGCATAGCCGGTAATACCGTATGTTTAAGGAAAGCGTAAAATATCTTTTTCTTGCGTTTGGTTCATCATCTGTTCCAAACGTTCTTTCCACTTATCCCCCTGTCCAGAAAAATACTGGTTGGATTAACTTTGGTATCGAAAATATTTTTATCCGCATTTAAGCCTTCCATAAACTAAAAACACATCAACAACATCAACATCGCAAAGGTACTGCAACCAAACAACGTCATTGCCTGCAGGTTTGCTAAACCACCGATTGCATCAAACAATCGCAACGACTGACATTAATACACCCCACATTACGGCCTGCCAACGAGGTGCTGCAAGGCTTTTTATCGCGTGATGCAATGTTATTTAATACATAAATACCAGAGTCAGCAGAAGTGATAAAGAATAAAGAAATCACCACCAAACTCACTAAAACCGGTCACACCAGAAAGCGGTAAATAATCTAAGAATTTAAAGAGCAACGTTTCAGGCGAGGAAATCATTTGTCCTAACATACCTGCAGCTTCACCATCATTCAACCAAATGGCCGTATTACCAAATACGGTAAACCACAAGATACCGAACATGCTAGGAATCACCAACACGCCGAAAATAAATTCACGAATGGTACGTCCCTTTCTGAGATACGAGCATAAACTAAACCTGACAATGGCGCTCAAGAACACCACCATGCCCAGTACAGAATCGTCCAACCGCTAAACCAGCCAGTATGTTCTTGTTCATAAACATAGGTTTTGAAGCTTAATTGTACTAAGTTGCTGAGATAAGTTCCGATGTTGTCGCTGAACGCTGATAACAAATAAAGTGTTGGCCCCGCCACTAACACGAAAAATCAACAAACAGAAAGCTAATGTTAAACTCAGCTCACTTAAGATTTTTACCCTTTCCCCTACGCCAGAAATCGCGGAAAATATCGCTAAACTCATCACCACAGTAATCACGACAATTTGCAAGCTGAAGCTATTTTCACTAATCCAGCCTAATTGATGTAAGCCTGCCCCCAATTGAGAAGCACCGAAACCTAACGTTGTAATAATACCGAATAAGGTGGCAAGTAACGCCATAATGTCGATAAGATCGCTCTCAACTTGCCATTAATACGCTCTTTCAATAACGGATAGAAACAAGAGCGTAACGCCAAAGGTAATTTGTAACGGAATCCAAAGTAAGCCAATGCCAATGCAATCGTGCCATACACCGCCCAGGCATGAATTCCCCAGTGGAATACGGTGTGTAACAAGGCTTCTTGTTGCTTATGCTCTGCGCTGCCTGTAGTAATATCAGATAAGTACGTGTCAATGGCTCTGCTACACCAAAGAACATCAACCCCTACCCCATACCGGCGGCAAATAACATCGCTAACCAAGACAGAAAAACCAAATTCAGGCTCTTCTTCATCATTGCCTAATTTGATATTACCTAGGCTACTGACTGATAAAATGACTAAAAAGCCCAAAAATACTGAGAATGCTAATACGTAAAACCAACTAAAGTTGGCAAAAATGCCCGATTTAGCAGCATTTAATAAAGTTTGTGTTTGTTCAGGTGCGATTAAAATCATCGCGACCAGTAACACCACAAAAATAACGTTGCACCAATCACTAAAGGATTGAACGACGTTTGCTTTTCCATAAATTTAGATAAAGACAACGCTTCCCCCTTAAAAATTAAGTGAATAAAAATAAAATCAGATTAAATAAAATAAGGCCTTAAGCCCTAAAATGGTGAGATGGAACCATCGCAAATGATAGCACGGAGAAGTGCGATTTTGAAGGAAACGCTCAGTAGGATTTGAGTGGATTGTTTCCAAATACGAAATATATATATATCAAAACATCAATATTTTTCAAATTGACGAAAATTTAAATACGAAAAGAAAAGTGCGGTCAGAAAAATCCTTTAAAGTTTCTGACCGCACTTTAACTAATAATACTCATATGAGTGTTCAACAATAGTGCAGCTAGATTACACTATCACTCAAATTCTTCATCCTTCACCACGTTGCCATGAGTCATCCACTGTCTTTTTTCCAACGTTTTATAGAAGATACTTTGACCATCATCCAAATCCCATAAGGTGGGAATTCTTCAAAGTTTGAATTTGATGTCCATTCAGCATCAAAAAGTCCTCACCCTTTTCCACCATGACTGAATTCTGTCTGTTCAATTAGTTTTGCCATCAGAGTATTTATTGGTATATTTTACAGGCTCAACAGCAAAAAGCTCATTCTTAAATTCTACAACATTGCCATGTTCATCATAATGGTGACTATATTTGTTCATGCTATTTCAAGTTTCTCGCACCCTTCTCACAAGAGTCATCTGTTCTTTTTAATGATTAATAATCCATTTTTATCATAGTGTTTTCAGATATGACCTGATATCACGCTATCTTTAGATTTCTGTTCTGGATAACTGTCAAATGAACCATCTGAATTAGTACGATAGAGATATTCGAGAACAACGTATTATCACTTTCCATAAAACTTTTAATCAAATCGCTCCTTTGTTCGTCATCACAAAGTTTTTGTGTCAGAACGAAGAATCCCTAACATTTTTCTTTGATTTTAAATCCCTTTGGATTAAAGTGAGTAATCTTATGTCTCCAAAACAGAAGAATTATGTGATTGATCTGTTATTTTCATTTCCCATTTTTACAGGGCATCTTTCAAATTTAATAAGGCTAAATCTGTTTTTAACTGGGCAAAAACAGCTGTAGTGATAACGTTAACAGACATCCCAATACGATGTGACGTCATAAAAAGCTCCATTAGGTAAATCATTAAAAGTGCGGTCAGAAAAACTCGTCAAATTTCTGACCGCACTTTATTCAAATATTGATTAAATTCGTTCTTCGATAATGCCGCCACCCAAGCAGACTTCATCAAGGTAAAACACGGCTGATTGACCTGGTGACCGCGGCTTGAGGTTCGTCAAAAAAATCACTCGAATGCAATCGTCATCAATCGGCTCAACCAAACAAGCAATATCCGTTTGACGATAACGAGTTTTCACCGTGCAACGGAACGCTTCACGCACAGGGTTCGCGACTTTACCCAATGTAGCTGCTTTGGCAATTAAACCTTTGGAGAACAAACGTGGATGATCGTGGCCTTGTGCCACAATCAATTCATTATTTTCCACATCTTTATCTACTACATACCAGGCTTCATCACCGGCATTTTTTAATCCACCGATACCTAGTCCTTTACGCTGCCCCAGTGTGTGGTACATCAAGCCTTCATGGCGACCAATAATCTCGCCATCTACGGTACGGATGTCACCTGGTTGAGCCGGCAAAATAACGCGCTAAGAAATCCTTAAACTTACGCTCACCGATAAAACAAATACCCAGTAGAGTCTTTTTCTTCGCGGTAATTAAACCTAAATCTTCTGCAATAGCACGTACGATCAGCTTTTCAATTTCACCAACAGGGAAAAGGCTTTGACCTACCTGATGTTTACTCAACGTGTAAAGGAAATAGCTTTGGTCTTTGTTGCTATCTAAGCCGCGCAATAGCTCTGCTTGATTATCCGCACCACGACGACGCACATAATGGCCGGTAGCAATATAGTTAGCGCCCAAATCTTCTGCTGCATATTCCAAGAAAGCTTTAAATTTAATTTCTTTATTGCAAAAAATATCCGGGTTTTGGCGTACGACCAGCTTTGTATTCTGTTAAGAAATGTTCAAACACGTTATCCCAATATTCCGCCGCAAAATTGATTTTATGTAGCTTAATGCCCTAGCTTGTCACATACTGCCTGCGCATCAGCAAGATCCGCTGCGGCTGTACAATAATCGGTATCGTCATCTTCTTCCCAGTTTTTTTCATAAACAGGCCTTCCACTTGGTAGCCTTGTTGTTGAAGAATAAAGGCAGAAACCGAAGAATCTACCCCTGCCAGACATACCGCAAATGACTTTTTAGTGGCATTTTTCGGCAAGTTGTTCTGCACTCAAATGGTGCGAAATGTTGATTATAAGTATCGTAGGTTTGTGATTTCATAGTTTAGTAATAAATGTTCACACTCAAATAAATAATTGGGCATTCTACCGCAAATCAAGTAAGAGTAAAAATGCCTGACAATTTCGAGCACTTTCATGCACAGATATGGCAACGATCACTTCATTGAACGTCGAGAAGTTACCGTTTTCCCTCCAATCGAGTTATCCATATCGACTTCGTCAATAACCACCACTGTCGTTTCGGGATTTTTGTTTAACACTTTCTGTAATAAATGGGTGACACCCTTTAATTAACTCTGCTTTTTGTTTAGCTGTCGGCGCCTCTGCTCCACGGTCACTTTAATATTGACATAGGGCGTACTGTTCCTCTCATCACAACGTTAAATAGAACTACTTCACTTCATTTAAAATTGCGAATCATCGTCTTCTCTTCGCAAATTTTTGTTCGTATTCAGCTTTTGGCATTTTCATCGCCAGCATCTAATTTTTCTTTGTAAAGTGTCGCAAGGTTTATCGCAGTCACAGGCTTTGGCAATACCGAGTGATGAAAGCTCCGCCAGCTACCTTTTTAAAGCTTTGTTTTTTTAAAGATAAAAGCCCACAGACATCAATACAATAATGGCCACAAAAAGCGATTAGGGTAAAAAAATAAAGTTTGCATGATTATTCCTTATTTGCGAGTAACTTTTTGGAAGGCTGAGGACATTTTTCGTTTCAAAGCCTTGTTCGGTTTTCATAATTAAATAAACCGGAATATTTTCTTTTCAGCCACTTCCAATGCTTTATCTTCACCAAGTACAAATAGGCCTGTAGATAAGCCATCAGCAGTCATTGAGCTTGGTGCAAGCACGGTAATTGAGGCTAAATGATGCTGAATTGGATAGCCGGTTTTTCGGGTCGATTTCATGATGCAAAAGCGTTGGCCATTTTTCCTCAAAATAAATACGGTAATCGCCTGAAGTCGCCATCGCCATATTATTTAAACCAATCACTTCTTGAACTGCTCTTTCACCCGTATTATTCGGTTTTTCAATAGCGATTTGCCAGGCTTTATTTTCGGCATTTTTTTACCTTTTGCACGGATTTCTCCGCCAATTTCCACCATATAGTTTTGCACGTGGTTTTGCTCTAAGACATCCGCAACTTGATCCACGCCAAAAGCCTTTTAGCAATAGATGATAAATCAATATAAACCTGCGGTACTGCTTTACTTAATGTTGGGGTTTTACCGCTCATATCAAGGTGAATTTTATCAATTCCTACCCAACTTTGACGTTCAGCAAGTTGTTCTGGGGTTGGTTTACGTTCTGGACGTTTTTCTGGGCCAAATCCCCATAAATTCACTACAGGCCCTACCGTCACATCCAATGAACCTTCAGTAACCTGATTTAAACGGATCGCTTCTTGCAATACTTTGGCAAAAGTCAGCTGATATTTCAATTGGTGTATTCACTTGTGTATTTTGATTAAAGCGACTTAATTCGGAATCTTTAATGTAAGTGGACATTTTCTGATTCACGTCTTTTAAAACCACTTCAATCTGTTCATGTGTTTTTTGTGCGTTTTCGCTAACAGAATCATCCTCAATATAGCGGATATGGTAAGTGGTTCCCATGGTTTTTCCGCTAAGTGAAATAATTTCGGGATCTTTCTTACACGCACTTAATGAACAAGCTAAGACAACCGCAATCAATCCGCTTAATACTTTTTTCATCTATTCCTTCCTAAATATATGAATTACAGGCAAACCGACGCATCTCATCAGCTTGCCTGTAATCCATCTTAAATATTGACCGCACTTCATCACAAAGTGCGGTCAGTTTTCATGATGTTTTGATTAACTAAAATCAACCACCGAAGTCATCTAATAAGATGTTTTCATCTTCAACACCGAGGTCTTTCAACATTTTGATTACCGCAGCGTTCATCACCGGAGGTCCACACATGTAGTATTCACAATCTTCTGGTGCTTCATGATTTTTCAAGTAGTTTTCATAAAGTACGTTGTGAATAAAAGCCAGTGTAACCTGTCCAGTTATCTTCTGGTAACGGATCAGATAATGCCACGTGCCATGTAAAGTTCGGATTTTCGGCTTGATGCTGATCAAAATCTTCTGCATAGAACATTTCACGTTTAGAACGTGCACCATACCAGAATGACATTTTACGTTTAGAGTGTAAACGTTTTAATTGGTCAAAGATATGAGAACGCATTGGTGCCATACCCGCACCACCACCGATGAAGACCATTTCATTGTCGGTTTCTTTTCGCGAAGAATTCACCGAACGGACCAGAAATTGTCACTTTATCACCTGGTTTTTAATGACCAAATGTAAGAAGACATTTGACCTGGAGGTGCATCAGGTTGACGTGGTGGTGGCGTTGCAATACGCACATTAAGCATAATGATGCCTTTCTCTTCTGGATATAAGCCATTGAGTAAGCACGAATAATATGCTCGTCCACTTTAGACACATAACGCCATAAATCGTATTTGTCCCAATCTTCGTGGTATTCTTCTGAATATCAAAATCTTTATAGTAAACCGTATGTGGATCAGCTTCGATTTGGATATAACCACCAGCACGGAAAGGTACTTCTTCGCCTTCAGGAATCGCTAATTTAAAGCTCTTTGATGAAGGTTGCTTTGTTATCGTTAGAAATAACAGTACATTCCCATTTTTCACACCGAAAAGATTTCTTCTGGAAGTTCAACGTCCATATTGCCTTTTACATTCACTTGGCAAGCTAAACGATAACCTTCTTTTGCTTCACGTTTATTAATATGAGAAAGTTCAGTTGGGAGAATTTCACCGCCACCACTTTTTTTCACTTTCACAATACATTGGCCACAAGAGCCACCGCCACCACAAGCAGAAGAAAACGAAGATACCTTTTACTTGCTAACGCACCAAGTAATTTACCGCCAGCAGGTAAAGTGATCGCTTTTCAGGATCGTCATTAATAGAAATGGTGATATCACCAGAATCCACTAATTTTGATTTAGCGAATAAAATAATCGCAACGAGTACTAAAAGGATAACCGTAAATGCCGCAACACCCTAATAATAAAATTGAAGATTCGCTCATTTATGCCTCCTTATAACTGAATACCAGAGAATGACATAAAAGCCAAGCGCCATCAAGCCTCGCAGTAATAAAGGTAATCCCTAATCCTTTTAAGTCCTGCCGGTACATCGGCATATTTCATTTTTCGGTTAAGCCTGCAAGCGCAACGATTGCTAACATCCAACCTAACCCCTGCACCCACACCATAAACTGCAGATTCTGCAAAAGTGTATTCACGTTGTACCGCAAAAGATACACCACCAAAGATCGCACAGTTTACGGCGATAAGTGGAAGGAAGATACCTAATGCGTTATAAAGTGCTGGGAAGAATTTATCTAAAGTCATTTCGAGAATTGAACAAGACCCGCAATAATCCCGATAAAGGTAATGAAAGTTTAAGAACTCAAGGCTTACACCTTCTACCAATGCGCCATCTTTTAATACATGTTCGTACACAAATTGGTTCGCTGGGTACCGCAAATACCAAAGTACCACTGTTACTGCAACACCTAAGGCCAAATGCTGTAGAAACTTTTCTTAGAAACCGCAAGGAAAGTACACATCCCTAAGAAGAAAGAGAGCGCCATGTTTTCAATGAAGATCGCCTTCACGAATAGGCTAATATAATGTTCCATTGATTATTTCTCCTGTTGCTCAGGTTTCCACGTTCTTAAGCCCCAAATAACGAAGCCGATAATAAAGAACGCACTTGGTGCAAGAAGGAATAAACCGTTTGGTTGATACCAACCGCCGTCTTGAATAGTTTGGAATACAGGGAAACCAAACAAACGACCAGAACCGATTAATTCACGTAATGTGGCGACAATTAATAAGATCGCACCATAACCTAAACCGTTACCGATACCGTCAACAAAGCTTTCTAACGGTGGTGATTTCATCGCAAACGCTTCTGCACGGCCCATTACGATACAGTTTGTAATGATAAGACCGACGAATACAGAAAGCTGTTTAGATAAACCATAAGCATAAGCTTTTAATACTTGGTCAACCAAGATTACTAAAGATGCGATAATCGCCAGTTGCACAATGATACGGATACTATTTGGAATATAGTTACGAATCAATGAAATGAACAAACTGGAGAAACCGGTTACCAAACTTACCGCAATCGCCATAACGATCGCTGTTTGTAATTGGGTCGTTACCGCTAATGCAGAACAGATACCCAAAATTTGCAAGGCAATCGGGTTATTTTTAACAATAGGATCGAATAAAAGACCTTTTAAGTTTACTTTTGCATCAGCCATTATTTGATTTCTCCTGCTTTAAATTTCGCTAAGAATGGACCAAAGCCATTTTTGGCTGAACCAATAATCAAATGAACCTTTGAACACCGTTACTGGTTAAAGTTGCACCTGATAAACCATCTACACCGTGCTCTTTATCTGCAGCAGAGCTACCTTTGTAGATTTTGAATTTTTGGTTACCTTGTTCATCGAATAATTTTTTATCGACAAACTGTGCTTGCCAACGAGGGTTCGCAATTTCGCCCCCAAGACCGGCTGTTTCACCTTGATCATAGTAAGTAATACCTTTGATGGTATTCGCATCTGGTGCAACAGAAACAAAACCATACATGGTTGACCATAAACCACGGCCATACATTGGTAATACAACTTGGGTTACATTGCCTTGTTCATCTTTTACAAGATAAACACGTGCTTGATTTGCACGAACCTTAATCCCTGCTTTATCAGCTTCAGCTGGAATTGCTTGGCTTTTAGCTGGATCTTTAACGGCATCTTTAGGTTCAAATTTATTAATTTCTTCTGCTGAAGCTTGAACGTAATCACCACTTTTGCAAAATCCACTAAACGTGGTTCAATAAATTTGTTGTAAGTGTCTTTAATTACTGATGCATTATCTTCTTTCATTAAGCCAGCAACAGTTAAAATGTTACGTTGAACGTCGAGTGCTTTTTGTTCATCTTGTTTGGATTTTAATGCTACTGCAGCACCAGAAACCACGATAGAACACACTAAACTTAGCAACACAACAACGGTAACTGTACCGCTAACGCTATCTTTATTAAATTTAGCCATTTGTTCTTGCTCTCCGACGTTTGATATTTGCTTGAACCACGATGTAGTCGAAAATTGGTGCAAATAAGTTTGCAAATAAAATCGCTAACATCATCCCTTCTGGATAAGCTGGGTTCACTGTACGAATTAATACAGCCATCACGCCAATTAACGCACCGTACCACCATTTACCCGTGTTGGTAAATGAAGCTGATACTGGGTCGGTTGCCATGAAGATCATACCAAGTGCAAAACCACCTAATACAAAGTGCCAATGCCAAGGCATTGAGAACATTTGGTTAGAATCAGAACCGATTAAGTTGAATAAGGTTGCTGTACCAATCATACCGATCATGACACCAGCCATAATGCGCCAAGAAGCAATACGGGTGAATACAATCACGCACCACCGATTAATAACGCAAGCGTTGAAACCTCACCCATTGAACCAGGGATATTACCGATGAATGCATCCATCCAAGTAATAGGTTGACCGGTTACAGTGTGTTGTAATGCTGCTTGACCACCTTGAGACCATTGTGAAAGTGCGGTTGCACCTGAGAAACCATCTGCTGCAGTCCATACTAAGTCACCGGAAATTTGCGCCGGATAAGCAAAGAATAAGAATGCACGACCAGCAAGCGCAGGGTTCATAAAGTTACGACCTACACCACCGAAGATTTCTTTTCGCTACCACGATACCAAAAGCTGATACCAAGTGCCGCTTGCCATAATGGCAATGTTGGTGGAACGATTAACGCAAATAAAATGGTTGAAACGAACATCCCTTCATTTACTTCATGACCACGCACCACTGAGAACAATAATTCCCAAATTGTACAAACGGTAAATACCACTAAGTAAATTGGTAAGAAGAAGATCGCCCCTAACGCCATTTTTGAGCCCCAAGTTGCATTATTGGTTAAATCTAAACCTAATGAACTTGCAAGTGCATAGTGCCAATCGTTAGCAATTAATTGATCTAAATTGCCTAATTGATTTAAGGCAGGGATCGCTTGGTTACCCACATTGTACATCCCGTAGAAAATCGCAGGGAACAACGCAAGGAAAACCGTAATCATCATACGTTTTGAGTCTAACGCATCACGAACGTGTGTGTTTTTGTGCGTTACCGTACCTGGTGTATAAAGCAAGGTATAAATCGATTCAAAGATCGGATAAAGCTTGCTGTATTTACCACCTGGTAAAAACGCGGGTTCCATTTTTTCAAAAAGATTTTTTAAACCCATTTTTAACCTTCCTTCTCAATCTTATCTAATACTTGACGCAAGATTGAACCGTATTCATATTTGCCCGGGCAAACGAAAGAACATAACGCTAAGTCTTCTTCATCTAATTCAAGACAACCTAACGCTTGTGCACCATCGGTATCGCCCACGATTAAATCACGTAATAATAATGTCGGTAAAATATCCAACGGCATCACGCGCTCATAGCTACCGATTGGTACCATTGCACGCTCACCACCATTTTCTGCGGTAGTAAAGTTGAATAATTTCTTACCAAAGTGACCTAATACGGTACGGGTAATCGAATATTTGTTCGATTGTGGTGTGATCCAACCTAAGAACTCTTTCTCATTACCTTCTGCAATCACAGAAACTTGTAATGCATAACGACCTAAATAGTCGTGAGCATCTTTTGCTGTTTGACCACAAAGCACAGAACCAGAAATCACACGGTTATTACCGTCTTTTAACTCACCTGCCGTTAATTGAGAAAGGTTAGCACCGATTACGGTACGAACTAAACGAGGCTCTTTCACTTGCGGACCAGCAAGAGAAACAACGCGTTCTACATAAAGTTCGCCCGTAGTGAATAATTTACCCTACAGCAATCACATCTTGGTAATTGATGTGCCATACGGTTTTATTCACACCAACCGGATCGATAAAGTGAATATGAGTACCCACTAAACCAGCAGGATGAACACCGCCAAAATCATGTACTTTTAGGTTAGGTAAATCCACGGTTGGGATATTGCTATCACCCGCTTTACATAGATTTAATGGTTTATTTGGGAATAGACGACTTAATACCGTTAAACCGTCAATAAAATCTTGCCAATGCTCTTTTAATACCACCTCTGGATTTGCAGCCAAAGGATTGGTATCCATCGCATTTACAAACAGAGAAGAAGGTTCTGCATCTAAGGCAGGCACTTTGCTGAACGGACGAGTGCGGAACGCTGTCCACAAACCGGATTCAACGAGGTTTTGTTTAACTTGTTCAGAAGAAAGCGTATTGAGCTCACCTGCGTTATATTTAGCGAAAGTAACTTGATCGTTACCTTGCACATCAATGACCACAGATTGTAATACACGTTTTTCGCCACGATTAATTACAGTGATAGTACCACTAGCAGGGGCTGTAAAAACCACTCCAGGGTTTTTCTTGTCTTCAAAAAGCACTTGGCCTTTTTTCACGACATCGCCTTCGCGAACCTTCATAGAAGGACGCATACCCACATACTCTTCACCAAGAATCGCAACCTGATTCACAGCGTTACCGCTATGGATTACTTGTGCTGGTTTTCCTGCAATAGGAAGATCCAAGCCTTTTTTGATTGTAATCATACTGTTTGCACTACTTTTCTAGGTTAAAAACACGATTGCGATTAAAGCATACACTCTAAAAGCAATCTCGCGATTGAGCGTGACAGAAAAATACTTTTGAGATCAAAGCATTATTAACTGACACATAAATTTAAAAACTCAAATCTGTTTAATTCCTCGACGAGTAAGGAATTACTCACTCATCCAGAAATTGAAATTCGAAAATTAAAAGCGCCTTATTCTATCGGAAAATGGGCTTTTATTCCACTTTACGCCCTCACTTTTTGTGAAATATTTGTGAACTTTTTAGACGGATATTTATCTGGAGTAAAAATAAATATCATCAAAATAAAAAGAGAGAACGCTTATCGCCTTCTCTCTTCTTATGAAAAATCGAATATAGGGAACGTAAGGGAAATACTTACTGTCCAACACCAAGACAATTTGGTGATTTTGGAAATGCTTTCACCCTAGGCTTTCCCATTCGCTTTTTTTGTATAAAGATGAAGAGCTAATGCGTGAATGCCATTTTTTTAAATCATCGGCAAAAAGTTGGTAAAGTTTTTGGTGGCGTTGCACCTTTGCGCATACCTTCAAAAGCATCGCTGACGATCACCAACTTAAAATGAGAATCGGCTCCACGGCCAGAACTGTGCATATGACTTTCATTTTCTACAGTCGCAAAGTGCGGTTGAAATTCGGCTTGAATTCTCTCTAATAATTCTTGCTGTTTTGACATAAATAAACTCCCTAACTTTTTGCTATACATTCAGCGTTAAGTTTGTAAGAATAACACAAATTAACCTAATTCAATGAGGAAATTATGAAAGTAACAAACAAAATCAAAGCATTATCAACAATGACGTTGGCGGCTGCGACATTATTTTTAGCGGGTTGCCAAGCGCAATCGAATACCTTAACTTTTGCGCCTCAATCACCGACTGCATCAATGAATATTAACCAATCCGCAGTGGTAACAGTCAATACTCGCGATTCTCGCCCACAACAAGAAATTGCAACTTATACTAAATCAGGTGAGCTGATTAAATTAAATGCATCACCAAGCGTTACTCAACTTTTCCAACAAGTGATGCAACAAAATTTAGTCAGCAAAGGTTTCCGTATTGGACAAGCGAATAATGCGAATGCTGGCGTAACTGTTGATGTAAAAGAATTCAACGCTAAAGTAGAGCAAGGTAATTTACGTTATACCTTGAACAGCAAAATTCAAGCAGTTGTTTATGTACAAGGTCCACGCGGACAATACAACAAAACCTTTAATGCAACCCGTTCACAATCTGGCGCATTTAATGCGAGCAATGATGAAATTCAAAAAGTGTTAGGCGAAACCTTCAAAGATATTGTTAATAATATTTATCAAGATCAAGAAGTTACTAACGCAATTAATCAATATACTACTAATTAAAAAGTGCCGTGTCCTTTTCAATAATACTTGACGAATAGCGCCTTTCAAGCGTAACATTCGCCCGATTTTTTTAACGAGAAGGACACACACTTTGGACAGTCATAGTCGATACCGAATATCGCTTTAGACTCTCGCCTCTTATCAGCGAGAGTTCGCTGGTAATCAATTTACCTTTCTTCGGCATCTTTTATCGAACGAAACCCATTTTTAAAACATACAAAAATTTAACCGCACTTTTCTCTAGTGCCAATTTCGTTTGATCTGTCTACAGTTGGATCTTCATAATCCCAAAAGGAGTATGACCAATGATTAACGCTTTTGCCATTAACGATTCCCGCTTGCTTCGTATTGATGACGAACCAGCCGATCTCAGTTCTGCCATTTGGTTAGATTTACTGGAGCCGACAGGGGAAGAACGTGAAATGTTGCAAGAAGGCTTTAGGACAAAGTCTCGCCTCATTCCTCGAATTAGAAGACATCGAAGCATCCGCGCGTTTCTTTTGAAGACGAAGACGGTTTACACTTGCACTCATTCTTCTATTGTGAAGACGAAGAAAACTACGCCGACCTCGCAAGCGTGGCGTTTTACTATTCGTGATGGGCCGCCTATTTACCCTACGTGATCGTGAATTGCCGGCATTCCGTTTATATCGTATGCGTTCCCGTAGCCAACGCTTATTGGAATGTAATGCGTATGAAGTCTTACTCGACTTATTTGAAACCAAAATTGAGCAATTAGCGGATGTTATCGAAAACGTTTATGCGGATTTAGAAAAATTAAGCCGTGTAATTCTAAACGGTACACAAGATGAAGCTTTCAATGAAGCCTTAAATACGCTAACAGAACAAGAAGATACCAGTTCTAAAGTGCGTTTGTGTTTGATGGATACACAACGTGCATTGGGTTTCTTGGTACGTAAAACGCGCTTGCCGCCAAACCAGTTAGAACAAGCACGAGAAATCTTACGAGATATTGAATCCTTGCAACCGCATAATGAGTCTTTGTTCCAAAAAGTAAACTTTTTAATGCAAGCGGCAATGGGTTACATTAATATCGAGCAGAATAAAATCATGAAATTCTTCTCGGTGGTATCGGTTATGTTCCTACCGGCAACACTTGTGGCATCTACTTACGGGATGAACTTTGAATTTATGCCGGAGCTCCATTTTAAATATGGCTACCCAATGGCTATTGGATTAATGATTGGTGCGGCGCTTACGCCTTATATCTATTTTCAAACGGAAAGGTTGGTTATAATGGAAATTTCCCAAACTGCATTATTTTTAGGATCGATTATCGATCTATATTGTTTAGTATTAATTTTACGCGTATGGCTACCATTAGCGAACGTGGATTATTACAATCCCATTTCTCAATTTACGCTGAAATTAACCCAGCCGGTTATTGCACCATTGCGTAAAAGTTTTTCCTGTGGTGAAAAAAAGTGGAAACCGCTGCACTGGTTTTTAGTCTTCTTGCTTTGCGGATTAAAATCGATTCTATTTGGCGGATTAAATCTCAGTTTCTTCCTACTATTGGGCATATTAGGGCTGATTAAAAATATCGGTATAGCCATTTTCTATGTGTTAATCGCCGGTGCAATTTTAAGCTGGTTTAATCGTGGCAATAATCCTGCATTCTATGCGTTATATCAACTGACCGAGCCATTATTAAAACCCATTAAACGCATTTTACCAACTGTGGGCGTGATTGATTTTTCACCGATGGTTATCGCCATTGTTCTATTATTTTTAAATAATCTCTTTTACGATTACTTTCCAGGTTTTATGGGCAATCGCCGCTTAAAGTGCGGTCAAAAATAACATTATTTTTCGGGCTGGATTTTCCAGCCCTTATTGTAATTGTAAATGTGGTGAGTAAATTTAGTTATGTCAGCAATCGAACAAACGCCTGAAGGATTACGTCTTAAAATCATTTTGCAACCCAAAGCCAGTAAAGATCAAATCGTGGGATTACATGATGATGAACTCAAAATCACGATCACCGCTCCACCTGTTGATGGTCAAGCCAATGCTCACTTGCTGAAATTTTTGAGTAAAGCATTCAAAGTACCTAAAAGCTCAATAGTTCTTGAAAAAGGTGAATTAAACCGACATAAACAAGTTTGGATTCCTTCGCCCTAAATTAATTCCATCTGAAATTCAAAAATCTCTTATAAAAATCAGCAAAAATCACCGCACTTTTCTACCAATTTTTCCTGTTTTACGCTATCCTATATCACATTTTACAAATCAAAACATGCCGCAAAGTGCGGTCAAAATTTAAGGTGATTTTCTATGCAACAACATTACCGTCCCGATTTGATTGAACCTGCAGTTCAACAATATTGGGCTGAAAATAAAGTCTTCAAAGCAATCAAAGATACGTCTAAAGAAAAAAATATTACTGCCTTTCAATGTTCCCTTACCCATCTGGTCGTTTACACATGGGCCATGTGCGTAACTACACTATCGGTGATGTGGTTTCTCGTTATCAACGTATGAACGGTAAAAATGTGTTACAACCAATTGGTTGGGATGCATTTGGTTTACCGGCTGAAGGTGCTGCAATTAAAAATAAAAACTGCACCCGCGAAATGGACTTACGAAAATATCGAATACATGAAAAAAACAGCTCAAAAATGTTGGGCTTTTGGTTATGACTGGGATCGCGAAATTGCGACCTGCCGTCCAGAATACTACAAATGGGAACAATGGTTCTTCACTGAGCTTTACAAAAAAGGCTTAGTGTACAAAAAAAACTCAACCGTAAACTGGTGTCCGAACGATGTAACTGTGTTGGCGAACGAACAAGTGCACGACGGTTGTTGTTGGCGTTGTGATACTCCAGTAGAACAAAAAGAAATCCCTCAATGGTTTATTAAAATCACTGATTATGCAGAACAATTATTAGGTGGATTAGACCAACTGCCACAATGGCCAGACATGGTAAAAACCATGCAACGCAACTGGATTGGCCGTTCTGAAGGGGTGGAAATTACTTTTGATGTGGCAGATACCGCAGAAAAAGTTGCGGTTTATACGACCCGTCCAGATACCTTCTATGGTGTGAGTTATTTAGGTATCGCGGCAGCGCACCCATTAGCAGAATTAGCGGCAGAAAAAAATCCTCAATTAGCTGAATTCATCCGTGAAGCGAAAAATGCCAAAGTGGCAGAAGCAGACCTTGCCACTATGGAGAAAAAAGGGATGGCAACTGGCTTATTCGCTATTCATCCATTAACCGGTGAAAAATTACCGATTTGGGTCGCTAACTTTGTGTTAATGCACTACGGTACTGGCGCGGTAATGGCGGTTCCAGCACACGACCAACGTGACTTTGAATTTGCTCAAAAATACGATTTGCCAATTAAACAGGTAATCGCACCGCTTGCGGATGAAGAAATTGATTTAACCAAACAAGCTTTTGTTGAGCACGGTAAATTAGTGAACTCTGCTGAGTTTGACGGTTTAGATTTTGATGGTGCATTCAACGGTATCGCGGATAAATTAGAAAAATTAGGCGTGGTAAACGCCAAGTGAATTATCGTTTACGTGACTGGGGCGTTTCTCGTCAACGTTATTGGGGTGCACCAATTCCAATGCTGACCTTTGCCAAACGGTGAAACCGTACCGGCACCAATCGAAGATTTACCGATTATTCTGCCGGAAGATGTGGTCATGGATGGCGTGAAAAGCCCAATTAAAGCAGATCCAAACTGGGCGAAAACCACCTTCAACGGTGAGCCTGCATTAAAAGAAACCGATACTTTTGATACCTTTATGGAATCGTCTTGGTACTACGCACGCTACACTTCACCAAGCTATGCTGAAGGCATGTTGGATAAAGATGAAGCTACTTACTGGTTACCGGTGGATCAATATATCGGCGGTATCGAGCACGCGACCATGCACTTGCTCTACTTCCGTTTCTTCCACAAATTATTGCGTGATGCAGGTTTCGTCACGAGCGATGAGCCAGCACAAAAATTATTATGCCAAGGCATGGTGTTAGCCGATGCATTCTACTACACCAGCCCGACCAACGAGCGTATTTGGGTGAGCCCAACGCAAGTGACCCTTGAGCGTGATGAAAAAGGTCGTATCATCAAAGCAACCGATCCGGAAGGCCGTGAATTGGTGCATACCGGTATGACCAAAATGTCGAAATCCAAAAACAACGGTATCGACCCACAAGAGATGGTGGAAAAATACGGTGCAGATACCGTGCGTCTCTTTCATGATGTTCGCGTCTCCTGCAGAAATGACGCTTGAATGGCAAGAATCTGGCGTAGAAGGAGCAAAACGTTTCTTAGGTCGTGTATGGAATTTGGTGTATGAATACAGCCAAAATCCTGCAAAAACCGCTTTAGATGTGACCGCACTTTCTGCAGACCAAAAAGCACTTCGCCGTGATGTGCATAAAACGATCGCAAAAGTGAGCGATGATATTGGTCGCCGTCAGACTTTCAATACGGCTATTGCAGCAGTGATGGAGTTAATGAATAAATTAACTCGTGCGCCATTAGAAAGCGAACAAGATCGCGCTGTTATGGCAGAAGCATTAAGCGCAGTCGTGCGTATGCTTTACCCAATCACACCACATATCTGCTTTGAGTTATGGAAAGCTTTAGGCAACGAAAGCAACATCGACCATGCAGAATGGGTGAAAGCTGATGAAGCGGCGATGGTAGAAGATGAAAAACTTATCGTGGTGCAAGTCAACGGTAAAGTACGTGGTAAAGTGACTGTTGCAGCTGATGCGGATGAAGAAACCGTGAAAACTGTTGCATTTGCAGATGAAAATGTGAAGAAATTTACTGACAATACACAAATCGTGAAAGTGATTTATGTACCAGGTAAATTGTTAAATGTGGTGGTTAAACCGCAATAATCCATAAAATAACCGCATTTTATTCCAAGCGTTGCATAAACGGCTCTTAAACAAAATAAAGTGCGGTGAATTTTACAGGTAATTTTTATGATGAAATCAATCAAAACGATCTGCTTAGTTGGGGCAACAGCCTTTTTAACTGCTTGTGGTTGGCACTTCGATAATGGTGCTGCTGTTCCTGCAGAATTAAAAACAATGGCCCTTGAAAGTAGCGACCCATACAGTGAAATGTCAATGGCAATGCGTAAGCAACTGCTTAGCAACAACGTAAACCTTGTTCCTGCAAAACAAGGTGTGCCAGTGTTGCGTTTAAATAAACAGACTTCAAGCGATAAAGTGGCGTCAGTCTTTAAACAAGGCCGTGAAGCAGAAAAAGTATTGACCCTTGATGTTGAAGCAAGTGTACGTTTAGCAAACGGAGAAACCTATCCAATCTCTGCAAAAATCAACCGCACTTTCTTTTGATAACTCACGTGCTGCATTAGCAAAAATCAGCTGAACGTGATGTGATTTGGAATGATATGCGTGAACAAGCGGCTCGCCAATTAATTAATAAAATGGCTGCCTTGCAACATCAAGTTCAAGGAAAAATAATGAACCGCATTTTTCCTGAGCAACTGGCCTCTAACCTGAACAGCCATTTAGCGAAAAGTCTATTTTTTGGTTGGGACAGATCCCCTGTTGCTCAGTGAAAGTGAAGATCTCATTCATCAAGCAGCCCTTCTTCAAGGTTTTGATGAAAAAAATCAAATCACCATAGATACTAATACTGACTGGCCTGCATTAATTGAGGCCAGCCAATCTATGGGGCTCTTCTTTAATAAGCAAATTTTCATTCTCACTTTACCCGAAAATTTAACCGCACTTTTGCAGAAAAAAACCTTCAGCAATTTATCAGTGGATTAAATGAAGATAGCTTGCTTGTCCTCACCTTGCCTAAATTGTCTAAAGCAGCCGAAAAACAAGAGTGGTTTATTCAGGCAAATCAACTAGATCCACAAGCTGTTATTGTTAACTGCCAAACACCGAATTCAGAACAACTTTCTCGTTGGGTGAAGCATCGTACAAAAAACATGGGATTATCAGCTGATGAGGAAGCCATTCAACTACTTTTGTTACAGCTATGAAAATAATCTACTGGCATTGAAACAAGCATTACAGCTTTTAGATTTGCTTTATCCTGATCACAAACTCACTGTATAACCGCGTTAAATCAGTCGTAGAGCAATCTTCTGTCTTTACCCTTTCCAATGGATTGATGCTTTGTTGTCAGGCAAGGCAAATCGCTCAAAGCGAATTTTTATGAGGTTTACAAGCTGAAGATGTGCAACCTGTCATTTTATTGCGTACTTTGACAGCGTGAACTGCTCACCTTGTTAGAATTAACAAAACCACAGCTAGCGTAATCCCTCTCTTAACACGAGTTTGCCAACACAGACACTCAAAGCGGATTTTGACCGTCTCAAAATTTGGCAGAATCGTCGTCACCTTTATACGGCTGCGATACAACGACTCACCCTATCAAAAGCTCTTTGAAATATTGCAAGAGTTAGCAGATATTGAGCGCACAACCAAGCAAGAATATGGTCAAGACGTGTGGGTAAAATTGGCAGACTTATCGAGTTAAATTTTGCTTATATAAAAATCTCGGCGTTAACCGAGATTTTTTATTATTGCGCAATTTTTAAATCTTGATACAGATAATTTCGATAACTATTCACTAAATCCATATCCGCTGCATCTTCGAGCTTACCTTGGCTTAACTGACGCATAGCGATATTCGCTCGCATAAAGTCATCTTTCGGTGATAAACCTGCCACATCAAGTAATACACCACCAACAAAGGCTAAATCTAAGAAATCTTGCTGTTGAACAAAAGTCAGTCTTACGATTAGTTCTAACGACAAATTGAGTCACATAATCTGGATTCGCAAAGTTACCTTTTTTCGGTGGAAGCTGATTATCAAAAGCAACCTGATGATCACCAAAATAACCGAATACATAAGGTGTTTCACGTGATTTTAAATAATCATTTAAACCTTCGATTGCCTCATTAAGGCTATCAATACGATCAATATAATCATTCAAGCAAGAAATCGCTTTTCCCCCTAAACGCTTACTCGCCAAATTAAAATGGTTTGGCATATTCGTATTGTAAGGGCCGTGCTCTTTCATCGTGAGCACATAAACAAACATTGGCTGTTGTACATTTTCCAATGATGGATGCTGTTTCTGCAAAATCAGTTTGGTGTAATACATCATCTCTTCACTGCTAATATGCCAGAGATTTTTGCTGATTGATGCGGGATAGCCTAAATCTTGTGGTTGCAACATCAAATCAAAACCAAAGTGGTCATAAGCAGGTTTTGCGTTGTAGTTACCTTTCGTAAAAGGCGATAACGCCACACAAAAATAGCCTTGCTCACGAAGGTTTTTAATAAACCCTGTCTGTAAGTGTGGCACAACCGAATAAAACACCCCACTTGCCAAAGCACCAAAATCGGTTGAAGGCACCCCTGCAAGAAAAGCAAATTCAGATTTCCACGTTGCACCGCCCACCGTATGTACGCGCAATGGACTTACAAATGCGGTATCTTCTTGCTTATTAAACATCGAAAATGGAGGGATGGTTTCTGCATCAAAATCAAATTGATGAGGATTCAAGGTTGATTCTTGTAGACACACCACTATGTCTGGCTTTTCTGCGTCTGGCTTTTCTGCACTTTCAGTTTTGCTCTCAGCCTTTTCACTTAAAAGTGCGGTCATTTTTTCTTTAAATTTTTGACTATTACCTTCAAATTCTGGCACTTTAAAGAATACGCCACGACAAGACATAGGCAGGTTTAAGAAAACATCTCGACCATCATCCGGCAATGAATCCAGCCAGACTTTTGTTGCATCTGGATCTTTAGAATAATGCCACATTAAACCAAAACTCGTTGCTGCAAGTATTGCTGCAAATACACGAAATCCAGTAGAGGCAGTTTCAACATCTGACCAACCAAAGATAGCATAACCCAACAGACCTAATAGCCCCAACACGCCGAAAATCGCCCCTTTATAATGTAAAAGGGTTTCCCAATTTCGCCAGTCTGTCACGAGCCAAAAATCTGAAATGAGTAAAGGTTGTTTGTAGTAATGAATTTTCATTCGATGGAATAACATCAACACCACAAAAAGTACGGACGCAAAATTCAATCCGCGTTGCCATTGACCGGTTATCGCAAACATTGCACTAAACAATAAGACGAATAATGCAATCGCATATGTCCAACGATAGTGCGAATTGACGATAAAAATCACCGTCGCAATAAAAATAAACTCAGAAAAATACTTGGAAATCATAATAAATAAATTTGATTAAATGTTATTTGACACTTTCAGCCACTAAACGCTGAATCAGCTTTCAAATTGGCTGGGGGGAATTGCCCTGCATCAAGCTCACCCTTTGTTCAAGCTCAGAAACCCTTCCTGGCCTTCTCGACCAAAAGGCTCGCCGATCCATTCTGTGACCAAGATAAAAACTAAAATCTAAAAAATTTTGTTGGATATTCAAATTGAAAACGTTCGTACAGTTCAGCATTTAAAATATGAATGCCAATCTCTTCTTCCAATTCTCTTTTTAAGGCTTCTTCAGGGGTTTCACCTGCATCAACTTTACCACCTGGAAATTCTAATGCCTGTGCAAAAATCTTGCCCTTCTAAACGCTGGGTCAAATATAGCCGTCCAAATTCATTACGAATAATCCCTGCCGCAACTTGAATGATAGGCTTACTCATCATTTTTCCTTATCTCAAAAGTAGAAAGAGCGGTCATTTTTAGCGGTGTTTTAAAACACGCAAAAATTTAACCGCTCTTTTCCTTAACTAAGCATATCGGGCTTTACTGCCGTGACAATGCTTGTATTTTTTACCTGACCCACAAGGACAAGGTTCATTACGTCCAATATGGCGATCTGAATAGTCCTCGCTTTGAGCTTGCTCTGTGTTTTCACCTACAGGATGATTCGTTTGAGCTTCACGCTCAGCCATTGCTTGACGTGCACGTTCTGCTTCTTCCATCTCTTCCTGCGTACGAACTTTCACACGAGTCAGTGTCGTAATCACATGATGTTTTAAAGAATCTAACATTTCAGTAAACATACGGAAAGATTCTTTTTTGTACTCTTGTTTTGGATCTTTTTGCGCATAACCACGTAAATGGATACCTTGACGTAAATAATCCATTGCAGCCAAGTGCTCTTTCCAAAGCTCATCAAGGGTTTGTAACATCACGCCTTTTTCGAAATGACGCATGGTTTCTTCACCCGCAAGCGCTTCTTTCGCTTTGTATTCATCTTCCGCTTCTTGAATAATGCGCTCACGCAAGTTTTCTTCGTGAAGATTATTATTTTCTTCTAACCAATGTTCAATTGGTAACTCAAGGCCAAACTCTTGCGCTAAACGCTCTTCTAAGCCTTTAATATCCCATTGTTCTTCCAACGATTGCGGTGGAATATACTGGTCAATCACATCGTTAAATACATCGCTGCGGATTGCTTTAATAGTCTCTGAAATATCATCATTATCGAGCAAGTAATTACGTTGTTCGTAAATCGCATGACGTTGGTCATTAGCTACATCATCATATTCAAGCAAGTTTTTACGACCATCAAAGTGGAACGCTTCTACTTTCGCTTGCGCTGATGCGATCACTTTAGCAAGTAGCTTAGACTCCATCGCTTCGCCTGGTTGAGTGAAGGCTTTACGCATCATATTTAATTTACCTTCATTCAGATAAATACGCATTAAGCCATCTTCTAAAGAAAGGTAGAAACGTGAAGAACCTGGGTCACCTTGACGACCTGAACGACCACGCAACTGGTTATCAATACGACGTGATTCATGGCGTTCTGTCCCGATAATATGTAAACCACCGGCTTGCATCACGATCTCGTGATTTTTCTCCCACTCAGCTTTGATTGCTTCAATTTGCTCTGGTGTTGGATTATCCAATTTTGCTACTTGAGCTTTCCAGTTACCACCCGAGGATAATATCGGTACCACGACCAGCCATATTGGTTGCAATGGTTACTGCACCTGGTGCCCCTGCTTCAGCAACGATTTCCGCTTCTGTGCGTGGAATTTTTGCATTCAATACATTGTGTTTGATGCCCGCTTTATCTAACGCTTGAGAAAGCATTTCAGATTTTTCAACAGACACGGTACCCACAAGAACCGGTTGATTGCGAGCAACGCAGTCTTTGATATCTTCAATAATCGCATTAAATTTGTATTCTTCATTCTCAAACATGACGTCCGTACGATCATCACGAATCATTGGACGGTTGGTTGGGATGACGACAGTTTCTAAACCATAGATTTGTTGGAATTCAAAGGCTTCGGTATCAGCTGTACCTGTCATACCCGCTAATTTGTCATAAAGACGGAAGTAGTTTTGGTAAGAAATAGAGGCAACAGTTTGGTTTTCGCTCTTAATTTCTACCCTTCTTTCGCTTCGATCGCTTGGTGTAAACCATCAGACCAACGACGACCTGCCATTGTACGACCTGTGTGTTCATCGACGATCACGATCTCGCCATCTTTCACGATATAGTCTACATCGCGCTCAAATAAGGTGTTTGCTCGTAATGCCGCCATGACGTGGTGTAACAACACAATACGCGCTAGGTGAATAAAGTGAATCACCTTCTGGCATTAAACCTTGTGCGATTAACCACTCTTCTACTTTTTCTTGACCGCGTTCAGTTAAATACGCTTGTTTGGTTTTAAGATCTAAAGTGTAATCGCCTTCACCGGTATATTCTTCCGTATCTTCTTTTTCTTGCTTAATCAAATTCGGAATTAATTTATTTACCGCAATATAAAGCTCAGAACTGTCTTCCGCTTGACCAGAAATAATCAACGGCGTACGTGCTTCGTCGATTAAGATAGAGTCCACTTCATCCACTAAGGCATAGCCTAAATGACGTTGGAAACGCTCTTCTTTAGAATGCGCTAAGTTATCACGAAGGTAATCGAAAACCTACTCGCTGTTTGTCGCGTATGTAATATCAGCCGCATAAGCTTCACGTTTTGCTTCAGGCGGTAAACCAGGGATATTCACCCCAACAGTCATACCCAAGAATTCAAATAATGGACGGTTGGTATCCGCGTCACGACGTGCCAAGTAATCATTCACTGTCACAACATGTACGCCTTTACCTCCAACGCCATCAAATAGCAAGGTAGGTTGCGGTTAAGGTTTTACCTTCACCCGTACGCATCTCAGCGATACAACGGTTTGTTAGCACCATACCACCGATTAATTGCACATCGAAATGGCGCATACCGAGTACACGTTTACCCGCTTCACGCACGGTAGCAAAGGCTTCTGGTAAAAGTTGTTGTAAGGTTTCACCGTTAGCTAAACGGCTACGGAATTCGTCAGTTTTTGCTCTTAATTCATCATCACTCAATGCTTCAAAAAGCCGGCTCCATTTTTGTTGATTTTCGCAACTTGTTTTCTTAATCTACGTAAAATACGATCGTTACGGCTGCCAAAAATTTTTGTTAAAAACTCATAATTTTTCTTTCAAATAAAAAAATAAAAGGATCATCCGATTAAAAATCGGTTCGTTCAAAGATAAAAAGAAAAAATTAAATGATGGCTAGGGCCGGCACGAATAGGGGCAAAAACAGGAATTCTGCCGCGATAAAGTGCGGTTGAATTTTTCGTGTTTTTGATTGGAATGGGTTTTATGATTTGTTGGCTGAGGTTGAACCTGCAATGCTTGACGAATTTTCACGCACCGCAATCAACATATGTTGTTCAGATGATGTTTGCAATTTCGCCACTCATATTTGATGAAGGCTGTCCTCAATCCTGAGCAACAGGCAAAAGCAAAAATCGCAAATCATGCTTAACAGCAACTGCGACCAGAAATTTGTTTTACCTTTGTTTGATTTCATCATCTTATTGTCTCTGACAAAATTTGTGTGTATTGTATCGGAAATTCAACGTAAAGTCATTATTGGGGTATTTTTGTGGAAAACAAGCATGAGGCGTTATCAAAAAGCCATGAATATTATTGATGTGCTAGAAGGATCACAATTTGCCAAAATCATGCAGAAAGGGTTAATGTTGAATGAACTGAACCAAAACATAAGTCGCCTTTTTCTCAAGAATTTCAAAGGACTTTTTCGTTTAGGCTCCATCACAGATGGGAAACTCTTTATCGAAGTCAAAAGTGCGGTCGTTCGCCAAGGAATTTTTATTTCGACAAAGAGAATTACTCACTGCAATTCAACCGACTTATCCCGAAGTAAAAGGCTTTGAGATTAAAATCAATCCAGAATTAACCTGCTAAACTAACCTTTAAAGATGGCGATTAATTCTTTTACTGTAACTCGTTTTTCTGAAGATTGACTGATCGAGCGCTGTACTTTAACGCGTTTAAATTTAGCCCCTTTGTAAATCTCGCGTGTGAATTTCGTATCGTGATTAGAAATCACGACAGAAATTTGCTTTTCTTTTTGCGCTTTCTTTGCACATTCCGCTAAATTCTTTTGATGCTCAAGACCAAAAGCATTCCCTCGCATAGCCAGTAAAATTGGTATCTTGCGCAAGCGGTGCATAAGGCGGATCACAATAGATCACGCTGTGTTTATCCGCTAATTCAAACGTTTGTTGAAAATCAGCACATAAAAAGACCGCACTTTGCGCTTTATGGGCGAAATAGCGCAATTCATCTTCAGGGAAATAATGGGTTTTATAAGCTCCAAAGGGACATTAAACTCATTTTTACTGTTATAACGGCATAATCCGTTAAACCCAAAACGATTCAAATAAAGGAACAACACCGAACGCTCGAAAGGATCGCTTGATTGATTAAAGGCATCACGCTGAGCATAATAATAGTCGGCTGTATTGGCATTCTCCGCAAAGAAAATTGGCTTACAAGCCTCAATATAGGCATCTACATTTTCCTTGACGATATTAAACAAGTTAATCAAATCAGGATTAATATCCGCCAAAAATATAACGTTCAAAATGAGAATTTAGAAAAACGGCACCCTGCCCACAAAAGGGTTCGATCAAAGCACTGTTTTCTTTTTGGAAAGACACGGTTGAGATCGTCCGTTAAACGAGGTTTTACCGCCCGCCCATTTCAAAAACGGGCGGTGTTTAATTCGAGGTTTCGTTTTATTATTTTTCGGACGCAACATGGAGTAATGACAGTTAGTCATATTGTGTGCAACGCTCAATGGCGTTTAGCACAAGAGATTTGTCAGTATCAGTCGCCACGTAGGCTTGTCCAAGGGCTTTTAGCAACACAAGACGCAACTTGCCTGCCAGCACTTTTTTATCACGCATCATGTGCGGTAAATAATCGTCTGGTTGCATAGTATCAGGCGAAACGGTCGGCAAATTAGCACGTGCTAAAAGCTTTTCTAAACGTGCAACATCTTCAAAAGAAAGATCACCTAATTGTTCAGATAACACAGCTAGCCATCATGGTTCCAGCTGCAACAGCTTCACCACGTAAACCAGTTTCCGTAGCCTAAATGTGTTTCGATCGCATGACCAAAAGTATGGCCGAGATTTAATAATGCACGATCGCCTTTTTCAGTTTCATCGCGCGCAACAACATCCGCTTTGATCTGGCAACAACGCGCAATGCAATGTTGCAGCTGACTGTTGATTTAACGCGACTAATTCATCAATATGTGCTTCAAAGCCATTCAGAAAAAGGCACAATCTAAAAATCGCCCCATATTTAATGACTTCCGCAAGTCCCGCATTAACTTCACGTTTTGGCAAGGTATTGAGTGTAAGGGTGTCAATGATCACCGTAGAAGGTTGATAAAACGCCCCAATCATATTTTTGCCTCAACTCATGATTAACGGCTGTTTTGCCACCAACAGAAGAATCCACTTGGGCTAATAATGTGGTAGGAATTTGAATAAAACGCACACCACGCTGATAACTTGCTGCAGCAAAACCTGCCACATCACCAATCACACCACCACCTAATGCAATAATGGTGGTATCTCGGCCATGATTATGCTTTAAAAGTGCGGTAAAAATGAGGTTTAAAGAATCGAGCGTTTTGTATTTTTCGCCATCAGGCAATAATACCGATTCAACCTGACAGCCGATTTTTTCTAAGCGTTTGTGTAACGGTTTCAAGATAATATTGTGCGACGGTTGGATTAGTCACGATCATCACTTTATCCCCTTTCTTCAGCGGATAGCAGGTTTCATCTTTTAATAAACCTTCGCCGATATAAATGGGATAACGACGTTCTTTTAATTCAACATTTACGCACAACATTTTTAAATCCTTAGAGTGAACCGTTTAAGCCGTTTAGATTATCAATTAAATCAACAATTTGATTAACCATTACTTTGGCATTTTGCTCATCTGTTGGCAAAGTAATATCGGCAATTTCTTCATATAACGGATTGCGCACTTTGGCTAAATCTTCAAGCACTTGACGTGGGTCATCAGCCCCTTGTAATAATGGGCGCTTTTTATCACGTTGTGTACGTTGATATTGCTTATCTACCGTGGTTTCTAAATAAATGACAATACCACGAGCAGAAAGATAATTACGATTCTCTTTTGACATCACTGCCCCACCACCAGTGGAAAGCACAACGCCCTGTAATTGAGTCAATTCATTGATAATACGTTCTTCACGCTTACGAAAGCCTTCTTCGCCTTCTAAATCAAAAATCCAGCTAATGTCTGCTCCCGCACGTTCCTCAATTACTGCATCTGAATCGACAAAATCCATATTCAATTGTTGCGCAAGCTGACGGCCAATGGTGCTTTTACCTGCGCCCATCGGACCTACTAAAAAAATATTACGTTTTTCAGCCATTGTTATTCTTCTAACTTAAATAATGTTCAAATTAATCTTTCCTAATAAAACTGGCTCACCTGAAAAATGGCAGCCTGAAAGATCACCCAAAAAAATAATGAAGATTATCGCAATAAATCCCCTATGTTTCAACCTTTAGCGGAATTTATTTTAAGCGCAAAAAGTGCGGTCGGTTTTTGTAGGGATTTTTATGTTTAGACTAAATCCACCTCTAAAGATGCAAAGACCACTAAACTAACTGAATTTAATGCTCACCGTTTTTCAACTAAAAACTATCATCTAGACTAGAGCCTGAAACAGGCTATAAATCAGGCATTAAATAATATATAATGGCGCGTTAAATTACATTTTACGTTTAATTATGTCTCAATCTCAAAAGCACATTTTAGTTATTTCTTATTCACAAACGGGGCAGTTGAATGAGCTGACGCAGCATTTTCTTCAACCATTAAAGCAACAAGAAAAATATTGTCATTGAAGAATGCCAAATTGAAACCGATTCAACCTACTCTTTTCCTTGAAATTTATTCCTTTTTTTAATCAATTTCCAGAATCGGTTCATCTCAAACCCGCACCGATTGAAAAGCCAATATTACAACGTGAAAAATATGATTTAGTCATCATCGCTTACAGCGTATGGTTTCTATCGCCTTCACAACCTATCACGGCATTTTTACAATCTGAACAGGCTAAAATCTTAAAAAACACGCCTGTCATTACACTGATTGGCTGCCGTAATATGTGGTTGATGGCGCAAGAAAAAATGAAAAATGCTGACCGCACTTGATGCTAACTTTAATTGGTAATGTGGTTAAAAACAGATCAATCCAATGCTTGGGCAAGCTTTTATCACGACCCTGCATGGATGCTTAGTGGAAAAAACGTTATTTTTCATGGCTACCGAGTGCAGGAATTAGTGATGCAGATATGCAAGATATGCAACGTTTTGGATATCGTTTGGTACAGATTCTGAACGAAAATCAACCTCTAGATAAATCACTTTTCCAAAACATGGGCGCCGTCAAAATTGATGAAAAATTAATGATGAGCGAAAAAGTCGGTCATCGCAGCTTTTTATATCTGGGGAAAATTGCTGTTAAAGTGCGGTCAAATTTCACCTCGCTTTTTCGTCAAGCCGCACTCTATTTTTTTATATCGTATTTTTGATTATACTAATCTCACTGTTGTACCACTTTCAGCCGTGATCAAAACGCTTATTAAAAACCATTATTAAAAGAAAAACTGGCGCGCCAAAAGCGCTATTTTTGCTGAACCTTCAGGGGAATAATTTTTGACTTCACTACATGATGTTTATATTAATCGAGTTGCTGCATTTTTACCAAATAAACCCGTAACAAATGATCAAATGGAACAAGTGCTCGGTATGATTGGTAATACACCATCCCGCGTACGTAAAATGATCTTACGTTCGAATGCGATAAAAACGCGTCACTATGCAATTAATACGGAAACCCGAGAAACAACACATACCAGCACTGAGCTTGCAGTAGAAGCCATTAATGATTTAATTCGCCAAGGGATGGATGTCAATGAGGTGAGTTGCTTGGCATGCGGTACGTCTTACCCCGATCAAATTATGCCGGGCCAAGGTGTCATGGTGCATGGTTTAATTCCCAATGCACCACCTTATGAAGTCCTGACTGCCGCGGGTGTTTGTGTAGCGGGTATGGCTGCAATGAAGCATGCTTATAATGCCGTTCGAACTGGTGAACATCAAAGTTCAATTGCCGTGGCATCTGAAGCGGCATCCGCCATCATGCGTGGTGAACATTTTCAAGCCGAAATTGAGCAAAGACAGTTAGATGAAGCCAAACCGGAAATTGGTTTTGAAAAAGATTTTCTACGTTGGATGCTTTCTGACGGTGCTGGTGCCGTACAATTAAGTCATCAACCCAATCAGCATGGACTTAGCTTAAAGATCCACTGGATTGATCCTTATCTTACGCCAACGAAATGCCTGTGTGCATGTATGCAGGTGCAGAAATTCTCGATGAACAATTTGTGAGTTGGAAAAACGTCACTAAAGAAGAGCGTGAAGCGCGCAGCCTGATGGCTGTTAAAGCAAGATGTCAAATTACTCAATGAAAATATTGTGCGTTGCACGGTTGAAAATGCGCTATTACGCTTAATTGATAAATATGACTTAAAAGCAGACGAGATTGATTATTTCTTACCTCATTATTCTTCAGGCTTTTTCCGAGATAAATTATTAGATGGTCTGAAAAATATTAATTTCGAGATTCCACAAGAAAATGGTTTACTAATCTTGAAAGCAAAGGGAATACAGGGTTCAGCATCAATTTATATCATTTTTGCAAGAATTTCTAGAGAAATTCCCACTCAAAATGGGCAAAAAAGTATTGTGCTACATTCCAGAAAGCGGTCGTTTCTCCTCTTGTTTTATGCTGCTTTAGAGGTCGTAAATGGATATTAATGAAATCCCACAAGACGACAGTAAAATTTTTCGTGGGCAAAAGAAAGTCATTTATGCTACCCAAAATGGTCAGTATAAAACTGGCACCACGACAGGTTGGGATACGGAAGCATTTGTCACAGAACAAGCCGTTGAAGAATTTAACCAACTGACCGAATGAAGCCTTTAGATGTGGTAAAACGCGGTGAAAAATCACCGCTCTTTTATTACATGTACCGTTATCGTTTGACCTACCTACGCTTGCTCAAACAACAGGGCTGTGGCAGTGGCAAATTAAGCGACATTTTAAACCGAGTATCTTTTGATAAACTGTTTGATAATATATTGCTAAATATGCAGAAGCATTTGGCGTATCAACTTCAACATTAAAAACGATTCTAAAAATCACTGTTATATATTAATTCCTATGAACAATTTCCAGCATCAGCACACGGCTCACTGCGAAAGTGGTGTCATGTCCACTATGTTGAAAACGCAGTGTCGATTTTAACGAAGCGATGGTTTTCGGCTTAGCATCAGCATTGACCTTTGTTTATATTCCATTGGTCAAAGTCAATGGAATGCCTCTCATATCCCATGCATGCCACCAAAATCCATTATCAAAAATGTGGCAAAAACGTTTAAAAAGTGCGGTTAAAATACAAAAGTTTCGTGAACTACAAGCTGGACAAGAAGCACTAGATCTCTGCATTGACCGAAGATAAAATTAGTTGGGTTTACAAACTCTGTTTTCTGGTTGCCTTATTTCACCAGAAATGCGTTTTCATTTTTAATGCTCACAATCTAATTGTGTACGGCAAAGAACAAAAATGACTATTTTCAATTAGCGATCCTGTTTTTGAAAACGCGTACAGCGTTGTGCTACTGAAGATTTACAACGCGCGCGTTTTGTGAAAGGTGTACTGGCGCCAAAAGGGTTGATGTATTACTTTGAAAGCCAACCTGACCTAACTAAGATTGATTTACCAAGTATTACCCGTAAAGCTATTCGAAAAATGCCAAACAAATGTTGGCTCCGCTCTTTTTCGTCGGTGTAAAAAGGCATTCGTACCGTTGCCAAAACAAATTGAAAAAGCTGGTAAATCATCCTTCGGACAAATACAAACGCTTATATCTGGGTCATCGTGCGTATGCAAGAAGAAATCGGCACTGCGGTGCAGGTTTCCGCTATTTATACGCCTATTTCCTTGAACAAGCCGCAGATATCTGCCAAGAGCCAAAATACAAACTTGCCTCAGAACAAATGACTGAGATTGGCGATATGTGGCGTCAATTTGCTGGATTATGTGAAACAATGGAGAAGCCTACAATCGGAAGGGTACCATACCGTAGCAGAATATTTGCGTGATATTGCAGATAAAGAACAACAAATTTGGCAGACACTACGTAATTTATGATTCAAATAAATAATCTTAGCCATCTATACCCCTAACGCAGAAAAATGCATTATGCGGTCAATTTTGATATTGAATCGGCTTCCACCATTGGACTTTTAGGTCCGAATGGTGCGGGTAAAACGACCTTAATGTCTCTACTTGCTGGGTTACAATCTATGCAACAAGGAGAAATTTATTTTGACGGTGTACCTTTTGCAAAACTAAGCAAAAAACAGCGCCATCAGATTTCCTTGGTGCCACAGGATTTTTGCATTTTATCCCTTGCTCACAGTTTGGGAAAATCTGAAATTTTTTGCGTCATTGTATGATGTTCGAGATAAAGGTTATTTATTAGAACTACTTGCTAAGGTAGATTTAACCTCTCATAAAAATAAGCTCGCGAAACATTTATCAGGCGGATTAAAACGTCGTCTCAATTTTGCTATTGGTTTAATTAACCGTCCGAAAGTGATTTTTTTAGATGAGATCACAGTGGGTATTGACCCACAGTCCCGCCAATTTATTTTAGATAGCGTAGCAGCGCTGAAAAGAGCAAGGTGTGACGGTAATTTATACCTCTCATTATTTACAAGAAATAGAGCAATTATGCGATAAGTTAGTGCTGTTAAATGAAGGCAATCTCATTTATCAAGGCACCGTGCAAGGCATTTTAGAAGAAGGACAAAGTTTGGAACGTTTTTATTTAGATTTTTTAAATCAGGCGGGAAAAACATGTTAATTGCATCGATTTTTAAAGAAATGCGCCTATTAAGCCGTGATCTACATGGTGTTGCTGTAGTTATTCATTATGCCAATTCTGTTTATGTTGATTATGTCGGCGGCATTGAGTAATGATAATGCATTAAGCAATCGGTCAGAGATTGTACTATTAAGTGAAAAAAATCAGCTAAACGATGATTTCCTCACTCAACTCAAACAAGAAAATCTTGCTGTTAAACAAGCTCCATTGTCAGAATTAGCTCAATATCAAGCTGATTTACAAGCGGGTAAGTTTGACCTATTGATTTTAAATCCTAATCAAAAACAGACCGCACTTTCAGAAGAACATGCCTTTACAGCTTTGGTTAAATCCGAGCGTGAGATCGCAGTTGGCTACTGGGTGTGAAAAGTGTGTTGAAAAACATTATTCTCAACTGCGTTTAAACGATTATTTGACAGACAATCACATCACATTAGAAAATAATAAACGAAAACCAATCAAAGACATTCAGAATAAAGTCAATAAAGAACTGGATAGCAAATTTGCTCAAATTAATGATTATCTTGCTAAAGATTTGTGGCAAGAAATTTATGTCAATCGTCATGGAAAGGAAGTGAGCAAACCAAGCTCCGTGCAACATAGTGTACCGGCTTGGCTGATTTTTGGCATGTTCTTTATTATGATTCCTCTATCTAACGTGATGGCAATGGAGCGTCAAACCAATACGCTAACCCGTTTACGCATGGCGCGAGCTTCTGCATTGAGCTTTGATTATTGCCAGATTAATTCCTTATTTTTGATTAACCAGTTACAATTTCGTCGGCATGGTCGCGCTTGGTTATTTTGTCCTCCTGCACTTGATATGCCCGCATTTACACTCTCTGAGAGTTGGTTACCCTACATCGTATTATCCAGTGCAGTAAGCCTTGCAGCACTAGGATATGGTTTGTTAATTAGTGTGGTAGCGAGAACCACTGAACATGCGGTCGTGTTGGCGGCGGCGGCATTATTATCATGGCGGCCATTGGCGGTATTATGGTGCCTGTTTATGTGATGCCAGAAATCATGCAAACCATTTCACATTTTTCGCCTATGGGATGGGCATTAAAGTGGTTTCCAAAATTTATTATTAAATCACTATCACCTCAGCCAAATACAACAACCACTCTATTTATTAAGTGGATTTGGGCAATCACATTACTTTTAGCGACTTTCATTTATCAACGACAATTAACTAAACAAGCGAGATTCTAATGGCTTATACTTTTACACTGAAACACCGGCACTTGAGCTGGAACTCAAAAAACTCATCGTGCAAGAAACAGAAAAAAAGATGAATTTGATCCTGCTGAAATTAGTGATGATGAATCGCTATTTGGTGAACAAAGCCGTATTCAATTAGATTCATTAGATGCCTTTGCTAAGTTGTTGTAGCGCTACAGGCTCATTTTGGTGTACGTTTACAGGGTGATCGCATGGTGCGTAAACATATGATGAACGTACGTGATCTTGCAGCGTTTATCCGCGAACAGCATAGTAAAATCTAATGAACGTTTATCTCAATGCTGTTTCTGCTCGATTTGCTGAAAAGCTTGGTCTACAAACTTCCAATATGCTAGGCCAACCGCTTAGTTTTCCTTATTTCAACGCATGAGCGAACCGCTGTTGTCACTAGAACAGCTCTATCACTATATTGATCTCGAAATCGACCGTACTTTGCAACGAGCTGGCTGGGATAAATCTGATCTAAAAAGCATTCCCAATTTTTGCTTGGTTCTACCGCTTATATGATTAGCGATTGTGAAATGCGTGTAGCTCATAACCAAGCATTACCGAAAGAACATAGCCTTACAGTCATCGCAGAGGATTTACAAAGCCGTTATCAAACGGAAGTATTTAGTTTTGCCACGTCTCTGTACCTCTTCGGCACAAGCCATTGGTTATGCGTACAAAATGCTGAAAGTTGGCATGTATAAAAAGGCCCTAGTAGTTGGTTTTGAGATGTTTAATCGTCTTACCTTTGAACATTTCCAATCCATGAACCTATTATCACAAGCCAATGAATATCAGCCTTTCATCAACTCTACAGGCATTGTATTAGGAGAAGGTGTTGGGAGTGTTGCATTATCAACAGAAAAAAACGAGTCATTCCTATGCGAAATATTTGGGATAACGACGATCACTGATAATGAAAATCTGACAAACAGTAGCGAAACGGCATTACGTCAATTACTCACCAACTGTTTAGTGAAAACAAATCTAAAAATAGAAAACATTCAAGGCATTAAAGTGCATGGTGTGGGAGGAAATAGCGATGAGATGGAACAATCTGTTTTACAGGAACTCTTCCCGAATACCGAAACCATTTTAGTTAAACCCTATATGGGGACATACGCTTGGTGCCAGTGGTGCATTAGAAACCGCATTTTTAATCGAACACTTACAAAAAACTGATGTGAAGTGCGGTCACTTTTTAAATTATTTTTTAGGTTTTGGCGGTAGCAATATTGCATGGATTTTAAAGGTGGGTGAATGACATTTTATATAAAAAAAACTAACCAGTTCATTGCTAATGGCGTGGATGATAAAACATTAGCGCCTGCGACTCAAAGAACAAGGTCTCGATGCTCGTCGTTTAAGTCGTTTCACTCAACTCGCTTTACTTGGTGCGATACCATTAAAACCCTATATTGATGAAAATACAGGAATTTATTTAGGATCGCTTTTTAATTCACCAAGCAAGTTCGATAAAATGTTTCATCAACTGATGGAGCAAAATTTGCCTAGCCCTTTAGATTTTATGGCGAATATCAATAACGCAGCGACGATTTCAGCTGACTCAAACCTCACAAAACCTCAGCCAACTCCGTATTTTTAGCAATTAACCATCAAACCATTTGGCAACCGCTAAAACTCGCCTTATTGGATCTTGAAAATGATGAAATATCATCTGCATTAATCGGTTGGACTCTGGAAAAAAGTGAACATTCTGAGCAAACTGAAGGGGCCGTATTTTGGCTTATTTCTAAAAATAAGGAAAATGCAGAAAGAAAGACTTGATCTCTTATCTCTTGAGCATTCAATGTCTGAAAACTTAGACTTTCTTTCTCATATAAAAAAATAACACCTTAATTTGATATCAATTAAGGTGTTATTTGGTAGAAAAATTACTAACAATATCGTCTTTTAATGCCACACCACTCATTAAGTTACCCTGCATGGCATTCATATTGAGTTGAGCTTTTGGAAAGTGTTCTTTGTAATAACGACGATATTACCTACTTTTGCTTGCACCTTGTGATTTTAGCTCTATCCTGGAATTGTTTTCACCGTAGAAAGGAACGCCCACTGGCAAGATTTTTCATCTGATTTTATTTGCCGCATTTGTTTTTTCTTATTGCTCTACAACATCGCTTTAACCACTTTACCGGGTGCTGGTTTGCCAAAAGTAAAGCTTTAACCGATGGATCAATAATTTCTTTTGCTTCTGGAGAATTTAACGCATCCTGAATAGAATAATAATGCGTTGTATCTCTTGGTACTAAAGCAGCCATAAGCATAGCTGCAGTAACAATACTTAATTTAGATACTAATTTCATTTTTGACTCCTTTGTGATTTGAATGAAATAAATATTTCTCTTTATAACATAGAGATGAGTAATATATCAAATTTTAACCTATCTACGACTATTTTTATTGTGAATAAAGTAGTGTAAATCTCTCAAAAATTATTTATTTATATTAACTAAGGTACTATTTTCATGAAGAAAACTATTACTTTCCTCACTTTTTATTTGGCTCACTTTTGTTCTTTCAGCTTGTTCATCAGGCGTTAATGATGTAAAACCGGTAAAGCCAAAAATATCAAGAAGTATGCTTGAAAGGATCTATTCGTAAAGCGCCAGATGAAATTGTAGATGCGTTTAACAAAAAGTTTAAAACAAAAACATATCACAGCAAGACTTGTTAAAAAAGATGAAGGCTGTAATCATATTTTACACTTCAGTGTAAAAGGTAACTCTAAAATTATTGCAAGAGCAAGATTAGATTTAAGAGATTCAAATAAACTTTCTCTTGGCTCTGTCTACTTATAAACACCGCGGTGACGAAGCTGATCGTGTAAAACAAGTTGGTTTACAAGGCCAAACAGATTTAATGATTAATGAATTATTTCAAAAACAATTGATTTTTAACGATATAACATGACTGAAATCTGTAATTTCTCTTTCTCACTTTAAGGGTGGAATATTGTTTGCAATAAATACTGCTAACTAGCAGATGATTGGAAACAGGGCTATACTTTAGTTGCGAAACCAAAAGTGAAAACATTTGAAGACTTTGCACCTAAATTAGCTTTTTACCACCACTAAAAACGTCGTCGTTTAAGTGACTCTAGCGTCTCATTTTTGAGGCTGCGTGGGATTTGGTAGGAGAAAATGCAGATATGCCTGTGGTTTATGCCTCATCAAACAGTGAAATGAATCGTAATTTTGCGTTATGGCATTCGTATTGAAAAGAAGGGGATGTTTCCCCACCTCTTTTAGTCTATCAGTTCATAACGCATTAATTGGACAATGGTCTGAATTACGTCAAGTTAAACTCAGAAACCACTTCGATTATGGCTCGAGTTGACAATCTTGAAACTGCACTATTGGAGCAACATTACTGCTTTTAATGAAGGGCATGAAAAAGTGCTTGTTGTTGTGCTGAATCGCCGCTTGAAGCAAAAATACAATGCTCAACCTGTCATTCGTACACCTTTTTAGGCTATGCTTTTAGCTTTAGTCGTTACTAAAGGTGAGCAATATCAATTAACTGCTGACTGATTCCCTCTTTAATCAATGATGTGGCAGATAATGCACTAACTTGGGTTTCTCATCAGCATCTTGAGAGTCGTGCTTGGTACACACCAAGTAGTTCAAATGGAACTTGGCTATGGCAGAAAAATTAGATTTTCTTAAACGTTGGCTTGCTACCGCAATTGCTTTTTATTTTGGGCCGTTGCTGGGCACATATTGCAACTCGTTTTACTTCCTTTTGCCAAAAAAGGAAAGCAAGCTAATTTATCTACACAGCTAAAAATTCGTCATTTTGTTGGCGGGATTTGGTACTATTTTATTCGCTACCTGTCCTGTGCAGGAGCCTTAAAAGTCTCTTATCAAGGATTTGAGAAATTAGGACGTCCTGGACAATTAGTTGTAGTCAATCACCCATCTTTGCTTGATGTTGTATTGATTCTCAGTAAAGCGCCTTCACTTAACTGTATTGTGAAAAAAGATCTTTTACACAATCCCACGATGAGAAATCAAATTCTTGCTTGTGGTTTTATTCCCAATACTGAGTCTCTAGAACTCTTGGATCATTGTGAGCGTGTCTGCAACAGAAAGCCTCTTATTATTTCCCTGAAGGAACAAGAACTGGCTGGGATGGCATTGTTAAATTGAATCGTGGTGCCGTTTCAATTGGATTACGTAGCGCAAAAGTGATTACACCTATTACCATCAAGATGAATCCATTAAGCCTAAAAAAAGGTCATCCATGGTATAAAATACCAGACAAACAAATTCATTATGAATTATCACGTTGGCGATGATATTAGATCCACAAGAATGGATAGAAAATCAATCTATCCCGATGGCGTCTCTCGCCGTTTAACGAAAATATTTAGAAGATTATTTTAATTCTCAAACCTCACAAAAGGATCTGCAATAATGCAACTTGAACAACAATTAAAACAACTTATTATTGATAGCCTGGCATTAGAAGACATCAGTATCGAAGATATTGAAACTGACATGCCTCTTTTTTCATCTGAAGGGTTAGGTTTAGATTCAGTTGATGCCTTAGAATTAGGCTTAGCTGTTCAAAAAACATTTGGTTTACAATTAGATGGCGAACAAACTCAATTAAGAGATTACTTTGAAAGTGTAGCCACGCTGCTCACTTTATTCGCACACAAAAAGGTGAGGCATAATTCATGACTGAACAGGAAATCAGAGACTTATTAACGGAAGCTCTGGAATCGTTATTTGAGATTGAGCCAGAAAGAATTAAGCCGGAAACAAATCTTTATGAAGATTTAGAGATCGATAGTATTGATGCTATTGACTTAATTGATCATATTAAACGTAAAACAGGGCATAAACTTCAAGCGGAAGATTTTCGTAATGTGCGTACTCTAGATGACGTGAGTTCAGGCGGTTCTTAAAACTTAGTCAAAACGCACAATAATGACCTCCTGCACTGACTTCTCTTATTGCTCAGCACCCAAAGTTGGCATTATGCTGATTTTGAGTGCCGAGCATTTCAAATTTCAGCTGAATTGCAACAGCGTCAACTTCGTTCTGTCACGGTATGGCTAGAAGATGGTGCAACATTGGCATGCTTACTGCTAGGTGCTTGGCATGCCAATGTTCGTGTTCTTTTTCCACCCAATTTCACTGAAGACAGTATTCAGTGGGCAAATGAGCATTCTGAACTTTGGCTCACTGATCGTGATATTGAACTCGAAAAATGCGAGCAAATCTCTCAATTTGGTATTACACAAGATTGGAAAAAAGTGCTAAAAAATCAACCGCTCTTTGACTTTAGCAATCAAACTGAAATCTGGTTGAAAACATCAGGCAGCACAGGTGAAGCCAAAACCATCATTAAAACAGCAGAACAAATGTGGTTAGGCGGAGAAGTATTAGCCAAAGGTTTACCATTTCCTGCAGAAAATAACATTACGGCAATTAGCACAGTGAGTATTCAGCATATTTACGGCTTAACCGTGCATATTATGATGTCACTGGTTAACGGCTGGCAAATTGGTCGAAAACAACTTTTCTACCCTGAATGCATCATGCAAGAAGCCAATAAATCACAATCGGCAGTTATTGTGAGCAGTCCAGCGATGCTCTCTGGCATAGACTGGCAGCAAATGAAAATTGCTGAAAATATTGTAGGTATTATTTCTTCTGGCGGCGCATTAGCTGAAGAGCTCTCTGAGCAAATTAGAGCAAAAATTCACCATCCTGTTATCGAAATTTATGGCAGTACTGAGACAGGTCCAATTGCTATTCGGGATGATATTTCCCTTTGGCGACAATTACCTAATAGCCAGCTTGGCAGCAATGAGCAAGGCGAGTTATGGATTGAAGGTGTTTGGCTTGCCAAACGCGAACAAACCGCAGATGTGGTTGAGTTTGAAGAAAATGGTTTCCGTTTATTAGGACGAGCGGATCGCATTGTCAAAATAGGGGATAAACGAATTTCCTTACTAGGTGTAGAAACAGCGTTGAATAAACACGAATTTATTGAGGATTGTTATATTGCTCAACATCCTGAGAAATCTCGTCTTGCCTGCCTGGATTGGATTAACTGAACAAGGCATTCAATTTTTCAGAGAGAAAGGTCGAAGAGCGCTTATTCATAAGCTAAAACTTTTTCTTAGAGCATTCACAAGAAAAAGCGGCTATCCCTCGTTTTCTGGCGATTCACTTATCAATTACCACGTAATAGTCAGTCAAAAATAAATAAGCTGGAATTTAACCGCACTTGTTTAGAAACCTGTAAGGATGCGATTTGGCTTGAACAAAGCAAAAATGAAAATTCACAAATCTCAACCGGTATTGTGCCGCTTGATTTAGTGTATCTAAAAGATCACTTCGCTGAATTTCCATTAGTCCCTGGCGTCATTGAATTACAATGGATTTCGGAAAAAATAAAGGCGTTTTTTGGTAAAGAAGTCATTATTCGTTCATTCGATAAGCTGAAGTATCAAACATTCTTACGACCGAATGATCGCTTTGATATTCAATTAAAATGGGACCCAGCAAAAAACAGAATGGCATTTCAATTACTTGCCAATAATGAAACTTGCTGTACTGGATTAGCCATCATAGAGCATGAAGATCATCCTACTGATTGTTAATATATTGCTTGCGCTAACAGCCATAGCTTATCCGATTATTTGGCTTTTCTTTCAAGCAGACCAACTCTGCATACGTTACCTTATGTGATGAGTTTATTATGGTTGATTAAAAGCCTAATACACCCGAAATAAAGGGGCAAAGAATTTTTGCATTAAGCATGGCTATCCTATTATTCCTTGTAGGGTGGCAACGCTCACTCGATATGATGTATTGGTACCCTATTTTAATGAATGGCATCATGTTGGTGTTATTTATGGAAGTCTATTCCAATCTCAATCATTGGTTGAAAGATTAGCGCGTTTATAGACGCCTAATCTCAATGCTCAAGCTATTCAATATACTCGCCGAGTAACCCAAGTCTGGTGTGGTGTATTTTGTTTAAATATTTTGCTTTCAACGCTCTTTATTGCATTTAACTTATTAGAATATTGGGCAATTTATACTGGGGTTATTTCTTACATTATTATGGGCCTAGTTATGAGTATTGAATGGCTCATTCGTCAACGCGTAAAACGGAATCACTATGAATAAACATCAACCCTAACTCACTGATTGCATTAAATCCAGAATGGCGCTGGCAAGATTTTACTTTATCGTTGTCAACAAATCAGCCAACAACTCCAACAAGATAATATTCAAAGTGCAGCATTTTGGTTTGAAGATGCGCAAACTATGCCTGTGCAATGCTTGCTTGTTTTGATGCTAAAACCCGAATTTTACTTCCACCTAATCTTCTCGATGAAAAATCAAGAATGGATTCGTGATAATGCTGATATGTTATTTGATGACAATAAATTCAACACCTATGCATTTCACAAGTTGTTGATAAAAAAGATTTCTTTATTGATAAACATTGTCAAACAGAAATTTGGCTAAAAACATCAGGAAGTAGTGGTCAACCTAAAATCATGATGAAAACAGCTGAAAAAATGTGGCAAGAATCTGAAGCAATCAGTCAGTCACTCCCTTTCCCTGAAGGAAATGAGCATCCATATTGTTCTCAAGCGTTTCAGCACAACACCACTATGGTTTATCCTATCGAGTCATGTTACCGCTGACAATGGGCTGGTCAATTGGTCGTAAAACAGCTCCCTTATCCAGAATATATGATTGCAGAAAGCCTTATTGCGAAACAATCTATTTGGGATTAGTAGCCCATGCATTACTGACCCATTTAAATTTAGATGAACCTCAACTTCATCAATGTCGTATTTTAGGGATTCTATCTTCTGGTGGGATGCTGCCAGAAGAAACCGCAACAGCCATGCGCGCCAAGCTTAAAACTAAAACCATTGAAGGCTATGGTAGTACAGAAACAGGGCGTCATTGCATTTCGTGAACAGGCCGGGCTTTGGACCCCTACACCCGTAACTAAAATCGGGGTCAATGAAGAAAATGCGTTATGGGTTGAATCACCTTGGCTTGAACAGCGTGAGCAAACAGCAGATGGCGTTGAAATCATCGGTAATCAATTTAACTTATTAGGACGCATTGATCGTATCGTTAAATTTGGCGATAAACGTATTTCTTTAGTTCGAATTGAGACAAGACCTACTGAAAACACCCTTATATTCGAGATTGCTATGTTGCACAACACCCTAATCATTTACGCCCTGCATGCTTGGGTTGAATTAAAGGAAGAAGGGATATCTTTTATCTACAAAAAGGACGGGCTGAATTATTAAAACAACTCCGTCTCCATTTAAGTAAAACCCAGGAACATTCAGGCTTACCACGCTTTTGGCGATTTACTAACAAATTGCCACGTAATAGCCAATTCAAGATTAGCCGAGCAGATTTTGATGCCATATTTTTACATGAAAAAGAAGAACAATTTTAACTTGCTATGATGGAACCGAAACTTATTGCGATTATCCCGCACTACAATCATTCCGATAAAAATTGGCGATGTAATTAAACCAATTACACAAGCTAAATTTGCCTGTATTAGTGGTTGATGATGGCTCATCTGAACAGCATAAACAAGCATTAGCTTCTCTTTCTGAAAAAGACAATCTACATATTCATTATTGCCCACAAAATCAAGGTAAAGGTGGCGCGATGAAAGTAGGTTTTAGGTTAGCTTTTTGAGCAAGGATTCACATGCCTTGCAAGTGGATGCTGATGGCCAACATAATCTGATTGATGCCCTTTCAATGCAACAAAAATGCTAGAAAATCCGACCGCACTTATTTGTGGTAACCCTATATACGGTGATGACGCACCTAAATCTCGACTTTATGGGAGAAAAATTACAGATTTTTGGAATGCTATTCACACGCTTTCTCTCGATATTAAAGATGGCATGTGTGGTTTTCGCTTGTATCCATTAAATCGTACCATTGAAATTCTCGATAATGAACATGTCGGAAACCGCATGGATTTTGATATCGAAATTCTCATCAAGGCTCACTGGTATCAAATACCATTAATTTGGGTTGATACCCCTGTTTCTATGATAAAAACGGCGTCTCACATTTCAATGCTTGGAAAGACAATGTGTTAATCAGTAAAAATGCACATGTATTTATTTTTGGTATGTTAAAACGCTTATTAACCGGAAAGCCGCTATGAATCAATCAACTGAGAATAGCCAACATTGGGCGAAACAATCTGAACGAGGGAATGCGTTCTTCTTAAATCTCACGCGATTAATCGTGAAATATTGCCCATTATGGTTAATTAAAAATCGCCACATTTGTGGTGGTTTGTTATTTTTATCTCACGGCAAAAGAGGCACGAAATAATATTAAAACTTACCAACATCGTCTCAAACAACAGTTTCCACATTGTCATTTATCCTCATTTTCTGTATTTCGTCAGTTTCTCTTTTTTGGTGAAATCATTTGCGACAATTTTGCAGTTTGGCAACGGAAAATCCATTACACGGATTTAATTATCGATGATGCTGATAATCTCTATGGCGATGTCGATCAAGAGGACGAGGTCAGATTCTTGTTTGCTCGCATTTTGGTAACATCGAGATTTGTCGAGCATTAGTCGATAGCGGACAACACAAAAACTTTCATTTGAATGTATTAGTACATAGCAAAAATGCTGAAGCTTTTAATAAAGCATTAGTTGAAGCCGGTGCAGATGCCTTACCCTTTATTCAAGTTGAAGATTTAGATGCGCAAAAAAATGTTAGAGCTTTCTCAACGCTTAGAGCGAGGGTGAATGGATTGCGATTGCAGCTGATCGTACCTATCCGTGGCGATAAAACACAATCAATCAACTTCCTTGGCCATTATGCTGAATTTCCTCAAGGGTGCGTAGTTGCTGCAAGTATTTTAAGCGCCTTTAAATACAATTTTCTGCTCTAAAGAAAAAGGACAATATCGAATGAAATTGCGCCGTTTTTCTCCCCCAATTAGCGGACGTAGGCAAAAGTGCGAGAAGAAAAATATTAAAGCAGGTCATGTAACAATATGCGGACTTACTTGCCAAAAGAATGTGCAGAAAATCCTCTACTTTGGTTTAACTTTTTATAACTTTTGGAATGATAAAAATGAAAAATACGTTTTTGCCGTCATAATTCTGAATTTCGAAGTGCAATTCTTTGATGTCGACTCGATGGATATTATGTGGCAGGGCATTACGTCAAATACCTTGAGATGGCACGCTGTCAATTTCTAGAGGAAATTGGCTATACCTATGATGTTATGAAAAACAAGGGTTTGGTTGGTCAATCGTTCAACTTAACTATTAAATATGTTAACCCTGCATTATTTCGTCAAAAAATCCGAATTGAATTAAAAGTGGTCGAATATGAAACTGCTTGCGCATTGATTATGTTATTTTGATGCTAAAACCAATCAAAAATTAACCACGGCAAGTACCACCCAAGTAGCCGTTAGTATGCAAACACGCGAAATGCAATTACAAACGCCGCCATGTTGGCAAAAGTGCGGTCAAAACTCATCCCTACTTTTTGTATCTGAAGGGAAATAATAATGCGATTGATGATCTTCATCTTAGGTTTGTTCCTAAAGCAGCGTAAGCTTCGCTTTTTCTGAAGCTGATTTAGTTAAACAACTCCAGCAACCGCAAAGTGTTCAAGGAAACTTTATCCAACATCGCTATTTAAAAGGCATTAAACAAGCCAATTGAAATGCAAGGTCAATTCTGCCTTTGTTAGCTCAAAAAGGGCTATTATGGCAGCTTGAAAAACCGTTTAATAACAGCTTAAGAGTCACGCCTAACGGGATTCAACAATGGAATGGTACTCAGTGGGTGAATAACGGTAATGTTGGGCAAAACGAGCAAATTGGTCTTTTTAGGGTTTATTATCCGGCAATATTGATGGGACTTAAATCTCAGTTTGATTTTGCATTATCTGGCAACGCTAACCAATGGCAACTGACCTGACACCTAATTCATTATTAATGCAGCAAATCTTCACAACCATTGAAATTTCAGGCGATCAAACTGTGAAAAAATTAACCTTAAATGAAAAACAAGGCGATCGCACACAAATTGAATTTAAGCAAATCCAGCTTAATCAGCCATTAAGTCAGTTTGCCCGTTCAGCGCTGGAATAAACGATTGTAAAGATGAAAAACAACCGCACTTTCCTTGTTATATGCTGTGTTTATCTTGTTTGTTTCCTCTTGTTTGGCTATTTTGTCAAACAAGGAAATTAGCACTAAAACAGATTTACACATTACTTCCTCTCAACAAGAATGGGCGGATGTTCAGTTCTCGCTGATCAACAGCAAGAAAAACAGCTAAACAGCCAAATGTTGCACTTATCGGACATCCTGATGAAAAAAACAGGCTTTTCAGCTCGACCGACCATATTGCGCAAACGTGGCGTAGTAGCAAACTTTTCCTCATATTACCGATCGTATTCAGCCTAATCTTACTGAGTTACAACAAGATATTCAGCTTGTCGCATTTGCTACTTTTGCCACAAACTGTTCGTGAACAGTTGATTAACGATCCCTAAAGGCTATTTTCAGCAATATGCGGAGGACATCATTAACCCATTTAAGCGAAATAATTTTACTATCATTAGAACAAGATTGGCTTGGTTTTGGACGTTTTGCCCAGCAAACACAACAAGGTAATGTACAATGGCACGCCGAAAATGGCATGCTCACTGTCAACCAAGATAATATGACTTGGGTTTTATTACGTGCTGAACTACAACAAAATGATTTTATCAATCCATCAGAAAGATTTAACCGCACTTCTGACGGAAAGAATCACCAATATCTCACTCAATCTGGTGCCCAATTTAAAAGTTACAGGTAGTGCATTGTTTTGCCGCTGATGCAAAAACAAAAAGCAGAAAAAGAAAGCACATTGATGAGCGTAATAGCGTGAGTTTACGATTATTATTACTCATTGTCTTTCGTACTCTTCGTATTTTTATGGCTATTTTTGCCAATTCTAATTGGGATGCTTTCAGGTGTTGTAGCAACGGTGTGGGGATTTGGTCAAATTCATATTCTCACCCTTGTTATTGGGACCAGTCTCGTCGGTGTATTAATTGACTTTCCTCTTCACTGGCTTGCAGGCTCTCTTTTGACCGAAAAATGGGTGCCACTTTGCGATGCAAAAATTGCGTTTTACGTTTTTCATCAGCTTGTTAGTTACCTTACTCGGGTATGGACTACTTGCCTTTACCCATCTGCCTATCTTGCAGCAAACTGCTCTTTTTTCGGCTGTATCCTTGATTACCGCATTACTTGCGACACAGTTATTCTTACCCTATTTATTTTATCGGTATCAGCCAACAACATTATTACCCGAAAAGAAAAACATTTAATCTAATACAAAAGGATTAAATACCTTTGCAAACAAACGTTTTAATAAAGGTACACCCTTTATTATCTCTTTTTAGTTTTAGGAGGTGGAATTAAATCCTCATGGCATGACGATATCCGACAATGGGTATCCATGCCTCAATCTATGTTAAATGAAGCCAAAACTATCGGTGAACTCACTGGGGTTGATTTAGGAAGCCAATATTTTTTTATTAACGGCTGAAAATGAGGCATTACTACTTGAAAAAGATGCGAAGTTAAGCAAGCAATTAGCTCAACGTAACATCACATTTAAATCATTAAGCCAGTGGATTTTTCCACTCGCAGAACAGAAGCAATTAGCAGAATACCTTCAACATATTTCTGCTGATGATTATGCTGTATTAAATGATATTGGTGTACCCACTGAAAAAATTCAGCAAAATTTGACCGCACTTTCTCAACGTAAGCCATTGACGTTATCTGAAGCGCTTAATACGCAACTTGGACAAGCGTGGAAGATGCTTTATTTAGTGAATTAGCCCCTAACCAAGTGGCGAGTATCATAAAAATATCTCAAGCGGATAGTGCAACAATGCAAGCATTGGCAAATAATCGAGATATTTTCTGGCAAGATAAACGCGCTTATTTAAATCAAGCTTTTAAAGAAGCAAAAGAGCAAGCTGCCTGGCTAAAAATCATTTCTTTTGTTATCGCTGGATTACTTTTATGGAAAGTATTTGAAACCAAAACAAGTATTCGAATCTTATTCATTCCTTGTATAGCAATCTTAGGAACGATCGCTATTTTTGGTTGGATAGGCCTGCCTATTGGTTTATTTTCAATGTTTGGATTATTACTGGTTTCGGCCATTGGTATTGACTACGCCGTTTATATGAAAACCGTACATGAAGAGCCATCTCATAAACGCATTACACTGACATTGGCCGCCTGTACCACATTAATCTCATTTTTACTGCTCGCCATTAGCTCCACACCAGCAGTGGCGACATTTGGTATAAGTGTCAGTATTGGTGTTATAATAAGCCTTTTTAACCACATTAAAACTCATGCGCTAAAAACGCATAAAAATGACCGCACTTTATGATAAAAAAATACCTTTTATTATGGGCATTAACATTACTAACAGCTTGCTCAACTTTACCTAATATTGAGGCATTACCGAAGTAAAAACAGACAGCCGAACCTTTAAAGTAGAGCAACTTGCAGAACAGCAAGTGAAACAAACAAGCTTGCTGACTGTTCAGTTCCAGCCTGAGCAATGGCGATGGGTTCAAACAGATCCTCTTGGCTCCCCATTGCTCGATTATTATTAACAAAACAAGGCTGGAAAAATGATGGCTTTGTGATGCCGAATAAACAAGCACAAGGTTTATTCTTGGCACTGGCAACTGCATTTACAGAACAACAACCCAATGCAAAACACTTAACATTAATGAATGTGGATATATCGCATCAACAAAATACGGCGATTTACCAACAGAATGGTCGTTTTTATGGAACGTTCGCAAACAATCAAATAAATATTTTTATTCAGCTAGCAGATGGCAGTCGTTGGCAAATTGAAGAACTTAACAATTAGGAATCTCTGTGCAATTATTTCTTTCTCAACCTGGCATTTTGAGTAGCATTGGCGATAGTCTATCTCAACATGTTCAAACTTTATTAGAAGGTAGTGACTCGCCACTGACTTTTTCTAACAAGCATTTCCAAGAAAATGGCTTACAGGGTAAATATAATACGCTGGGTGAAGTCAACAGATCCTTGCGTGCATTTCCGGCTGATTTACCCAAAAACATCACAGCCGAAACAATCAATTACTCTGGCACAGCTTAGAACAAATTGAACCAACCATTCAGCAAGCTATCTCACGTTTTGGTCGTCACCGTATTGCAGTAGTTATCGGTACATCTACCACTGGAGTAGATGAAAATTTACCTGTATTTAAATATGCCGCAGAACATGAAGATTGGTCTGGCGCGGAATTTAATCAACAACAACAATATTTTTCTGCTCCAGCTGATTTTATTGCCCATCAATATGGCTTAACTAATCTTATCTATGGCATTTCAACTGCTTGTACATCAGGTGCGAAAGCATTAATTAGTGCTGCTCGTCTATTGAATGCGAATTTATGCGATGCGGTAATTTGCGGCGGTGTCGATACTTTATCGCTATTAACGTTAGTTGGTTTTAACTCTCTCTCCGTTTTATCTGCTGAACAAACCAATCCTTTTTCTGCCAACAGACAAGGTATCAATCTTGGTGAAGGTTCCGCTGTATTCGTGATGAGTAAAGAAAAATTAGATGATCATAATGTTGCGCTATTAGGTTATGGCGCCAGCAGTGATGCCTATCATATGTCATCGCCACACCCTGAAGGTGAAGGTGCGATTAAAGCGTTCCAAAACGCATTAAACTCGGCAAAACTTGTACCAGAAGCCATCAATTGGGTTAATTTACATGGCACAGGCACCATTCATAATGATCAGATGGAAGCCTTAGCCATTCACCATATTTTTGGTCACGATACTCCTTGTACAACAACAAAACCTTATACAGGACACACACTAGGTGCTGCAGGGTGCTATTGAGGCTGCTATTTTATGGGGATGATTGACCGCACTTTAATCCAACAGGTAAACTCCCTGCACAATTATGGGATGAAACAAGCCGATGAAAAATGCCACCAATTGCCATTACCGATCAGCACGAGTCATTGGAAATCCGAGAGACGCATTGGTGCAAGTAGCTCTTTCGCTTTTGGTGGGAATAATTCAGTACTTATTTTAGGGGAAGTGAATGATTGATTTAACCTGTCCTATTACTGATATCTCACCATTAATTCCTCATAGTGGGGAAATGGTCATGCTAGATAAAATTACTGAATTTGGCGAAGATTATTTGATCGCGGAGATGACCGTAAAACCAGATTGCCTGCTCTTAAAAAGATGGTAAATTGGCTACTTATATGGGCGCTGAAATCTTAGCTCAAGGCGTAGCAGCATGGGCGGGATGTAAATGTGTAAAAGCGGGTCAACCTATTGATTAGGCTATTGGATCGGCTCAAGAAAACTGACATTACATCGCCAAGATATCTCAGTCGGAAGTTTATTACAAATTCAAATTAAACGTTCTATTGAAGACGCAACGGGATTTGGTGTTTTTGACTGTACGTTAATCGATCTTTCTAATCAGCAACCTTTAGTGGAAGGTGCATTAAACGTTTTCAGACCACAAGTATCACAGGAATAAAAAATGAGTGAAACCATTTTTTAGTTACAGGCTCAAGCCGAGGTATCGGTAAAGCCATCGCCTTACGCCTTGCACAATCAGGTTTTGATATTGTGGTTCATTGCCGCAGTCGTATTGAAGAAGCTGAAGAGGTCGCACAATCAATTCGAGAATTAGGTCGTCAAGCTCGCGTATTACAGTTTGATGTTAGTCATCGAAACGAAACAGCTGAAAAACTACTTGCGGATGTTGAATCTCATGGTGCTTATTATGGCGTTGTGCTCAATGCAGGATTAACGAGAGATAATGCATTCCCTGCTCTAACTGATGAAGATTGGGATGTTGTTTCTACGCACGAATTTAGATGGATTTTATAATGTTCTCCATCCTATTATGATGCCAATGATCCGACGCCGTAAAGCAGGGTCGAATCGTTTGTATTACATCTGTATCTGGACCAATTGGCAACCGAGGCCAAGTTAACTATAGCGCATCTAAGGCTGGTATTATCGGGGCAGCAAAAGCGCTCGCCGTCGAACTCGCTAAACGCAAAATCACGGTAAACTGTGTAGCTCCAGGTCTCATCGATACGGATATCTTGGATGAAAATCTCCCAATTGATGAAATTTTAAAAATGATTCCAGCGGCAAGAATGGGAAGCCCTGAAGAAGTTGCGCATGCCGTAGATTTTCTGATGGACGAAAAAGCAGCTTATATTACTCGACAAGTTATCGCTGTAAATGGCGGGCTTTGCTAAAACATTTACAGTACAAAAATTGTTTGTACTAGTCTAATAATGAATAATTGAGATAAAAATGAAACGAGTTGTCATTACAGGTATTGGTGCGGTCACAGCCTTTGGAAAAACATGGGAAGACGTAAAAGCTGCCTTTCCAACGCAAAACAAAATGCAGTTCAAGCGAAAAACTGAATGGGCTGAACGTTATCCTGAGTTAGGTGCAAATCTCGGTGCAGAAATCCATGATTACACCCTCCAGCCCATTGGAATAGAAAACAACTTCGCAGTTTAGGTCGTGTCTCTCAATTTGCTGTTGAAGCCGCTGAACTCGCCTTAGCAAATGCCAATTTATTAGATGAGAATGGAATCATTTTACCTTATTTAAAAGAAGGAATAATGGGTGTCGCCTGTGGCTCTTCTACTGGCTCAACAAATGATGTCAGAGATGCAGCAGAACTTCTCATGACCGGAAAAATCAGATGGATTTAATGCCAATACCTATGTACGAATGATGCCTCACACCACTGCAGCGAATATTGGCATTTTCTTTGGCCTAACAGGCCGAATCATTCCACATCTAGTGCTTGTTCTTCCGGCAGCCAAGGTATTGGTTATGCTTATGAATCAATTAAACATGGTTTAATCCCAATGATGCTTGCTGGCGGCGCAGAAGAGTTTTGCCCATCTGAGGTCTATGTATTTGACTCTCTTTATGCTGCAAGTAGAAACAATGCCCACCCTAAACAAACACCTCGTCCTTATGATAAAGATCGTGATGGATTAGTGATTGGTGAAGGTGCAGGTATTTTTTTGTATTAGAAGAGCTGGAACATGCGCTTTCTCGTGGTGCCAATATCATTGCAGAAGTTGTTGGCTATGGTGCTAATAGCGATGGAGCTCATGTGACACGTCCGCAAAAAGATACTATGCAGCGCTGTATGGAGTTAGCCTTAAAAGATGCGCAGTTATCTCCAGAGCAAGTGGGCTATGTAAATGGTCATGGTACGGCCACTGAACAAGGAGACATCGCAGAAACGCTCGCAACGGAAGCCGTATTTGGGGAAATACCACTTAGCTCACAAAAAAGCTATTTAGGACATACCCTAGGTGCTTGTGGTGCATTAGAGTCATGGTTCTCAATTGAAATGATGCGTGATGGCTGGTTTGCCCCAACTATTAACCTAGATAATATTGATGAACGTTGTGGTAAATTAGATTATATTCAAGGTGATGGCCGACAAATTCAAACAAACTATGTTATGAATAATAACTTTGCTTTTGGGGGCGTTAATACCTCGCTCATTTTTAAACGCTGGGAAGCGTAATAAAAAGGCTATTCAAACGAATAGCCTTTTTCTTTTATCTAGTTAGTTATTATAGATAACCAAACAAGCTTGTGAAAATGTAACCAAAGATACATGAAGTGATTACACCGATTAAGCCCGGTAAAATAAAGCTGTGGTTAATTACAAACTTACCAATGTGGGTTGTGCCTGAACGGTCGAATTGGATTGCCGCAAGATCACTTGGGTAAGTAGGTAAAATGTAGTAACCGTAACAAGCTGAAGCAAAGGCTAAGATAATAGCTGGGTCTACACCGATACCTAAAGCAAGTGGAACGAATGCAACTAATGCTGCAGCTTGTGAGTTTACGAATTTAGAAATTAATAACAACATCACAGCGTAAGTCCAAGGATGTGCTTTTACCACATCACCAAGTGCTGCTTTCATCATTGGTGTGTGAACGGTAAACATGGTTTCCGCCATCCAAGAAATCCCGAATACAGCGACTAACGCAATCATACCTGAACGGAAAATTTCATTTTTACTGATTTTACCCGCATCAGTTTTTGTAAAGATAACAATTAATGCACCCGCTAATAACATGAAGATTTGAATAACGTGAACCATACTTAAATTCACTTTTTTCTTCGCGGTATCTTTTAATACGATTGCAGCGTTATCGATAGTTTCAGTTTTATCTCCGCAGTGATTACAACATTGTTATCTTGAGCGGTAATTGTTTGAGCGACTTCACCTTTATCGTTATAAATTGCAACGTTATTATAGGCTGTTTGTGTTTTCGCTTTGCTGTCTTTAACATCAAGCACTAATGTACCGTCTTTCGCTAATGCAACAATTTTACCGTCTTTTAACATTGAAAGATTTCACTGCTTTATCGGCAGAAACAATTTCAACCACTTGAGCTGGTGCTGATTTTTCGAAAGCTGGGCGTAAATCTTTAAAGTAACCTAATACCGCTACCACTAAAATTGCACCAAAGAAGATCCACATCGCATTCCAGCTAGATTGTGGCAATTTTTTGTCTAATAATGATGTGCTATCACCATAAACATATTTTTTGAATTCTGGATCTTTTAATTTCTCTTGGAATTCTGGGTCTTTATCTAAATCTTTACCGCGGAACCAGCTGAAAATACCGATAGCTAATACACCGCAAAGGGTTGAAGGCACGGTAATTTTTAATAAATCTAAATAACCATCAAAACCTGCTAATGGGGTTTTAGCATTCACTAAGAATGTGGTTAAAGTCACTACTGCCACAGAAACAGGTGACGCGATGATACCCATTTGAGAAGCAATTGAACTTGCTGCCATTGGACGTTCAGGACGAATATCATTTTTGATCGCGATATCATAGATGATTGGTAACATGGTATAAACCACGTGTCCTGTACCACATAAAATAGTTAAGAAACAAGTGACGAATGGTGCCAAAATACTGACATATTTCGGGTTACGACGAAGCATTTTCTCCGCAATTTGTAACATTACATCTAAACCACCACTGGCTTGTAATGTTGCCGATGTCACCACCACCGCAAGGATGGTTAACATAACATCGATAGCTGGCTTACCTGGTTCAATACCAAAGCCGAAAACAAGAACAATTAAGCCTACTCCACCGAGCATACCCAGTGCGATACCACCTTTTTTTGCCCCGTAAAATAAACAGATAAGAACAATAGCAAGCTGAATAGCAAACTGGCTACCTTCACCTGAGGTTCATTAGAAAATCCATAAGATACTCCGAATCATTTTTATGGTTAATTAGAAAAAAATTTTGGACTCAAATACTAGCATCAAAATTAACTCATAATAAGTACTTTTAGGGTAAATTTTGTTTTAAATCAAAAATAAAGGGGAACCAAACAATAAAAAGCAAATCTGAGAAAGATTAAAAAAAGGAAAAGTGCGGTCAGAAATTTAAAAGATTTAGAAGTATCTTGTTTTATTTGAAAGATAAAGTAATTTAGAGAAGAAATTTAAAGAAAAAAATTAGGCGACCTAAAAAGATCGCCCAACTTAAAAATTACTGATTGTTTTGAACGTAGTCAATCGCAGATTGAACAGTTGTGATTTTTCAGCTTCTTCATCAGGAATTTCGATATCGAATTCTTCTTCTAAAAGCCATTACTAATTCAACTGTATCTAAAGAGTCCGCACCTAAATCTTCAACGAAAAGAAGCTTCTGGTTTTACGTCTTCTTCTTTAACACCTAATTGTTCAACGATGATTTTTCACGCGTTCTTCAATACTCATTTGTTTTTTTCCTATTGTTGTTTTTAACTCATTTAAGAGCGGTTAGTGTATGCATTTTTGATAAAGTTGCAACTATTTCTTAGGTGGTCGCACCACAAAAATAGGCAATGTAAAAACACATACAGAGAAAAAGTTACATTGCGATTGGGATTTTATCATTAACTAAACTGCTTTGCTATATTTTATAGACAAAATCCCAGATATATATGCCCTAAAGGGTTAGCTCATATATAAGCCGCCATTCACATGTAATGTGGTACCGGTAATATAAGCTGCATCGTCAGAAGCTAAAAACGCTACCGCTTTTGCGATATCTTTTGGCTCACCTAAACGACCTGCTGGGACATTACCAAGAATACCTGCTTTTTGTTCTTCAGTAAGCACTTCTGTCATATCTGTTGCGATAAAGCCTGGTAGCCACAACGTTTACAGTAATGCCACGTGATGCCACTTCTTTCGCTAAACCTTTAGAAAAACCAATTAAGCCTGCTTTTGCTGCACAGTAGTTAGATTGACCTGGGTTACCCATTGAGCCCACCACTGAACCGATAGTAATGATACGACCGAAACGTTTTTTCATCATGGAGCGTAACATTGCTTTAGAAAGATGGAATACAGAAGTTAAGTTGGTTTGCATAATATCGAACCATTCTTCATCTTTCATACGCATTAATAAGTTATCACGTGTGATACCTGCGTTATTCACGAGGATATCAATATCACCAAATTGTTCTTTAATTTGTTCTAATACGGCATCAATACTTTCTTTGTCTGCCACATTTAATACTAAACCTTTCCCTTTATCGCCAAGGTAAGCTGAAATTGTATCAGCACCTTTTTCAGAGGTTGCGGTACCAATTACAAATGCACCTTTTGATGCTAATTCTTCTGCAATTGCGCGGCCAATACCACGTGTTGCACCTGTTACTAATGCGATTTTATTTTGCATTTTTAATCCCCTTTTATGCTAATAATGCTTCAACAGCATCTAATGATGCCACATCGTTTACTGATGTTGCTTGTAATTCTGCCACGATACGTTTTGTTAAACCGTTTAATACTTTACCTGGGCCGATTTCAACTAAAACCTCTACGCCATCTTGTGCCATTTTCTCAACGGTTTCAGTCCAACGAACTGGGCTATATAATTGACGAATAAGTGCGGTACGAATTTCTGCACTTTCTGTTTCCGCTTTGACATCCACGTTGTTTAATACTGGTGTTGCTGGCGCATTAAGCGTAATACCTTCAAGTGTTACAGCTAATTGATCAGCTGCTGGTTTCATTAATGCACAATGTGAAGGAACACTTACCGCTAATGGTAAAGCACGTTTTGCGCCCGCTTCTTTACATAATGCAGCAGCACGTTCAACTGCCTCTTTCGCTCCAGCAATGACTACTTGACCTGGTGAGTTAAAGTTTACTGCAGATACCACTTCACCTTGCTCTGCTTGTTTACATGCATTGATAATCGCTTCATTATCTAAACCAATAATCGCATACATTGCACCAGTACCTTCTGGTACTGCTTGCTGCATTAATTTACCGCGTAATTCCACTAATTTAATCGCATCTTTAAAATCAATGACACCTGCACAAACTAATGCTGAATATTCACCTAAACTGTGACCAGCCATCACACTTGGTTGTAATTGTGGGTATTTTTCTTGCCATACACGGAAGATCGCAACGGATGCCGCTAATAATGCCGGCTGAGTTTGCCAAGTTTTATTTAATTCTTCTGCTGGACCTTGTTGAACCAAGTTCCATAAATCATAGCCAAGCGCTTCAGATGCTTGTTTAAAAGTCTCAGTGACTACCGGATATTCGTTAGCAAGATCAGCTAACATGCCAACAGCTTGAGAACCTTGTCCTGGAAAAACCATTGCGAATTTTTTCATGTTTTCTTCCTATTTCTTCATCGTTTAAATGTTGAAAGTGCGGTCAAATTTAACCGCACTTTTAAAATTCTGTCGGGATTCTAACAAAATAATTAGAATCGCACCAATGCTGAACCCCAAGTCCAACCACCGCCAAAAGCTTCGAGTAAAAGCAATTGACCGCGTTGAATTCGGCCATCACGCACCGCTTCATCTAAAGCAGTTGGCACAGTCGCCGCACTGGTATTAGCTGTACGATCAAGCGTTACCACTACTTGCGACATATCCATCTCTAATTTTTTCGCTGTCGCCGTGATAATACGTAAATTCGCTTGATGTGGCACAAGCCAGTCGATATCTGTTTTTTGGAGATTATTGGCAGAAAGGGTTTCTTCCACCACATTAGAAAGCTCACGCACCGCTAATTTAAAGGTTTCATTACCTTGCATTTCAATATAGCCAGATTTCTCCACGCCACGTTCAGCTTGTGGAAGTAGTAATGCCGCATTGTTATCTGGCGATGCATGTAAATGCGTTGAAATAATGCCTTCTTGCTCTGATGCTTCTAAAATCACCGCACCCGCACCATCACCAAATAACACGACAGTGCTACGATCGGTTTCGTCTAATTTACGCGAGTTAAGATCTGCACCAATCACAAGGGCTTTTTTCACGCTACCTGAACGAATAAATTTATCCGCTACGCCTAAAGCATAAACGAAACCGGTACAAGCCGCCGCTAAATCAAAAGAAATCGCATCTTCAATGCCTAATAAACCTTGAACTTGGCAAGCTGAACTTGGATAAGCGTGAGAACCACTGGTTGTTGCAACGATGATCAACTCAATTTCTTGAGGATCAAGATTGGCCATTTCAAGTGCTTTTTTGGCTGCTTCACATCCCATTGTTGCAACAGTTTCATCTGCTGCTGCAATACGACGTTCACGAATGCCAGAACGTGTCACGATCCATTCATCTGAAGTATCAACCATTTTTTCCAAATCCGCATTGGTACGAATATGGCTCGGCAAATAGCTACCGGTGGATAAAATTCTACTATTCATCATATCAAAACTTATTAATTAATAACGTTGTAAACCCGCCAAGATTTTTTGTGGAATTTGCAAACGAGCTTGCAAAGCTGCATCCGCAATTGCACGAGCAAATGCATCCACATTTGCGCTGCCATGGCTTTTCACCACAACAGCCGTTAATCCGAGTAAAGATGCCCCATTATATTCATCTGGGTTAATGCGTTTCAAGCGATGATAAGCATCCTTAAAGAAAAAACGCAGAATAAATTTGGCAAATGATTTAAAAATAGGCTGCTTTTCTTTTCCTTTCAGAAGAGATAACAGATTCTTAGCTGCCCCTTCAAGGGTTTTTAATGCAATATTTCCCGAAAACCCATCACTCACAACCACATCAGCCACACCATTTAATAAAAAGTTACCTTCAATAAAGCCGGTATAATTAAGTGCGGTCGATTTTTCTAATAAATTCGCAGCTTCACGAATGGATTGATGCCCTTTAATTTCTTCCACACCAATATTGAGTAAGGCAATACGTGGATAAACTAAGTTCAATCGGTTTTCGGCAAAGATCGAGCCCATGATGGCAAATTCATAAAGATTTTGAGCAGAACATTCTACGTTTGCGCCTAAATCTAACATCACGGTTTTATCACCCGTCATCGACGGTAATAAGGATACCAACGCTGGGCGTTGAATTCCTTCTAAAGGCTGTAAGAGTACCTTTGACAATCCCATCAATGCGCCCGTATTTCCTGCGCTCACACAACCTTGAGCCTCACCTTTCTGAACCATTTCAATAGCTAAACGCATCGACGTGCCTTTGCTATGACGCAATGCATGAGAAATACCTTTGATTGTTATCAATAGTCTTAGTGCAATGATGAATTTGAATACGTTCTAAAAGGGAAGAAGGTGCATTTTCCAGTAAGGGGGAAATTTGTTGGCTATCGCCAAACAGCACTAAAGAGAGCATTGGATCTGCTTCCAACGCTGAAAGAGATGCGGGGATAGTAATACGGGGACCAATGTCCCCGCCCATCACATCTAACGCTAAGGTTAGACGGTTCAAGTGAATACCTTATAAGTAAAATTACTTATTGATCACTTTGCGACCACGGTAGTAACCGTCAGCAGTTACGTGGTGGCGTAAGTGAGTTTCACCGCTTGCTTTTATCCACTGATACTGCAGCAGTAGTTAATGCATCGTGTGAACGACGCATATCACGACGTGAACGAGATTTTTTGTTTTGTTGAACAGCCATTGGCTATACTCCTAAATTTAATTTACTTTTGCTTTAAATTAGCTAATACAGCGAACGGGTTCGGTTTTTTTGCCAATTCTTCAGGCAATTCGCCAAAAACCTGTTCGTGCGCGGACACTTCACAGTGTTCAGATGAATGCATTGGGACAAGCGGTAGAGCTAAAATAAGTTCGTCTTCCACTGCACCAAGTAAATCTATTTCACCAAACTCATTAAATTCGATTGGCTCATAAATTTCCGGCAAGTCATCAGCCTGATCCCAATTAGCCACTGGACTATACATAAAATGACATTCCAATGTTTGTTTGAATGGCTCGCCACAACGTTGACACTCTAATTCAACATCAACTTGTACTTGCCCTTTCATCACCACTAATTTTTGTGGATCAATATAAAACGATAATGTTACCTGTGCATCGCTGAGCACTTTCCCCGTAGATTCAGCTAAACGCACTAACTGACTAGCGGTATAATAACCATCATAATCAATTCTTTGTTGAGCGTCTTTAACCGGATCAACGGTTAGGGGTAGTTTTACCTTTTGCATAGGGTGCGAATATTACCTGTTGTCAATAAAATAGTCAAAGGAAATTCGCACTAATTATGAGAAAAGTTCAATCGCTATCTAAACTTTCTCAAGATTTATACCTTTGCAAAGTGCGGTCATTTTTTCCTGTGTTTTACTCGGCATGCTCACTCAAGAAGCCACCACTTTGGTGTTTCCAAAGGCGAGCATAAAGGCCATTTTGTTCAAGCAATTCTGCGTGAGTCCCTTGCTCGACAATTTGTCCTTTATCTAACACGATTAAACGATCCATTGCTGCAATAGTGGATAAACGGTGAGCAATGGCAATAACCGTTTTATTTTCCATCATCTTATCAAGACTTTCTTGGATCGCTACTTCCACTTCGGAGTCTAGCGCACTGGTCGCTTCATCCAACAGTAAAATTGGCGCATCTTTTAACATGACACGCGCAATAGCAATACGTTGGCGTTGACCACCCGACAGTTTCACCCCACGTTCACCAACATGGGCATCATAGCCTTTTTCTACCTTGTGCATCGCTGAGATAAGGGAATGAAATCGGCTGCTTCCGCACGTTTAGCTGCATTGATCATTTCTTCATCTGTCGCTGTTGGGCGACCATAAATAATGTTATCGCGAACAGAACGGTGTAAAAGTGAAGTATCTTGTGTCACTAAAGACCAATCTGACTACGAAGGCTTTCTTGGCTTTACATCTAAAATATTTTGACCATCAATAGTAATTGAACCTTCTTGCGCTTCATAGAAACGTAGAAAGTAAATTCACAATGGTTGATTTGCCCGCACCAGAACGCCCAATTAAGCCCACTTTTTCACCCGGTTTGATGGTGAGGTTAAAATGGTTAAGCAATGGTTTATTCGGTTCATAAGCAAACGAAATATCGTTAAATTTGATCTCACCTTGTTTTCACTTCTAATGGAACACAATTTGGCTTATCAACAATGGTATGCGGTTTGGTCAACGTTGCCATACCATCATTCACCGTCCCGATATTTTCAAATAAAGCGAGCAGATTCCCACATAATCCAACGAGAAAGCCCATTTACACGTAACGCCATCGCGGTTGCAGTAGCCACTGCTCCCACGCCTACTTGACCGTTTTGCCATAACACCACACCTAAAATTGCAGTGCTTAACGTTAAGAAGATATTGGTTGCATAAGTTAAGGTGTCTAATGAACTCGCCAAACGCATCTGTGCATGCACGGTGACCATAAATTCTTCCATGGAACGTTTTGCATAATTCGCTTCTCTCGCATCATGTGAAAAATAGTTTCACCGTTGCAATATTTGAGTAAGCATCCGTAATACGCCCTGTCATGAAAGATCGCGCATCGGCTTGTCGTTGTGCTGTTTTTCGCTAAAGCGTGGAATAAGCAAACGTAAAAATAGTCACAAATGCCACAATCCATAAGAAAAAAACGGCACTAAAAAACCAGGTATCTAAAGCCGCAAGCACCAAGCCCTGAAGTAATAAAAATATACGGCAACATACACCAGCATATCCGCAATGGTCATGACGGTATCACGCACCGCAAGGGCGGTTTGCATCACTTTCGCCGATACACGACCTGCAAATTCATCTTGGTAGAAGCTTAAGCTTTGCCCTAGCATCAAACGGTGGAAATTCCAACGCAAACGCATTGGAAACACCCCTTGTAGCGTTTGTAAGCGCACATTCACGCCCACAAATGACCATACAATACTGAAAATGAGCAAGGCTGCCATGCCAGCAAGCAAATGCCCTTTTTCTTGCCAAAGTGTGGTTGGTGAATAAGCGCCTAGCCAATCCACTAATAATCCCATAAATTGGAAAAAGTAAGGCTTCCATCACCCCAGTACCGACCGTCAATACCGCGAGTAAAAAGATCCAGCCTTTCATGCCATCAATGCTTGACCAAATAAAACGGAACAAGCCTTTTTCAGGCGTCGTTGGATTGCTTTCCGGATAAGGATTTAAACGGTTTTCAAACCATGAAAATATTTTATTAAACATAACAATACCTTAAAAAATTAAAGGCGACAGAGCCGCCTAAAGTGCGGTCATTATAGCGTAAGTTTTAGAACGATGGGCTAGATTTTGCGAAATTGACTCGGTGAAAGCCCATAAATTGCTTTAAATGCCTTACTAAAATGTGCTTCTGATTGATACCCTACTTCAAGAGCGATCGCTAAAATGGTCTTTTGCGTATTTTTCAATAAAACAGCCGCCATTTCTAACCGCACTTGTGTGAGAAATTTTCCTGGAGGCATCCCTAATTGCTGTTGAAAGATCCGCATAAAGGTCGCACGAGACATGGATGCCAACTCTGCTAATTGCTCAATATTCCAATCTAATTGAGGTGAAAACAGGATTTTTTCAAGGACTTGATTCAGTCTTTTATCCTGCAACGCAGCTAATAAGCCTTGATTAAGCAAACCTATTTGCTGAGCATGACGCAAAATATAAATAAACAACACGTTTGATAGCGCGTCGATCACGGATTTTGTGCCTTGCTCTGGTTTCTCAGCTTCTTGTAAAAAAAGTGAAACCAAAGGCTGCACAGGCGTATTTTGCAGCGAAAGATGTAAATAATCTGGTAACGAATCAATTAATAATGACGGTTTTTGGTAATAAAACGTCCCACAAAACATCTTCAGATCGGGCGTACCTGCTCCTATTTGATGGACATTAAAAAGTGCATTTGATTGCTCTTTCTGTAGACTATTCTCTCTTTTTTGTTGAGAACTGCCCAAAAAGTGCGGTCGATTTTGAGGGAGAAAAAAGAGATCGCCTTTCTTCAAATGAAACTGTTTTCCCGCAAAGGTTACCCAGCACTCACCTTGCTCGATTAAATGAAATAAACCTTGATATTCCGCTGTATCTGGCTGATGTTCAACTTGCCAATCCCCTTGAAACAAACAGCGAATATTAATTTCCCCGCACTTGCGCCAGCTGTGTTAATTTATCTAAATAATCCATTGTGAGATTTTCCGTCTAAAAGTTAAGACAATTTGACAAGTATCATACGCTAATCTGCTTATAATTCCTCTCGAAATTTGTACTAAATTTAAGGAGAAAAACAATGTTTGCAGATTGGAAAAAAATGATGTAGCACACGTTAAAAAATCATTCGGTGCATTAGGTAAAAAATACCCTAAAATGTTACAAGCTTACGGCGCATTAGGTGCGGCGGCGGCAGAAGGTAACGTATTAGATGCCAAAACCCGTGAATTAATTGCATTAGCAGTTGCCGTAACAACACGTTGTGAAAGCTGCATTGGCGTGCACGCTGATGAAGCGGTGAAAGCAGGTGCAACTGAAGAAGAAGTGGCAGCAGCATTAGCGATGTCTATCGCATTAAATGCAGGTGCAGCTTACACCTACTCTCTTCGTGCATTAGAAGCTTACAACGCACAAAAAGGCGAATAATTCGCAAGGAACTTTATGATTCTTTTAGCCCTCATTTGAGGGCTTTTTATCTCTAAAATTGACCGCACTTTAAAATAAATTCAAGGCTCTCATCTGAGCAACCACTTGCTCTACCTGAATTTCAGCCATTAAATTTTTGCCTTTTAATTTAGTCGCCCAAGGCAGTTCGCTTGAAGGTTTTCCTTGTTCTTTTTGCACATTTTTCTTCATATACCGACACCACATTATCCAGATTATGATAAGGTGCAGTGCGCAATGGATTGTGATAAGCATACAATCCAATAACTGGTGTTCCTTGCGTGGTCGCGATATGAGCTGGACCAGAATCGGGCGAGATCACTAAATTTGCTTGATGAATTAATGCAGCAAGTTGTTTCAAACTAGTTTTTCCTGAAGCATCAACCGGCTGAAAATCACAAAGTGCGGTTATTTTTCTTACCATTTCTAATTCGCGTTTTGCTGGCGAGCTACAAAAAATCACATTCACATTATGTTGATGAGCAATATTTGCCACTTCCGCATAACGCTCAACCAACCAATCTTTCTCGGCTTTACTGGAGCAAGGAGAAATAATCAGATTTTTACGTGTAGGATCAATAAACTGTTTGGCGTATTCTCGATCTGCATCAGAGATCGCCAATTGCCAAGAAAGCATTTCCGCCGGTGGCACGCCTAGATAATCGGCAAAAGCCATGAAACCATCTAGCACATGAGGCGTTTCAGGATCTTGAACTCGACGATTCACAAATAACCACTGCCCTTCTCGAGAACGTTTTTTGCCAAATCCAATTTTATATTTCGCTTGAATACCAAGAGAGATAATAGAAGCACGAAATGCCGTCTGCATATTCAAAAGCGCATCAAATTTATTATTTTTCAAAAACATCCATAAATTCCACACGCCTTTCCAACCGCTCTTTTTATCGTAAGGAACCAGTTCCACGCCTTCAATGCCAGAAAGCAAGCCCATTTCTGTTTTCCCCACAATCCACGTTAATTTGGTTTTGCGGCCAATACCGTTGAATATGCTGCACCACAGCAAGTGCATGACAAACATCACCCACCGCAGACAAACGCAAAATACAAAGTGATTTAGGAGGTGAAGTAAAAAGTGGAGAATGGGACATTTGAATTCCTCGCGCATTTAATTTCCGTCTATTAACCCAAAATAATTTAATGAAAACAAAGGGCGAATTTATTTAATTCGCCCTTTTATTTATCTAGATTGCTACTTTTTAGGACCTAATCCTTCCGCAACAATATGCCCTTTCACATAGTGCTTAGTAAAGATAACGTTACCATCTTTATCAAAATATTTCCACATTCCTTGCTCTACGCCATTTTTTAATTCGCCTTGCGAGATAAGTGTTCCTGATTCATCATAATATTTAGTCGTTTTGACGCCATTTATTTCAACCACCTCCGATTTTATATTACCGTTAGGATGAAAAGTCTGATTATCTATTGTTGAACGAATATACGCCGTAGCAGAACCAATACAAAAAAGTGCTAAAACCGTAAATAGAGGTTTTTTCATAGCTAATTTCCTCATATTAAATAGAGAGTCATCAAAATAATTTCTGGAAAAAGTGTAACCTAACAAAATAAATATGTAAAATAGTGCTTTTCACTTCTATTCATTTTATAACATAAAATCACACTGCAAGCGGTAAAATTCTGCGAAAAATTTTACGAATTAACAAAAATACAGATATCTCACTACTTATGTGATCTGCTTCACAACTTTGACATAAAATAAGATGAAAAGCTTGTAATGCTAGAAAATCAGCGTATTTAAAGTAGAATGAGGGCTTTTCTATTATTCGGTTCAACTAAAATGCTTGAATTCCAACAAGATAATCAATTCTTTCTTTTTAATCTCACGGAAAAACCAACAGAGCCCGCTTCATTTTTTGAATCGGCTTTTTGGGAAAAACAACAACGTATTACCGGTTCAGCCAAAGGACGTGGCACAACCTACTTCCTGAACACAAAAAGATCTGTTTGGGGTAAATACTGCCCTTCGTCACTATTATCGAGGCGGTTTATGGGGAAAATTCAACAAAGATCGCTATCGTTTTCAATCATTGAGTGAAACTCGCAGCGTGGCGGAATTTCAGCTGTTAAATCAACTCCATCAAGCTGGTGTAGCTGTACCCAAACCGATTGCTGCACGTGTTAAAAAAGGCAAATTAGGTATTTGTTACCAAGCAGATATCTTGATTGAAAAGATCGAAAATGCCCAAGATCTGACCGCACTTTTACAAATTCAACAACTACCGAATGACATCTGGCAAGCCATCGGTAAATTAATTCGTCAGTTGCATGATTTGCAAATTTGCCATACGGATCTCAATGCTCATAATATTCTCGTTCAACAACTCGAAACTGAACAAAAATGTTGGCTCATTGATTTCGATAAGTGCGGTCAAAAATCAGGAGATTCTTGGAAACAAGGCAACTTGGAAAGATTACACCGCTCTTTTGTCAAAGAAGTCGGCAGAATGAATATTCAATTCAGTGAAGAAAATTGGGCTGAATTGTTGAAAAGGATATAACGCCTAAAAACGCATTAGAGAAAAGGCAATAAAAAAAGACCGCCTAATGCGATCTCTTAATAAATGGTCCCCCTACCGGACTTGAACCAGTGACCAAGCGATTATGAGTCGCCTGCTCTAACCGACTGAGCTAAGGGGAAAAGTGCGGTTGATTATAGAGAAATAATCATTTGAAGTCTATATACAAAAAGGATAGTCGTTGGAAAAATTGACCATCCTTTTTAGATTCATTATTGCAATAGCGAAATATCCGCCACTTGTAAGAACAAGTTTTGTAACGTATTTAAAATCGCTAAGCGGTTTTGACGTAATGCTGGATCTTCAGCATTTACCATCACGTTATCAAAGAAGCTGTCTACTGGTGCGCGTAAGTTCGCTAATTTATCTAATACTGCCGTGTAATCGCCTTTTGCGATAAGCGGTTGTACTTCAGTGCGTAATGCTAGTACCGCTTCAGCAAGGGCTTTTTCTGCAGGCTCTACGCAAGCGGTCAAATTGATCTCGCCAATTGCAGCATCCGCTTTCGCTAAGATATTGCTTACACGTTTATTTGCTGCCGCTAACGCTTCCGCTGAATCTAAAGTACGGAAGTGTGATACCGCACGCACACGCGCATCAAAATCAGCAGGGACGAGTTGGACGACGCCAATACGGCTTGAATCACATCCACTGCAATGCCTTCATCTTGATACCATGCACGGAAACGACCAGAGCATGAAGTCCACCACATCGGCAACCACGTTTTGATTCGTGAGTTTATCACCGAAAAGTGCGGCTGATTTTTTCACTAAATCTTCTAAATCAAGTGGTAAGTTTTTCTCAACGATAATACGTAATGCACCTAATGCCGCACGACGCAATGCAAATGGGTCTGCGCTGCCTTTTGGCGCTTGGCCGATACCGAAGATACCCGTTAAGGTATCAAATTTATCCGCTAAAGCGACCGCACTTGCCACGAGTGATTTTGGTAATTCATCACCCGCAAAGCGTGGCATATATTGTTCATTTAACGCCACTGCCACTTCTTCATCTTCACCATCATGACGAGCATAGTGCATGCCCATTACGCCTTGCGTATCGGTGAATTCGAATACCATGTTGGTCATCAAGTCACATTTTGACAGTAAACCGGCACGTTTTGCTTTTGCTTCGTCTGCACCGATTTGTTTTGCAATTTCGCCTGCAAGTTGTTCAATGCGGTCTGTTTTGTCTTTCAATGTACCCAGTTGTTGTTGGAACAACACGGTTTCTAAACGTGGTAAACGATCAACCAGTTTTTTTGTTTTTAAGTCTGTTTTGAAGAAGAATTCCGCATCGGTTAAACGTGGACGAACCACTTTTTCGTTCCCTTCAATAATCGCGGTTGGATCTTCAGGGTTGATGTTCGATACAAAAATAAAGTGCGGTAATAATTTGCCCTCTTTGTCATAAATCGGGAAATATTTTTGGTCGCCTTTCATGGTGTAAACCAAGGCTTCCGCAGGCACCGCTAAGAAACGCTCTTCAAATTTTGCCGCTAAGACATTTGGATATTCCACCAACGAGGTTACTTCTTCAAGCAGGCTTTCTTCAATATCAGCCACGCCGCCAAGTGCGGTCGCTTTTGCTTGAGATTTTGCCAAGAATTTCTGCTTTACGCTCGTTGAAAATCTGCGACTACAGACCCTTTTTCACGCAATAATTGCGGATATTGGTCGGCATGTTGAATTTCAAATTCTTTCTCACCTAAGAAACGGTGACCGCGAATGAGTGCGCGCACTTGCCACCTAAAATTTCGCCTTCGATTAACTCATCACCTAACAACATGGTTACCGTGTGAACCGGACGAATAAATTGCACGGTTTTGTCTGCCCAACGCATTGGTTTTGGAATTGGCAATTTTGCCAACGCATTTGCAACGATGCCGTTAAGCAAGTTTTTGGTCGGTTGACCTTCAATTTTTGCACGGTGAACGAGCCATTCACCTTTATCAGTCGCAAATGCGTTCTGCCTGATCAACAGTAATACCACAACCACGCGCCCAGCCTTCAGCCGCTTTTGAGTTGGTTTACCTTCCGCATCAAAGGCTGCAGACACTGCTGGCCCGCGTTTTTTTCAATTTCTTTGCTCGGTTGCTGTGTGACTAAGTTCAACACTTTCACCGCCAAACGACGCGGCGCAGCAAACCATTCGATTTTTGTCGAATGATAAACCTGCTTGGTTTAATTCCGCCTCAACGTTATCCGCAAAAGAGGTCGCTAATGTTTTGAGAGCTTTTTGGTGGCAGCTCTTCTGTGCCGATTTCTACTAGGAAGTTTTGGATTGTCATTATTGAGTGATACCTTTGATATGTTATCTCTTAATTTTAATGTAAATTCTTTATTTCTAGAAATGAAGTAATCATTTTTAAATTCATATCTGTAATTGTATCAGTTATTAGCTTACATGTTTTTATAAAAATACTTTTTAGGTATTTTGAATCTTCTACTTTATTGATTATGTCATCAATATTTAAATATCTACCATTATTATCCTTCTCTAGAGAGAAGTTTGTAAGCTATAAACAATATATGATATTTATATATCTTATATCTTGAATAAATAGTCTGATTTCAGCATAGTCTCCAATCTATTTAAGATTAAGGATGATAAATAATAATTTGGAATCATATTTTTATGGGTTGCATTAAATATAGAATCTCTATTACTATCCAAAAATCCTCACCATAATATCTATGGGTACTCTGCGGCTGTTCAAGAATCATCGAAACATAAGATCTTATTAATGATGATAAGGTTATGATTTGATAGGGTTTCACATTTGGATCATTAACATATTCCTTCGATCTTCTTTCATAAAAAATAGGATATTTTGTTGATTTACCCATTGCTTTGTAATATTCAGATAAATCTTTTATGAAATGGTTTTAATGATTCAAATGCTTCATCTTTGACTTCTGTTTGCTTATTCGTTGCGATAATAATGTCATTAATTGTATCCTGATCTGTGGTTTCAATGATTTTAACAATTATATTTGATGTTTCATTTATGTATTTTTCTATTTTCAAATAGTATATGACTTGATTGACAGCCATTAACAATCTGAAAAATCCGTAAGTTTTTAATTTCTGACCAGTTCTTTTCAACTGATATAATGGTAATTCCATTGTTAATAATGGCAATAAATTTTGCTTTGTCTAAATTCCGTATAGTAATTTCAATTTCTTTATTAACTTTGTTTTTACCCTGATAATCTCTTACATTGTCAAAAAAATAGTCCTTTTGATATATTTCCATCACTATCTTTGATTAATTCAATAAAATTTCTTAATAAAATACTACCTATAAAAAGATTGATTTACCTTTTCTGTCATGTCAGGAAGTGCAACATGATTATTAAACAAAACTTCTTTCACACTTCTTCTACTAATTTCTCTATATATATTTTTAGGCGCTCAGCATCAATGAATTCAATAAATTCTTCAGGGTTTAGAATTTAAGAATAAGTTCTTCTTCATACTTCAAACTCATAATTTGCCCTGCTAACAATAGTTTCTGGATTTGTCCATACGCCAGTGCTAACAAAAATATAGCTTAATTTCAGGGTTATGTTCAAAAATCTATAGAGTGTATATATCTTCTTTTATTTTTCTAAGTGATTTTTATTTTATCATTTTTCTAGGTATAATTGGCTCATCTTTCAAAAAGATTTAACACCGAAAATAAAATTACCTACAGCATCACCTTTAAATCTGGGAGAGTTTTTACTTTGAATAAAAACAAATGATACATCTAAGAATCCATTATTTTTAATAAAAACTCTATATCTTTCTCATCATTGATAATACTTCCATTCACTATAATCGCAACTCCATCAATGGCAGTATCATTAGCTCCTCCCACAGATAAATCATCGATATTAATATCTTTAGGGTATAATTTAGAAACTAGATTAAAATTTTGCAAATTGTTCAAATTGATCATCTTCACCTAATGTCTCTAATGAATATTTTTTTGACTAAAAGTCAGAAAGAAATCCTTCTAATATTTTTATCTTTCATATAATCTCCTTTTTATTAACCATGAATTTATATTAACTATACTGTATCCAACGTGGATTGTATTAATAGTAGTAATTCACGTACAAAGATGAGAAATTTTAACGTACGTGAAACACTATTTAATACACCCCACAATTATTTTGGTAAATAATCTATCCTCTTTCGCTACAATACAATGGCTACATCATTGCTTGTTTATTTAACAATATGAAAATCGGAGAATTATTTACTTTCCGATAGCTTGCCATTCTCAATCCCTTCACTCAACACCTGTTGAAACCGCTCGTAATCACAAAAGCCCTTTTCATCTTTTTCTCACAGCCTTTGAGGGTTAATGCTGTTTGGTTTGGTGGTGTCGCTAAACTTAATGGCTTGATGTTAATCAGCTGTTCGGTGGTTTGATACACATAATCTAACTTAAATTTGAGCTTGCCACTTGGTTTGTGTTTCCACACTTCAAACATCAGTTTTTCCGCCGATTGGGATATTTTCCAATGAATCATTCAACTCATAAGGCTCAACGCCTAGTGCCAAAGCAACGCAACAATATTGGAATCGTGTCCAACCAACAAGCTAATTTTATTTTCACTGTTTAGCTGTTGCTGAATAAATGCTAACAACGGATATGAGACATTCTGTGCCAACGCTTCGTTGTTTTTAAATAAAGTGCGTAATATTCGTTTTAATTTCATTAATCGCACGCCATTTTTCTTGGCTATCTACGCGGCTGTTGGCACTCTGAATCAGGCTTACGCACATAATGCGCGAGCAATAATGCACTGACAATTTTTCTTCCTGTGCTAATAGCGCCGGTAATTTTAACCGATTTGCCGTCTTTTTAATACTGTATTCACCTGACTTTTCCACCTAAATCACATTCGCCTTTTTGCAAGCAATTGGGTGAATTTTTATAATCGATGATTTCACTTAATAGCGCATAATTCGGCGCTAATTTTTGCTGTAAAGCGGTTAAATCAACGTTATTTTTGCCGATTCAATCAAGGCTTGACTCTGGATTGTGCGCCTGCGTGTTAAAAATTGGATCTTTTTCTGAACCAATTTTACCATGATGTTGCAGTTGAACATTACAGCCCGCAAATGCGCTGAAACAATCGCCTGACCTGTTGCAATAGTCCGTTGCACCCCATTGGCATAGCGAAAATACCTTCACCCGATGCACAACGCTCTGTCGTTAATAATCCTTTGTCTGCCAGCCATTGCCCTAAATATTGCCCGAAATAGGTTTCTAGCACAGTGCCTTTTGCCGTAAGATAACCTGATGGTACATCCCATTTCGCCCACGTATAGGGGAATATTTTGCCATTTCCTGTGATCTTTTTCCACCGGCGAGCGCAATCCATGACGACTAAAAATTAATACTTTCTCGAGTTCATAATCTGCACTTGCTGCATTTTGATGATTTTTCTGTTGCAAATACACTGCTTACAATGATTGAGCTGAGTAAAAGTGCGGTTAAAGTTTGGGATACTTTCTTGATTTAACTTTTCTCCTTTTTCAACTGACTACCCTGTATACCTCAGACCAGAATGGATGTCTGTAGCTTTCTGCACTATCACAAAAATAAGTTCAAAATATTCATATTTAATGAAATGAATACCTATATGTACCTCATTTATAACGTGTTACCAACGATAGCCCACTTTCAAACCAATATGATATTGTTTATCTAGTTGTTTACCACGACTTTTTCCTGCATAAGTCGTAATCTGCCAACTAGCAAAATCCGTAGTGACCCCAATTTCCTGTTGCCAGTAACGATCAAAACGTTGTGTTAACTGTGATTGATTAACTTGCACTGCCACCTGGGGAATCGGATGCATCAACGTAATTCAACGTCAATGCCGGTCGGATAGTAACGCCTTCCCACGGCATAAAGGCATAATCCACAGTTACACCGGCATGATAAGCGTTAAAGCTCATTTTCGGAGAATGCACATTCACGCCGGCATAAGTGTAACTATCGGCAGAAATATAATAACGATGAATGCCAACATGTGGTCGGATGGCCAGTTTATCTAAATTCAGTTGATAACCCAAGCCCATGCCAATTGTTGCGATGCGACGTTTTATTTTGGCACTTTTGAGATTCACTCATGATTTTCACCCGCACTTAAAACCATATCCTGCATCGGCAGAGAGGTTTAAGCCATTTTCAAAATCATATTTAGCAAAAGCAGACAGCACATTTAAACGGCCTTTGCTACTAATGTTGTCATCAAAAGCATTGCTTGCTCGAGAATGAGAGAACAACAAGCCTAAGCGGTGATTTGTATCAATATGTTGCACACCAACTTGTGTCAAACGTGCTTTTTGTTGATACGCACGGAACTCATCAGCATCATAATGGCGGGAAGAATATAACGTATTTGCTCAAACATTGGTGTTGTTCTCTGACACCATGTTTGTTTAATTCATCTTGTGCCAATAACGCACCATTCACGCTCGCCGATAATTCGGATAACGCGCTATTAGCATAACGGCTAATCAATTCTTTTTGTTTTTGACCGTACTTTCTTGTTCCAACGCTTTACGCTGTGCATCTAAACGAGCCTGTTCTTCTGCCTTGCGTTTTTCTTCTGCTAATCGAGTGGCTTCATCAGCTTTACGTTTTCTTCCGCCAAACGAGCCGCTTCTTCCGCTTTACGTTTTTCCTCAGCGAGACGTGCCACTTCATCTGCTTTACGTTTTCATCTGCTTTACGTTTTTCTTCGGCTAGACGTGCCGCTTCTTCCGCTTTACGTTTTCCTCTGCTAAACGTGCCGCTTCTTCCGCTTTTGCGTTTTCTTCGGCTAGACGAATCGCTTCTTCCGCCTTGCGTTTTTCTTCGGCTAGACGTGCGGCTCTCGTCCCGCTTTACGTTTTTCTTCCGCTAAACGAGCAGCTTCTTCCGCTTTACGTTTTCTCTCGGCTAGACGTGCGGCTTCGTCCGCTTTACGTTTTTCTTCCGCTAAACGAGCAGCTTCTTCCGCTTTTACGTTTTTCTTCCGCCAAACGAGCAGCTTCTTCCGCTTTACGTTTTTCTTCGGCTAGACGCAATTCTTCTTTTTGCAGCTCTTTCTACTAGACGTAATTCTTCAGCTTTGCCTTAGCTTCTGCAATTTGAGCTTCTTCGGCTTTTATGTTTTCTTTCAGCGAGACGTGCGGCTTCGTCGGCTTTTACGTTTTTCCTCTGCTAAACGAGCTTGATCAACAAGCTCTTGTTCTTTTCTTGGGCTGTATAAGCGGTAATCATGATTGTCATTTTTCAACTCATAGCGATAGGTTCCCACATCCACTGTACCATTCGCCAAAGCAACATTGACGTTGTCAGTCTGAGCGGTGTTTTTAAGGGTCAGCAGGCTGAGTTGTTGCAAGGTTTGTGGTTCAGCACCGGTATTGCGTACATTTAATACAAAAATTCCCTGTTGCCAAACCATGCACTGCCACATGATCGCCTTTGTTTTCCTGCAAATAAGTGCGGTAATTAAAGGTGCCGTTTCCGCCTAAATCGCCTAGTACGGTGAGTTGATTAAATGTTTGATTATTCGTTTGAGTCGCAAAATCCGGATTAAGCGTAATTTGGCTGTTATTAAGGGTTAAATTGCCAATTGTTGTACTGCTTGGTAACGTCCAGTTTGCATTGTCTGACAAGGAAACCAAGGTATCTTTACTTCCTTGAATTTGATGATCAAAACGGGCGTTAACGAAATTTAATTTTGCCTGATCAGAAAGCGTCGCATCGCCCGCCAACGTAGCATTTTCAACCGTTGCCACAGTTTGGTTATTCAGCACAAGTGTGCCAGTTTGAGTGGCGTTATGCGCTAAGCGATATTGGCTTTTAGCTTGTAATGCCACATTGCCCGTAACATCAGCAAGTCCCAGCACCGATAATCTGGCATTATCATTCAGGGTAAAATTACCATTGATTTTTGCTGCGTTCAATGCTCGCAAAGACTTTATCGGATAAAGGTTTGGTTGGCGCATTTGGTCAACCCCGTCCAGTCAGAACGGGCACAAATGAAATTCGCCTGTTTGTCGGTAACACCCAATATGGCATTGGCATTGTTGCTTAATTGCCAATCGCCGTTTATCGCAGAAACGTTTCTAGAAACGACCGCACTTCCACCGTTAATGATGTATTTTTCCGCTTTAAAAGGTACGACTTAGCCAGTCATCATCAATCACTACTTCTTGCGGACGGCCAATTAATGCCGGTCGGTTTTGGTGGTTATAGGCATGAGGCGTTGGGCGACTACCAAAGACCAAAGTACCGTTTTCTTGCGATATTGCCGTTTAAGTTGGCTCCGCCTCGACAATAGAAAACGCTGTCCGTGTGCGTAGGTTGATAATCGATATTTAATCGACCGTTGTGAAGTGTGGTATTGGTTTCGCCAAACCAGCCGTTAAAACGCCGTGGCTTAGATTGATTAATCGTTCTTTCATTATTAATTTGCGCATTACCACGAATCAGTGATGGTTGCGGCTGTGTCTTTGTTATGATTGACAATTTGCGCGCCTTCATCTGTGTTTTGAATACGATTAAAGGTAAGCGGAGCGACCGTTGAGATCTAAACGACCGCCACGGAAGCCGAAATAAATATTATTCGGAGTGACTTGGTCGGCACTTTCTAATTTCACCGTAGGGCGACCGCTCACAATACCTAGTTGATTAAAGGCCTGTTTTTTGCCTTGCTCGTCCGCTTGTTGATTTAAAACGACAACACCGTCTCACGCTGATATCGCCTGAGGTCTTCGCCTTTACTGTTGACCAATAACGTGCCTTGCCCAATTTTAGACAAACGATCGCCTGCCGGATTTTTGACTTTCCACGTCACCGTACTGCCTTCACTTACTGGAAACACCGGCACCTTTCCAAGTTTCATCGGTGGTAGGCTGTACCACAAAATCCCCTTCAAAGGTCAGCCCGCCAGCCCCCTGATCAATATTATTTTTCAGGGTTACTGTGCCGTTTTCCATATTCCCAAAGTAAATATTCTTACCGTGATGAAGTGCCGGCATATAGGGGTTTGGGCCACATATCGAAATTCATCTCTGCCGGAAGAAGGCAGGCTGTAATTGGCAAGTGGAGTGTTTGTGACAACTCTGCTACCTTTGGTTAATTTACCGCTGCCGTTGCCGTCTGCTGTCCAGTCGTGAAGCTGCTATAAAGTCAAATACCGTCAGCCAAATCACCGGCAATGATCTCATCCAAATAATTCTTACGTGCAATTTGATAGGTATTTTTCTTTTCCTTGATAAGGGTGTCCACTACGCAATACGCCGTTTATCAGCCATTTTCCTGCCGTTTTATCATAAATAAACATCAGTGAACCACTGTCACCGCTAGAACCTGAAATCGGTAACTGGCCATATTGATTCGGATGACGCACATCACCGCTTAAACTGACCTCACCATTGTTCGCCCAACCTGCATAAAGGTATTGCCTGCGGTGAGGTAGTTATACGCCATGGCAATATGATTGCCATTGTCATTATCATCACGCCAAAAATTGCCAGCCGCTACCAATTCGCACCCGCATTGGATACTTTTCTAAATCTCCATAGGTGCTACCCTGCATATTTGACACCATTTCTATTGGTGCAGCTTCTGGGACGAATTTGGCTAATCGAGTTATGGTAGTCGGTCGTGTGAGGGTGAGTGCGGTCGTTTTTATAATTATTTCGTTTAACGATGTTATAACCGAATCGGTGCTGATCAGGGGTTATTGCCTTCCATGCCAAAATCAACATTTCGATAGCCCACGTTATGCGCCACGCTGACGATATATTGATCGCCTACAAGCGCCGCCACACCATTACGACTGACCACCAGAAAATCCATCATCGGCGCATTTTGCATCATAGTGCCGATAGATTCGCCTTTTTATTCACTACCGCAATATTTTTGCGCACCGGGAGAAATTTGCCTTTATTCTCGAGCAAAAATCACGGAAATATTGATAATCCACGCCGGAATAAACTTGTCCGGCGAAGACCATGGGCTTAGGTTCAACGCCACAAACGCAGCAATGAACTTAGGTTTGAAAGTTGTTTTTGCATAAAATTGGTCAAATAAAAAGTAAATGGTATGAGACCGCTTATACTTGGTATTAGTTTTAATATCAAATAAAAGATTTTTAATTTAGATTCATCTAAAATAACACGATCGTCCTCTAACAATAATGCCAGGAAGCCCGCATAGCGTGCTTTTGCATCATCAAATGCGGCGTGACGATCACGCAAGCGCAACCATTGTTTCAAATTCGGAAATGGAAGATAATACTCCACTGCCCTCATAATCCACACCCAAGCAGTTTTAATTCCGCCACAAATGGCGCAGTATCAGGGCAATCTGCCGCATAATAAAGAATCGGTTTCATTATTCATCCTCTTTTTCTGCTGCCGCAGTCGGATCAATTTCGGCTCACCAATTTTTGGTTAAACGGTTACGATCGCGATGTTCAAACGGTGCATCATAATTTCGGAATAATCAAGGTTGTGGTTTGATCGTATGACCAAGTGACCATCATCATGGAACTTTCACCGTCATTTCAAAATTTCTGTCGTAAATGAACGCTCTAAGAATGGTTAGAAATGATGCTGCCGTTTGTTAATGAACCGCGTACCGCTTTTCACAGTGAACTCTTTCGCATCAGCTGGTGCATTACCGACCGCAATAAACGTTTGGCCGCGTGGAATGCTGACCTGTTACTAAAATATTGCCTGTTTCAGGGTTCCCGCAACCAATAACCCACTGGTCGTGAAACGTTTCTACTTCACCCGGTTGTACAATATGCGCGTGATAACGTAATCCATAATAGAGTTGCGGACCATTGGTTTGACCATCAGTTGGATGGGCTTCATAACGTTCGATATAAGGATCTTTTTCTGGCCCTTCTGCTTTTCGGGTTGATATCCACCACGCTTGCTTTCCCAAACACCCGCTAATCTAGCCAATGGGCCCTAAATTCGCGAGTGTATTCGGATCAGTTTCTGCTTCCGTGTAGATATCGTCTGGGTATTGAAAATCTTTCATCATTTTCTCCTTATATCGTTGTGTTAATGCGTAAAGTGCGGTTGTACCTATACAGCCTGGGAAACCCTAGGGCTTCACGGCTGCATAATAGGCTTCCGCCACACCTTTAGTTAATGCTCGAATGCGTAAAATATAGCGTTGACGTTCTGTGACCGAAATTGCTTTACGTGCATCTAACAAGTTAAAGCTGTGTGCGGCTTTTAATATACGCTCGTAAGCTGGTAATGGTAAAGGTCGTTCTAATTCCAATAAGCTTTTCGCTTCTTTTTCGTATTGATCAAACAATAGAACAAAGAAATCGGTATTGGCGTATTCAAAGTTGTAAGTTGATTGCTCTACTTCACTTTTGATGGAACACATCATCGTAAGTGGTTTTTGCCTAGTGGACCATCTGACCAAACTAAGTCATACACAGAATCCACACCTTGAATGTACATGGCTAAACGCTCTAAACCGTAGAGTGACTTCACCTGTTACTGGTTTACATTCTAAGCCGCCTACTTGTTGAAAAATAGGTAAATTGGGTCACTTCCATGCTGTTTAACCACACTTCCCAACCTAAACCCCAAGCCCCTAAGGTTGGGTTTTCCAGTTATCTTCCACGAAACGAATGTCGTTTTTGTGTCGGATCAAACCGAGCATTTCAAGAGAACCTAAATAGAGTTCTTGAATGTTGTCTGGAGACGGTTTAATCACCACTTGGAATTGGTAGTAATGCTGTAAACGGTTTGGGTTTTCGCCATAACGACCATCGGTTGGACGACGTGAAGGTTGCACATAAGCAAATGCCATCGGCTCTGGGGCCTAATGCGCGTAATGCGGTCATTGGAGTGAAGTTCTGCGCCCACTTCCATATCAAAGGTTGCACAACAATCGGTCAGCCATGATTTGCCCAATATTCTTGCAAGGCTAAATCATGCCTGGAATGTTTTTACGTTGAATTTTGTACTCATAATAATAACAATGTGATGAAAATGCAGGTATTATACTTGAAACTATAGGGCGGATAAAGGCGAAAAAGTGCGGTCAGAAAAATCCTTAAATTTTTATTTCTCTTAAATTTCATTCATTTTTGATGATGAGTTATTTTTCATCGCCAAGTTTGCGCGCCAAGCGTCTAATGTCGTAAACTGCTGGCGCTTTTGTATACGAGACTTTTATCCTAGGGTTTTAAAATGAAAATGTGATTACTTTCCAGCGATTTTATTAGCGATTCCGGCATTAGCAAGCGCTGAAAACGTGGCAAAAATTAGACAGTGATTAACGTCTATTCTGCATCAGCCACGCCAACTAGCCTTCATCAAACCGCCTCATCTGTTACTGTTTTTAACTGAAAAGATTTTGCACAACGTGGGGCGACTTATATTAGTGATGTGTTGAAAAGCGGTACCAAGTTTAGCTGAACGCATCGGGCGGTCGTGGCACATTAACTAATGTATTCTTACGTGGTGCAGATGCAAACCACACAGCGGTGATTATTGATGGTGTGAAAGTGAACCCTGTTTCTGGCTATGGCTTTGATTTCGGTGGCTTAGCATTAAGCAATATTGACCGCATCGAAGTATTACGCGGTGAACAATCTGCCCTTTGGGGAAGTGATGCCATGGGTGGTGTAATTTATATCACTACGAGGTTTAGAAAAAGGCAAAACCTTCAATGTCGATTACGATTTTGGCACAGGCTCGAATCGTACGGTAGATGGTTCATTAACCCTTTCAGGCTCAAACAACCATTTCATTATGCTTTACATGGTGACGGTCACCACGCAAAGGCATTTCAGCACTCAGCAAAACCGCTTTAACTACACCGCACAAGATGGCGCAGTAAGTACTGGTGGCTCAAGCGAACGCGATAAATTCCATCGTGATAACGCATCTCTTCGTTTCGGCTATGACGATAACCAAAAAGGTTTCGACTTCTTAACCTCTCACAGCAGCCAAACCGCTAACTTTGATAACAGCGCAACAGATGAAAAAGGTCATTACACCCGCACACGTGACACCTTGTTCAAATTAAGTGGTTTCTTAGGTAATGAGCGATGAATTGCTTAAACACAAAGTAGGCGTAAGCCATCTCAAAACTGACAGCGATACTAGTTGGCTACAAATCGGCTTACGATGCGAAAAACTCAACGCAAACTATCAATTAGATGTCAATTTCGATCGTGAAGGCACTCTCGCGCAAGGGTTTAAAGCTGTAACTGACTATCAAAAACAGATTTCAACTCGTCTTATTTCAATAGTGCGGGTAATAAAAAGCTTGTTGAGAAAAGCTAGCAGCAGAATATCGCCTATTACACGATGCAGATCATAGCTTAAATATTAGTGGTCGCTAGCACTGACGGCTCTGAATACGAAAACTCATGGACTGGCCGCATCGCCAGCGCTTACCGTTTACACAGTAATGTGAAAGCACACGCAAGTTTCGGTTCAGCGATTCAAAAACCCGACGATCACTGAATATTACGGTTACAACGCGCGCTATATCGGCAAACCCGAGATTTACAACCTGAGAAGAGTTTAGGTGGCGATATTGGCTTCTTATTTGAAACCAATGACAACCGTCACAGCTTTGATGTCACTTTATTTCGCTCGCAACGTGAAAACGCAATTAGCAGCGAAGTAATCAACATCTTACCACTTATGCAAGCCGTGCCGTAAACCTTGAAGGTAAGAGCAAAGTGAAAGGTGTTGAAGTGGCTTACAACGGTAAAATCACCGATGCATTAACCGCTTATGCGAACTACACCTACACGCAAACCCGAGATAGTAAAGGCGCTGAATTAGCACGTCGTCCAAAACATTTGGCGAACGCGGGCTTAGCATACCAAATCACTGAAAAATTAGGTGCGGATGTAAATGTAGCTTACACAGGCAAACGCATGGATACCTACTATTCACCGACCTACAGCACGCATAAAGTGAAATTGCCATCTTACACCTTGGCAAACTTAGGCGTGAACTATAAAGTGGCGGATAGCTTGACGATTTATGCAAATCTTAACAACGTATTCAATAAAAAATATGAAAACGTACTGGGCTATGGCCAAGAAGGACGTAATGTTTACGTTGGGTTGAAAGGATCGTTCTAATTATTACCTACTAACAAGGGCGTGCTTAGCACGCCTTTTTACATTCTTGATGGCGTAGCGTATCATTATCTATATGCAAAAAACTCGCTTAATTTTAACCGCACTTTTCCTTCCGTTTACCGCTCAGGCTTCGGAACAATTCGTCTCGCTCACACTTTGCAGCGATAGACTGCTTATTGAACTGGCTGAGCCTTCGCAAATTGCTGCACAGTCGCCTTATTCGAAAAAACCGTTGATGATGTTAGACAAAATCAATATCGATAAACCTGTGCTGGAACCGCAATTAACGGAATTATTGCCCTATTTGGATAAAAACTATTCTGATTAATGAAACCTTTTATCCACAATTAGTCACAGAGCTGAAAACTCGGTGAAGATTATTCCCATTAACGACAGCCCACAAACGCCAGATGAATTATTTGCGCTGATTCTAGAATTAGGCAAACAACTGGGTAATGAGCAAAAGACGGCTGATTTAGTGACAAAACTCAAATCGCAAAACTTTCATTTAAATCGACCGCTTACTGACACACTGATTTTGTCGGAAACTGGTGTGGTAGAGAGTTATTATCCGCAATATCCTGTGCTATTAAACCTACTCGGATTAACACCGTTAAAAACACCACTTACCGCACAAAATTTCTCGTTAGAAAAAGTGATTTTAAGCCAACCGAATGTACTGATTTCTCTGACCGACAAACAAGGTTACAATGCACAAGCTGAATTACTGCACCACCCTATGTTGCAAGATTTCTTCAAAAACCAACCGCTTGTCAGCATCCCGATGAAATATACCTATTGCTTCGATCATGGCGTATGGCAAGGGGCGGAGAAGATTTATCAACAGTTAAAATAACCTATGACCAAAACACTAAAATTAAATACTGCACTTTTCTTCGCGTTGCTATTGATTAGCGGCTTTGCGATTTATCATCAGCTCGGCGATTTCGCCCATCTCAAAAATGCCGATGGTGTGCTCACCGATATGCGTTCGATGGTGCTGTGGGATATTCGTTTTTCCACGCATTGGTTTAGCTTTATTGACGGGTGCCAGCCTAGCAATTGCCGGTAATGCGATGCAAGGTATTTTCCAGAATCCATTGGCGAGTCGGGCTTACTTGGTAGTAGTTCTGGGGCTACAGCGGCTGGTGTATTGTATCCTCTGTTATTTTTGCCGTTGCCATTTTCACTGCTCTTAGCCGGCGGTGTTATTGGTGCGCTTTTAAGCTTTTTAATCGTGTATTTGATTGCCAAAAACTACGGCACCACAATGATGATTCTAAGTGGTTTAGCCGTCAATATGCTGCTTGGTTCAGCAATTGCATTACTGCTTTCCAACGCTAGAAAGCCCATGGGCATTAGCTGAACTTTATCGTTGGCTACAAGGCTCGTTGATGTGGGCGAAATTAGATACCTTGCTTATTTCACTCCCCATTGTTCTGGCGGGGAATTTTGCTTTATACCACACTCGCCGATACTTAGATTTACTCACCTTTGGTGAAGAAACGGCGAGCACCATGGGCGTGGATCCGAAACGTAGTTTTTTCATCAATACCTTTGGTGTGGCTTTATTAGTGGGCGCAACCATCCACAAACCGGCACTATTGGCTTTATCGGCTTAATCGCGCCACGCCGCCCGTATTTTACTGAAAGCTCGCCCATCACAGCTTTACCTCACCAGTGCGTTAATTGGGGCTTTACTGCTCTTACTGGCTGATTTGGCAATTTTATATATCCACTGTTTTTCACATATTTACATCGGCACATTGACCGCACTTATCGGTGCCCTTGTTTGATTTGGATGTTATTAACGCAACAGAGAAAAATCTATGATTAAATTGAAAAACTCACCAAAGCCTATTGCTTAAATGACATCAACTGTACGCTTCCATCAGGTAATTTGATTGGTATTATGGGTGCTAATGGTGCGGGAAAATCCACCTTATTGAAAAACCATTGCGGGTATCCTTCCCCTCAAACAAGGAAAATTTGGTTTGATAATCAGCCATTAAGTAAGATGAACGCGACCGAGCCAACACATTGCTTACCTTGCACAAAAATACGCAAATTCATTGGGATTTATCCGTTTATGATGTGATTGCATTAGGTTTAGCTACGCATATCAAAAGAAAAAGAGCGGTCAAAAATTCAGCGTTTTCAGAAAATTTGCGGTAACTCATTTACTCGATAAAGCCATTTTTCAACAACTTTCTGGTGGCGAAAAAGCACGCGTACAACTCGCTCGTTGCGCATTAAAGGGAATCCCCTGTCTTATTGGTCGATGAGCCGATTGCGCCACTCGACCCTTATTATCAAATTGATATGATGGAACAGCTTAACTCACTCACACCGGAACATACGTGTGTTGTTGCCATTCATCACCTTTCATTGGCTTATCAATTTTGTGATGAAATTGTTCCTATTAGATAAAGAAAATTGTTAGCTGTGGGTGAAACGCAAGCCGTGTTAAATGCGGAGGAAATTTGGCAAAAAGCCTTTCACATTCGGGCTGAAATTGATCCAATAAAAAGACTATCTCAAAAATTGAAAAGCAATAAAAATAAAAGCACTAGCGATTCACTAAGTGCTTTTTCTATAGAATAATTATGGTTGGATTTCTGAATCTACGAAGAAATAAGCAATTTCTCGTTTTGCGCTTTCAACGCTATCAGAACCATGGACAGAGTTTTCACGCTGGCTAACGCGAAGTCTTTACGGATGGTGCCTTCTGCCGCCTCAGCCGGATTCGTTGCGCCAATCAAAGTGCGGTAATCTTTCACGGCATTTTCTTTTTCCAACACAGAAACCACCATCGGTCCAGACATCATATACTCCACCAACGGCTCAAAGAATGGTTTACCTTGGTGTTCCACGCAGAAACCTTCCGCTTGTTCTTTAGTTAATTGTACCATTTTAAGCGCAACAACACGGAATCCCTGAGATTCAAAACGCCCTAAAATAGCACCAATTAAATTACGCTTTACTGCATCGGGTTTGATAATTGAAAAAGTACGTTCTGTCATAAAATCCTGCTTAACTTGCTTTCGTTACTAATAAATTTGCTAAAGTTTTCACACCAATTCCGGTTGCGCCAACCGCCCATAAATCACTACCTGATTTACGATAAGTAGCCGAACAGTCAATATACAACCAACGTTGTTGATAGTTTCTTCACAAATACGATAAAAATGCCGTTGCAGTACTTGCACCCCGACAACCGGCGCTGTACCTGTATTTGCAATATCAGCAAAAGAAGACGTGATTTGGCTACGATGGAACGTCTTCAAAAAGGCAAACGCCAGAACGGTTCATCTTTCTTCTTTCGCGGCTTGGAAATAAGCTATTTACCAACGCATCATCCATAGAAAGCACCTGCTGGTAATCATTACCCACCGCCACTTTCGCCGCACCGGTTAGGTTGCACAATCGACAATAAATTGTGGATTTTGGCTATCGGCTTCAATTAAAAGCCATCTGCTAATACTAAACGCCCTTCCGCATCAGTATTTAAAATTTCCAGCGGTTACACCATTTTTATACGTGATGATATCACCCAATTTGAAACGCATTACCGCTCACCAAGTTTTCTGCACAGCATAGATAGAGTTTTACGTTGATTTAAACCATGTGCAATAGCAAATCCTAGCGCGCCCGTTAATAACGCAGCGCCGCCCATATCAGTACGCATAGTGCTCATGCCATCGCTTGGTTTGATGCTGTAACCACCACTGTCAAAAAGTAATACCTTTTACCTGCACTAGACAGGCTAATACGGGCGCATTGGATCATTGGTCGGGTTAAAATCTAATTGCAACATAGCTGGTGGATTAACAGAACCCGACCCGCAGTAAAAGATCCCGTGGTAACCTTGCTCTTTTTAAAACGCTTCGCCAGAAATGATCTGAAAACTGACCGCACTTTTATCGGCATAACTGGCTTGTTTAGAAATAAACTCAGCCGCGCGTTCAGCTAATTTAACCGGCGTGAGGGTTTGTGCCGGCTCATTAATAATGCCACGCACAAAAATCACCCACACTCGATACGAGCTAATAATTCATCTTGTGGCTCATCCTAAAATGAGGAAATTCAAATCGAAATAATCTTGCTTCGCTGAGTAAAACTTGATAAAATGCCCAGCAATTTTCTAATTCCCTATGCATCCCCACAAGTTCAACGTCTTTAATGCCTTGCCCACGTAACACGTGCGGCTGCGACTAAAACAAGGTTCGATTTTTTCATCATCTTCAAGATGAATAACGGCTTGATCTTGATTAAAACTTAAAATGGCATTTTGCCCAACTCTCCGTGAAGAGGGAGAGTTGATACCGTAATTTGCATGAGGTTCTTTCTCACTTTAGTTTATCTATTACTCTCTAGGTGCCATTTTGACCGTCTTACGAAGTCCTTGTTCAAAGGTTATTTGCGGTCGCCAACCTAATTCTGGATAGAATTTAGAACAATCCAACGAATTATCTCTACATCGTGACCAGGTCGGTCCTCTACATAGGTTAATAAACTCTTCGTAATACTTAATGGTGATTAGGCATGATGGCGCAAGAAGTTCTTCGAGTAATTGAGTGTTTTAACCACTTCAAGATTCGTCACAATTTCCACCGACATTATGGTTTCTCCCCGACCTCGACCTTTTGTTAAAACTAAATATAAGGCTTGAACATGATCTTTCCACAAATAACCAATCACGAGTCGCAGCCCATCACCATAAATTGGCAAAAGGCTCCCCATCAGCGCATTTGAAATCGTAAAGGATAAGCTTTTCCAGCATGATGATAAGCGCCAGTTATTGGAACTGTTTGTGATAATCGCTGGCAAACCATAAGTTCGATGCAAGCGTGCACCAAAATGATCACTCGCCGCTTTTGAGGCTGAACAAGGGGCTACTCCGGATGACAAGGGAATGTTCGGTAAGGCGGGTTCGGAAAGCGATAAATCATAAACTTCATCTGTAGAAATATGGTGGAACTCGAGCGCATATTTTAGCCTCATCTAAGGTATGCCACATTCTCAGCGACCTCGAGCAATGCGTAAGTACCAACAATATTGGTTTCGAATAGCAGCCGCTCCTCTAATAGAACGATCAACGCCACTTTCTGCCGCCAAATGACCACTGCATCCGGCTGATATTTCCTGCAAACGCTTTCTATCGCTTTAAGATCACGTTATATATCCAACCTGCTCAAAAGTAACGAGGATTATTTTCTACCTCTTTCAAAGCGGGATTGATTTGCTGCACAGGTCAGTTTATCAATATTGATAACTGGATGCTGAGATCCGTGTGATATGGTCGAATAAGGGCCGGAGCCGATGAAGCCGGGAAACGCCGGTGAT